>ERZ773229.2293-NODE-2293-length-11569-cov-7.736321_pt1 | contig 11569 bp, 5 predicted proteins | sample MGYA00580992_ERZ773229 | MGnify/ENA primary metagenome ERZ773229 (study PRJEB29015, sample SAMEA2737795) | human gut metagenome | biome: human gut; feature: human-associated habitat; material: faeces | place: China | collected 2012 ... | reverse complement strand
CATAATAAAGTGAAATTTTGAGAAATTTTCGCGGCTATTGCAGAAAACCATCTACTAAAATAAGGATTGTGACTATAATGCTTGTAAACGATTACTTGCTTGTTTAGCCCCATTGCAGAAAACCATCTACTAAAATAAGGATTGTGACACCTCTTAAAAACTGAGTAATAAAAACTCATATCTCATATTGCAGAAAACCATCTACTAAAATAAGGATTGTGACTTTTCTCCAATGTTCGTGCATCAGAAATACTAATACTTGATTGCAGAAAACCATCTACTAAAATAAGGATTGTGACCATACATCTTTAAAGAATAAGGCTACTTTCTTAGTATTGCAGAAAACCATCTACTAAAATAAGGATTGTGACCCTATAAATTGTTTTATTGCTGCTATGCCTACCTCTATTGCAGAAAACCATCTACTAAAATAAGGATTGTGACACTTTCTTAGTTTTAACATCGAATACTGTGTTAAATTGCAGAAAACCATCTACTAAAATAAGGATTGTGACAGTGTAAGCATAACTGATAATATTATATTTTTCCATATTGCAGAAAACCATCTACTAAAATAAGGATTGTGACTATTAAGGCATTAGAAATTATGAGAGATACTCTGGAAATTGCAGAAAACCATCTACTAAAATAAGGATTGTGACAGCAGATTTTTGGAGGGTGGACAATAAACGTGGTATTGCAGAAAACCATCTACTAAAATAAGGATTGTGACTAATATATAACATCTCTTACCACCTTTCAATTTTAAATTGCAGAAAACCATCTACTAAAATAAGGATTGTGACATTCAAACATCATATTGCTTTATCTCTCCTTTTAAGCTATTGCAGAAAACCATCTACTAAAATAAGGATTGTGACTTTTAATCCTCCTTAATAATGTAAGCATTTATCTAAATTGCAGAAAACCATCTACTAAAATAAGGATTGTGACTAAATTAGCTATTGTTATTATTTCATTCATTATTATTGCAGAAAACCATCTACTAAAATAAGGATTGTGACTATTAATACGTAGGCCGAAGCATAGCTTCCGCTATCATTGCAGAAAACCATCTACTAAAATAAGGATTGTGACGAGCGTATTTTTGTCCTAAATGGACAGATGAAGAAAATTGCAGAAAACCATCTACTAAAATAAGGATTGTGACAATCTTGCGAATTTTGTTTCTACTACCATACTATATTGCAGAAAACCATCTACTAAAATAAGGATTGTGACGTTTCCAGTTTTACCCCCTTCAGGGCCTCTAATTCTTTATTGCAGAAAACCATCTACTAAAATAAGGATTGTGACTTTGACTTTTGTAATCTGACATATGCTTCCTAAATTAATTGCAGAAAACCATCTACTAAAATAAGGATTGTGACAAATTTGGTTTGTACTGTGATACTGTCATTCATATATTGCAGAAAACCATCTACTAAAATAAGGATTGTGACTTTTCTCTAATATTTCGCAAGTATCATCAGAAATAATTGCAGAAAACCATCTACTAAAATAAGGATTGTGACACTTTCATCAATTGACATAGACTGCCTAAATTTACTGATTGCAGAAAACCATCTACTAAAATAAGGATTGTGACCATTTTTCACTACTATTGACATATTTGATAAATATATATTGCAGAAAACCATCTACTAAAATAAGGATTGTGACACTGTTTACATACTCCATATTGAAGTTATCCCAAATTGCAGAAAACCATCTACTAAAATAAGGATTGTGACTTTTCCTCAGTAGCGTTGATTACATAATTTATCAATTATTGCAGAAAACCATCTACTAAAATAAGGATTGTGACTTCATATAACCATTTAATTTCATAATTAATCACTTAATTGCAGAAAACCATCTACTAAAATAAGGATTGTGACTTATTGAATTGGATGTAGTTCCAACTACATTTTACATTATTGCAGAAAACCATCTACTAAAATAAGGATTGTGACTATGCTTATTGATAATAAAACCACTTCGTACCCTATATTGCAGAAAACCATCTACTAAAATAAGGATTGTGACTCATAATAATTCTTCATTTGAAGAACATCGTCTAATCTATTGCAGAAAACCATCTACTAAAATAAGGATTGTGACTTTTTGAGTTCTCATTGTTGTAATGAATGTCAGACAAATTGCAGAAAACCATCTACTAAAATAAGGATTGTGACTCAACATAGAACCTTTTTACTGTCTCTGTTTGAAATTGCAGAAAACCATCTACTAAAATAAGGATTGTGACTAACAGACTTGTTTTTGACCATTTTTAAGCCCATCATTGCAGAAAACCATCTACTAAAATAAGGATTGTGACATAGTCCTCTAATTGTCCCCCAAAGTTACTATAAATTGCAGAAAACCATCTACTAAAATAAGGATTGTGACTTTATTAAAACACCAGTACACTTGTTATAATGCAATTGCAGAAAACCATCTACTAAAATAAGGATTGTGACTATTATCTACAATATTGTAGATTTTTAAAGGTGCAATATTGCAGAAAACCATCTACTAAAATAAGGATTGTGACTTTCATAATAGAGTCAATAAATTCTTCTGTGTGTCCATATTGCAGAAAACCATCTACTAAAATAAGGATTGTGACGGAAGAGAGAGGACAGTTAAAAACCTCATCAACCATATTGCAGAAAACCATCTACTAAAATAAGGATTGTGACTATAAGGTTATTATTATATTTTTTACAAAGTTTTATATTGCAGAAAACCATCTACTAAAATAAGGATTGTGACACACCAGTATAGGCGATTGTTTAATTATGCAAAGTATTGCAGAAAACCATCTACTAAAATAAGGATTGTGACTTTCCTTTCCATACATGGCACATGTATTTCACCTCATTGCAGAAAACCATCTACTAAAATAAGGATTGTGACTTAGGCGAATGGACATGCACACGTCCAACAGAAACATATTGCAGAAAACCATCTACTAAAATAAGGATTGTGACTCTTTTTGTAATTTTTCAAACCCAAATACTACTAATATTGCAGAAAACCATCTACTAAAATAAGGATTGTGACTGTTAAGCCATTGTTTTTCTTATTTGAGGTCAAATTGCAGAAAACCATCTACTAAAATAAGGATTGTGACCTTTATACAATTCATTAATTGGTGCTTTTCTTAAAATATTGCAGAAAACCATCTACTAAAATAAGGATTGTGACAATCATATGTTTTTATCTGTTTATCTTCTTTCGTTATTGCAGAAAACCATCTACTAAAATAAGGATTGTGACGGAGACGACCATCTATGTATGTGAACTCGAAGCTTATTGCAGAAAACCATCTACTAAAATAAGGATTGTGACTATGTTCCCACCTAATATATCGGTATCATATACAGCAATTGCAGAAAACCATCTACTAAAATAAGGATTGTGACAAAAAAACCATTAAATTTTTGAGTGTCCAAATCATATTGCAGAAAACCATCTACTAAAATAAGGATTGTGACTATTCGATGTTATATTTAAATCAGTATCGCTTAGGTTATTGCAGAAAACCATCTACTAAAATAAGGATTGTGACCTTTCAGACGGTGTCCCTTTAAAAATAGTTAAAGAGGATTGCAGAAAACCATCTACTAAAATAAGGATTGTGACTTAATTTGATGTTTTCCCTGTTGAATTGGACCCCAAATTGCAGAAAACCATCTATTAAAATAAGGATTGTGACGGATTTAATTTCACCTTATGATGGACCATACCTAAATTGCAGAAAATCATCTATTAAAATAAGGATTGTGACTCTTTTTCATTATTATGATAATCTTGGAAAGATGAATTGCAAAAAAAACCATCTACTAAAACAAGGCTTAAATGAGTTTTTATCATAACCAACTATTTCCAGTTGATTTTTATAAAGTGAATTCTAAAAAGATTATTAACAAATTGTTGCAGTGTTATATATGAATGTTGAAAGTTTGCAAATCATTTCTAAATTTATGAATGATTATGAATATGAAAAAGCTATGGAATTATGTGATGAGCTTTTAAAAAAAGATAATGAAAACACCCATCTCTGGGCTTTAAAAGGATGCTGTTTAAATCATTTTGAAAAATATGTTGAAGCAATGGAGTGTTACAACAGATCCCTAAGCGTGGATGATGAAAACCCTTTTATCTGGTTTCATGTGGGTAAAATTTTAATGGAATATGATTTATTTGATGATGCTATGGAGTGCTTTAACAATTCATTGGAAATTAATCCTGCTGATGATATGGCACTGTATTTAAAAGGTGAGTGCTTAATGTTTAAAAAATCATATGCTGAAGCAATTACCTGTTTTGATTTGGCTATTGGATTTAATCCCAAATATTTGAATGCATGGTTAAACAAAGGTCTTGCTTTAAAATTGTCAAATAATTTTAAAGAGGCTTTAAAATGCTTTGATAAAGTTTTGTTTATTGATCATAACTCAAAAGATGCACTTTATTTTAAAGCAGACTGCTATTTTAATTTGGGAGATTTAAACTCAGCATTGAAATGTTGCAATGAAGCATTAAGTATTGACGGGGATTATTTAAATTCTGAAATCTTATTGATAAAATCAGTTGTTTTAATGGATCTTGGAGAATATGGCAGTGTCATTGAAGCCGCAGATATTGCACTGGAAAATAATCCTGATGATTACGATTTAAAAATGTTTAAAGCACAGGCACTAGCTTTTGCCGGGAAATATATGGAAGCTCTATGGCTTGTTGAGGAACTTGCCAATGAAAATCATGGAGATAGGGAATTGTGGAAATTAATTGAGTATATTAAAATGCATATTTAAGTTTACTTAATAAATATTACAATTTTTCCTTGTAATCTTGGTTTAAATAAGCTTATAAAGTAATCAATATCTTCATCATTTAACTTGATATGGATAAAAAAAGAAAAATGGAAAGTTTTATTCATTAAATATGATGTTTTCATACATTAATTCAATTAATTTTTGGTTTAATGGAAAATCAAAAGTAAAATCTTTACCAAATCTTGAAGTTTCACCAAATGCTTCAAATTCTGGTGGCAAATAACATCTGCAACCTGGATCTATACGACCATATTCTACTTGAGTGTTGTTTTTATCTCTTTTAAGAGCAATTCCAAAAGTTGTAGTCATATAATCATTTTCATCTATCTCTCCAACATAGTTGTAATTTATTAAATTTCCACAAACATCAATTTCATAATGCATTGGTGCACTTTGAGTTTTTTCATCGTACTTATCATCATCAAAGTCATTATAATTAACATAAGCCAGACCTATGAAAACACCTGTTTCTAAATGTTTGTTAATGATATTCCAGTATTCTTTTTCTTTATTTTCAGCATTTTCCAATAATTTTTCCCAAAAATAAGGTAATGTATTGCCATCCATAGGCTGAGCAATATATAAACTATTTATTTCTTTGATATTTTGTCCATTTTTAATAGTTTCAACAACATCTATACTGTTGGCTTTTTTATTGGTTTTTTGAATTATGGTTAAAGTTTGTTCTTTGGTCATACTGATTACTTTAGTAGCTATTGTATATATACTTTGTGAATATTTAGTTGTAATTTTTTAAAAATTAATAGATGTGTAATAGTTCATATTATAATTAAACCAGCTAAAAATCCTTCAAAAAACGTTGGCAATGTATGTTTTGTGATGTAAAAAACAGAAGAGTTAAAAAGAGCACTATTTTTTTAGTAAAACTTAATAGTGAATTTTCATATAAATAATATTATTATAATATTGTTGTCAATTTATAATATTGTTTGTAAGGAGTTGGTTTGTATTTCATTTTATAATGAAGAAGCTTATGAAAAATCACTAATGGAATTGTTTCAAAATTTAGGTTATAATAGCTTTTATGGTCCGAATATTGAAAGGGATTATAAAAATCCTCTTTATATGGATGATTTAGAAATATTATATAATATTAACAATCATTTAGATAAAAAAGCAGTTGATAAAGCTATTGAATTAATTCAAGATTGGGGTATTGGTTCACTGGAAGAAAAAAATAATAAATTTATGGAATATTTACAAAATGGTATTAATGTAAATTATTGGAGTAATGGAAAAGAAGAATCCACTTATGTTAAACTCATTGATTATGATAATTTAGATAATAATATATTCACTGTTATCAACCAGTGGACAGTAGTTGATAATGAAATTAAAATACCGGATATTGTTGTTTTTGTAAATGGTTTTCCATTAGTTGTGTGTGAGTTAAAATCTCCATCAAGAGAAAATACAGACACATCTGAAGCATATAATCAACTAAAAAAATATATGCAAGTTATTCCAACTCTTTTTAATTATAATGCTTTTTGTGTAATGAGTGACATGTCAATTTCAAAAGCAGGTACAATTACTGCTTCTGAAGATAGGTTTATGGAATGGAAAACAACAGATGGAAGTTATGAATCAACACAATGGGCAGATTTCACAACATTTTTTGAAGGAATATTTGATAAAAAAAGATTTATAGATATATTAAAAAATTTTATTGTTTATTCAATTGATTCAACAACTAAAATTAAGATTCTTTGTGCATATCACCAATATTTTGCTGTTAATAAAGCAGTAAACTCAACTCTCAAAGCTATTGACAATGATCACAAAGCAGGTGTCTTTTGGCATACTCAAGGAAGTGGAAAAAGTTTATCTATGGTATTTTATGTTAATAAACTCCAAAAAATACTTCAAAGTCCTACTTTTGTTGTTATTACAGATCGTAATGATTTAGATGATCAATTATACTCGCAATTTGCTAAATGTAGTGATTTTTTAAGACAAACACCAAAACAAGCTACAAGTATGAAAAACTTAAAAGAATTACTAAATGATAGAAAAGCTAATGGAATTTTCTTCTCAACAATGCATAAGTTCGATGATTATGATGGATCATTAACAGATAGAAATGATGTTATTGTAATTTCAGATGAAGCACATCGTAGTCAATATGGACTTGAAGAAAAAGTAGACCCTAAAACTGGTGAAATCAAAATAGGTGCTGCTAGAAAAATACACAATGCTCTTCCAAATGCAACATTTATTGGTTTTACTGGAACTCCAATTTCAAAAACAGATAGAAACACCAGAGAAGTATTTGGAGATTATATTGATATTTATGATATGACCCAATCAGTAGAAGATGGAGCAACAGTACCTATATGTTATGAAAGCCGTATTGCTGATATAAATTTAGATGAGTCAATTTTACAAAAAATTGATGATACATATTGGGATTTAAACGAAGAAGCTGAAGAATATAATATAGAAAGAAGTAAAAAAGAATTAAGTAAAATGGAAGAATTACTTGGAGCTCCAGAAATTATTGATGATATCTGTACTGACATTGTACATCACTATGAAGACAATCGTGCAAATGAATTAAGTGGTAAAGCAATGATTGTTGCATATTCTCGTTCAGTAGCTATTAAAATGTATGAAAAAATATTAGAACTACGTCCAGATTGGGATGAAAAAGTTAAAGTAGTGATGAGTGGTTCTAATAAAGACCCGGAAGAATGGTATAACATAATTGGAGATAAATCATATAAAAAAGAGCTTGAAAATAAATTTAAAGATGATGAAGACCCTATGAAGATAGCTATTGTAGTTGATATGTGGCTTACAGGATTTGATGTACCTTCACTTGCAACAATGTATGTCTACAAACCAATGAAAGGACATAACTTAATGCAGGCAATAGCACGTGTAAACAGAGTATTCAAAGGAAAAGAAGGTGGACTTGTTGTTGATTATATTGGAATAGCATCTGAACTTAAAAAAGCAATGAGTGAATACACTGACAGAGACAAAAAGAAATATGGAGACCCTGATGTTGATAAAGTAGCATATCCAAAATTCCAGGAAAAATTAGAAATTTGTCAGGATTTATTCTATGGATTTGATTACTCTAAATTCTTTGGAGATAGTAATTTAGAAAGATCAAAAGTCATTTCCATGGGAGTTAACTTCATGGAAGATTTCTCACGTGAAAACACTAAAAAAGACTATTTAAAAGAAGCATTGTTGCTTAAAAAATGGTTATCATTATGTAGCAGTAGAGCTAAGGAACGTGAAAGATTTGAAGCAGCATTTTTTGAAGCTGTACGATCTGTTCTTGTTAAAGTTTCTTCAACTGGAAAATTATCTCTGCCTGAAATCAATAAACAGATTACAGAATTACTAAATCAATCAATTAAAAGTACTGGAGTAATTAATGTTATTAATGTAAGTGAAGAAGTGTCCTTATTTGATCCGGAATTTTTAGATAGGGTGAGAGCATTGGAATCTTCAAATTTAACAAGGACTATTTTAGAAAAATTATTGGATGATGAAGTGAAAGTTTATACAAAAACAAATCTTGTTAAGGCTGAAGAATTTTCAGAACTATTGAAAAAGACGCGTAATAAGTATATCAATGGACATATTACAAATGATGAGGTAATTGAAGAATTAATTAAAATTGCAAAACTTTTACGTGAGGCACATTTGGAAGGGGAGAAATTAGGTTTAACTAAAGAAGAATTGGCATTTTATAATGCAATTGCCCTTCCGGAAAATATACATGATTTTTATGATGATGAAACTTTAATTAAAATTACTCAGGAATTAACTGATTCTTTAAGAAAAAATAGAAAAATTGATTGGCAGAAAAAAGAATCTGCAAGAGCAAAAATGCGCGTAACTGTAAAAAGATTGCTTAAAAAGTATGATTATCCTCCAAAGGAAATCGATGGAGCATTAGATAAAGTTATAGCACAATGTGAATTATGGGTAGATGAAGCAGCATAGGTGATTAAATGGCAAATAATATAACTGAAATAGGTTTTGAAAAACAAATTTGGGATGCAGCTGATGAACTTAGAGGTTCAATGGATGCAGCAGAATATAAACATGTAGTATTAGGTTTAATTTTTCTAAAATATTTATCTGATAAATTTGAAGAAAGATACCATGAACTGGTTGATGAAGGAGAAGGATTTGAAGAAGATATTGATGAATACACTTATAAAAATGTATTTTTTGTTCCACCAGAAGCCCGTTGGGCAGAAATTGCTAAAAAAGCTAATACTGCAGAAAATGGTTTAACAATTGACAATGCAATGAAAGCTATTGAAGACAATAACAAGTCACTTAAAGGAATATTGCCTAAAAACTTCTCAAGACCAGAATTAGATAAAAAGAAACTTGGTGCTGTGATTGATATTTTTACTAATGTTCAAATGTCTGAAAAAGGAGATAAAAAAGATATTCTCGGACGTACTTATGAATATTGTTTAAGTATGTTTGCAGAAACAGAAGGTAAAAAAGCAGGAGAGTTTTATACTCCTGCATGTGTTGTAAAAACATTAGTTTCAGTTCTAAAACCATATGATGGAAGAGTTTACGACCCATGCTGCGGATCTGGAGGAATGTTTGTTCAGTCTAAAAACTTTATTGATAATCATAGTGGAAACATAAATAATTTATCAATTTATGGTCAGGAATCCAATCCTACAACTTGGAAAATGGCAAAAATGAATTTAGCTATTAGAGGTCTTGAAGCAGACCTGGGTAAACACCAGGAAGACACATTTTTAAATGATTTACACCCAACACTTAAAGCTGATTTTGTAATGGCAAATCCACCATTTAATCTTAAAAAATGGGGACAGGAACAATTACAAGATGATGTAAGATGGAAATATGGAATTCCACCAAAAGGAAATGCAAACTATGCATGGATGCAGCATATGATACACCATTTATCACCAAAAGGTAAAATTGGTTTAGTTTTAGCAAATGGTTCACTATCATCAACAACATCAGGAGAAGGAAAAATCAGACAAGCTATTGTCGAAGATGATTTAGTAGAATGTATTGTTGCTTTACCTACTCAATTATTTTATACAACTGGAATACCAGTTTGTTTATGGTTCTTAAATCGTGCTAAAAAACAAAAAAGTAAAACTTTATTTATTGATGCACGTGAAATGGGAACAATGGTTTCAAGAAAATTACGCGAACTAACTGATGAAGATATTGATTTAATTGCAGATACTTTTACTAAATTTGAAAAAGGAACTTTAGAAGATGAAAAAGGGTTCTGTAAAGTCAGTGATTTAGAAGAAATTAAAAAACATGATTTCATATTAACTCCTGGACGTTATGTTGGATTTAAACCTGAAGAAGATGATGGAATACCTTTTGAAGAAAAGATGAAAACATTAACTTCTGAATTAGATGAGTTATTTAAAGAATCTAATGATCTTGAAGTTAAAATCCGTCAAAGCTTAAAGGAAATAGGTTTTGAATTCTAAATTTTTTAGTTAAAGGAGTGGTAAATTTGAGTTTAGAATGGAAAACAGTTGAACTAAAAACAATTGCCAATGTTACTATGGGCCAATCTCCTAAATCTAAGTTTTATAATGATAATTTTGATGGAATGCCATTTTTACAAGGAAATAAAACTTTTGGAGACAAATATCCTTCATTTGAATTATATACTACTTCAATTAAAAAAGTTGCAGAGAAAAGTAGTGTATTAATGAGTGTTAGAGCACCTGTTGGTGATTTAAACATGGCTAAGGAAGATATCTGCATTGGAAGAGGAGTATGTGGACTTCAGATGAAAAAAGGTGATAATGAATTTTTATATTATCTTCTTAAAGCTAATATTTCACATTTGATAAATAAAGAAAGTGGAACGGTATTTGGGTCTATAAATAAAAATGATATAGAAACATTTGAAGTTACGATTCCTGAAGATTTTGAAGATCAAATGAAAATTCTTACAATTTTAAGGAATATTGATAAAAAAATAGAAGTATGCAAAGAATTAAATAAAAATTTAGAAGAATTGATGCATGTTTTATTTAAAAAATATTTCATTGATAATAATCCTTTTTATGTTGAAAATGATGAAAATTGGAATATTATAAAATTAAAAGATTTAATCATTCGAAATAGGGATAAAATTAATGATTTTGATAATTGGAAAGATGAATTATTGATTGACTTGTCAAATATGCCTAGATTTTCTATTGCAATATCTAATTTTGATAAAGGTAAAAAATTCACATCAAATATCTATAAACTAAACAAATATGATTTACTTTTTGGATCTATAAGACCATATTTTGGTAAAGTGGGTTTTTCTCCAATTAATGGAGTTGTAACTGGAACTGTACACTCTTTTAAACCGATTGATGATATTTATTACTCATTAGTATTATCATTAATTAGTTCTAAAACATTTATTAATTACACAGTATCTGTTTCCAAAGGAACTAAAATGCCATCTGTAAAGTGGGATGATTTTATTAATTATGAATTTGCAATTCCTGATGATTTAAGTAAAATTGGAGAATATAATAAAATTTTATTACCATTAATACATAAAATTGAAAAAAATATCTTAGAAATCCAAAGATTAACAAAATTAAGAGACACATTACTACCTAAATTAATGTCTGGTGAGATTGATGTCTCGAAGATAAATTGTGATTTAGAATAATAGTTAACTATTATTCATTCTTTTATATTTT
>ERZ773229.2291-NODE-2291-length-11570-cov-3.419279_pt1 | contig 11570 bp, 7 predicted proteins | sample MGYA00580992_ERZ773229 | MGnify/ENA primary metagenome ERZ773229 (study PRJEB29015, sample SAMEA2737795) | human gut metagenome | biome: human gut; feature: human-associated habitat; material: faeces | place: China | collected 2012 ... | reverse complement strand
GGCCAAGGTGCCCATCCCCCCGCCGCCAGCGTCGGCGAGCCTGTCACATGCGGCTCCGTCCACCGTTCCCCCAACGATGGCGCCAACGTCGGCATAGGCGTTGATGCGTTGTACCGCCTCGGTTTCGAGCCCCACCACATTGGCGGCCTCATATCCGCCGAGCAATGTAGACGCGAACAATACCGCTGCAAACATAAGCAGCGCATGACTCACTCCCGCGCCAATATTGCGCAACGCTTCGGAAAGCACCGATCGTAATCGCATAATCGCCTACTCGCAGGTGAGATTGTTAAGTCCGCTGCCGATTTCCACATTGGAGATCGAAGCGATGTCTTCGCTGTCGGCTTGCACGAGGCTCACGCCCAGTTCGCCTCCCACGATCGACACTTTCACGGGAGTGTTGCCATGATTGTTGGATGTGGGCACGATGCAGCCGGTTGAACCGTTGATGCCGAATACCGCACCGGCTGGAACGCGCAGCACTCGCATCCGTTCGCTCAAGGCCAGAGTGGCGTCCAATCCCGCTTTTTTGGATTCCACGTCCACGGATTGGTAGCTGTCGTTCGCTTCGACTTGTTGCAGGAACCCGGCATCCGTGATTTCAGTAGTATTGGCTGGCAATGTTCCCGTAATGCCGAATATCGTCAACGTGCGGTCCTGCGCGGATGCGGTGCCGTTTTTGATGGTGAGTTTCGTCAATGATCCGGGGATTTTGCCGATTGCGGTTCCGCCCGTCACCATGGATCCGGCGGTTGCGCTCCACTCGTCAACGGCGACTTCGTGTTCGGGAATCCACAATGTGTCGGCCAATGACAACGATCCATCCGACGTATTGCCGTTGTCGGCCATCAACTGCTTCCACCCGTCCGATGTGGCCCGCCAATAGGTATCCGATCCGGGAACGCTGTTGTAGCCAAGTAAGCTGAGTTCATTATTCAGGGCGAGCACATCGCCGCCGATGTCTCCGGTCTTCAAATCGCGATACAAGGGGGTTGCGGTGTTCAACGCCACTACCGTGCGATCGTTCACCTGATAGGCACCTTTGCCTGAGGTCAGGCCGTTGCCGGACCAGTCCGCGGTGACCAGGCCACTCGCATTGCCGAAAAGATCACGGTCACTGGAAATGGTGGGCACCACGGTAACTTGTTGCGTACCCGCGTATTCCTGTACGCTGGCGGGAACCACAGTCCTCTCCCCCGCCGAACTGAGCAATGTCGGAGTGCGGTCAGGCAGCCACAATGCGCAGGATCCGACCGCAATACAGGCTGCCGTGACAGCCGCCAGCAGAGTCCAAGTCACAGCAGTGCACTTCGAACGCTTCCCTCCCGTCCTTTGCTTCATTCCGAATCGTCGCGTCATACTCACATATACCCCTTCAATCACGACCAACAAGCACCATCAGCGAATACATCACCATGATTCCCCCTGCGAATCCCTACGAGTAGCCGATCTTTCATATAGACCCCTTCTTTGAACATCAACTATTCGCCATGAAATCGTTCTCATTCTCGATCTCATATTTCCCAATAATGTCCCCAATAAAACAGCATTCGCGCAACATCACTTCGCATGTTCATTGACAGCGATTGCCAACGAACATGCGATTGAGCAGAACAACGAGACCTTGGAATCACTTACCTTCTCACCACAACTGTTCCGTATCGTCGGTCGCATATCCCACGTTGTAGCCGTTCGACACAAGGCAACTGCGCACTTGCAGGTTCTGCATGTCAAACGAAGTGTTGCCATCCGTTCCGGAAAACTCCTTGTTGAACCGGCTTACGGTATAGTCCTTCGGCACGAGCGAGTCTCTATGCAAACAATCGACCACGGCTTGCGCTTGATCGGCATACAGATTCGGATTGCCTACGATGCCACCGTATATCGGGTCGTCCAGTCCCAAGGCGTCTACATCGTACTTGAAGCTACTTACACCGTAACGCAAGCCTACGAGTAGCATGTGTCCGTGCTGCTTCTTGTATAGCGTGTTATAGTCCATTCCTATGCGGAAGTAGGGGGCGTTGCTTTTGTAGTGTATGCCTTTGTCACTCCAGGTGTCCGTGGAGCCATATCCCAGTTCGGCAATAGGGAAGAAGCGGTTCTTGAGGTTTACATCCACGGCCACTTCGGAACTCAGGAAATCTCCTCCAAATACGGAACTTCCGATTCCCCACAAGTCCAAGCCGACGGACATGCCGTTGTATAACGGATAGTGCACTTCTTCTTTCGCGTCCTTCTTCTCCTTCTTGGGAGGTGCTCCCTGGGGGGGGACGGTAGGATTCCCGTTCTGCGCCCGTAGGGGGAGGAACATCAGCAGGCAGAGTGCCAGACTAATAGAATAACTTAAGATTTTCCTTTCCATAGATGCCTGCTTCATTGTCTTTGATGTATATCGAGTCCAGAGAGATGCGGGTGCACGTTACGTCTGTGATGGCCTGCTTCATCTGATAGCCGCAATCCATCGATAGGAAATAGGGGGTGTTGGTGTGGCGTATCACCATCGTGTCACTCTTGGTCCGGCTATACTTGAATATCAGCTTGGTGGAATCCTCCGTATAGCGCAGTGGCAGGGAGATGTCGTGTACCTTCTTCTGGTTGTTGATGATGATGGAGTCGGTGCCGTATGCTGTGACGGTGAGCGAGTCGAGCGTGTCGTTCTCCACGTATTGGGTTTCGGGGTCTACTCTATAAAGAATGCAATTCACCATGGGGCGTGCCGTCATGGAGCAATCTGCCTCCTCCGAGCAGGAGATAGCTATGCTTATTATCGGGCAAAGGATAGCTCCGAGTATGACAAGTCTGACTAATTTTTTCATCGTTAAATGGTTTTCTCTATTTGATATTTGTTTCGTTCCGGGGCATTACGTGAAATCAGCTCTCCGAGGAATCCTGCCACGAACAGTTGTGTGCCGATAATCATGGAGGTCAACGAGAGGTAGAAGTAGGGAGAGTCCGTCACAAGGCGGTAGGGCATGCCATGGTGCATGTAGTACAACTTGCTGACACCCACTATGACCACGGCTATGAAGCCGAAGATGAACATCAGCGAACCCAGCAATCCGAAAAAGTGCATGGGCTTGATGCCGAACCGGGAAAGGAACCAAAGGGAAAGCAAGTCCAGATACCCGTTTACAAAACGGTTCAGCCCGAACTTGGTCTTTCCGTATTTGCGTGCCTGATGGTGCACCACTTTCTCGCCGATTTTCTTGAAGCCGGCGTTCTTGGCCAGGTAAGGGATGTAGCGGTGCATTTCGCCGTATACTTCTATATTCTTGACCACCTCTTTGCGATACGCCTTCAGTCCGCAATTAAAGTCGTGCAGGTTTTTGATGCCCGATACTTTGCGGGCGGTGGCATTGAACAATTTGGTGGGGAGGGTCTTCGACAACGGGTCGTAACGTTTCTGCTTCCAGCCCGATACGAGGTCATAGCCGTCTTGGGTAATCATGCGGTAGAGTTCGGGTATTTCGTCGGGGCTGTCCTGCAGGTCGGCGTCCATGGTTATCACGACGTCGCCTTGTGCTTGTTCGAAACCACAGAACAATGCCGGCGACTTCCCGTAGTTGCGGCGGAACTTAATGCCCCGTACCTTGTCCGGAGCTTGTGCCTGCAATTGTTCGATTACCTGCCAGGAACGGTCGGTACTTCCGTCGTTCACGAAAATCACTTCGTATGAAAAACCGTTGGCATTCATCACCCGCTCAATCCATGCGAACAGTTCGGGGAGTGATTCTTCTTCATTATATAGTGGTACGACAACTGAAATATCCATTGATGTATGATTTTTCTATTTACAATTGAAATAACATTTCTTTTTACTGTTCCGTCACTTTGCCGGAGCGTTGTCTTTCTTGCGTCTCATCACGAACAAGGCGGTGGGGAAAGCCAGTATCGAACCCCAAAACACATTGGACGATATCATCTGTAGCGTAATGTCGATAGGACTGAGCAGTCGGGCTGTCTCCAGAGCTTCCTGATAGGTGGCGATGTACGAATCCATTCCCGGCATGTTGCTTTGGGCAAGCGTGTCTACCATCGTTTCGCACGTGTTTATCACATATCCGTGGTCTATGAACCTGAAGTAGATGTAGTGTGCCACAGCGGCAAGCAGCGCGGCAAACATATACATGAAAACGGTGAATATCCATGCATGCAGAAAGCTGATGCCGCCTCCGCATACCTGATTACGATACATCCGTGCATAATAATATCCCATAAAAGGTACGCATAGCGTGAGTCCCATGAAAAGGAAAAGTAAAAAAGGAACCGACAGTCCCACCGGAAAGAGTATGAACTTCAATATCCAAAAACCTCCCATATAGGTACCGAACAGCATTGCGTATCGTTGCATGTAACCTCTATTTTCTGTCATCTTTCTTAGAAATAATGTGCAAAGGTACAAATATAGTTGGATTCAAGGGCAAGCCGATGTGCAGATTTTAATTTTTAATTCTTTAATTTTTCATTATTAATTAAAAAAGAAAAGGTGATACATTTCGTATCACCTTTTCTTTTTCTGAGCCTCTTGTCGGATTCGAACCAACGACCCCGAGATTACAAATCACGTGCTCTGGCCAACTGAGCTAAAGAGGCGGGTGGGTAAGCTTACCATATCGCGCCGCTACAACCAACTACCTTTGCTGCGATCAAGCCCTGGAGGATTCGAAGGGAGCTGGCCGTATAGGACTTACCCGTTTTCGTTTTGCGGTTGCAAAGGTAGACATTATTTTGAAATCTGCAATAGCTTGTGGCGATTTTTTTATTTGTTTTTTTAGATTCTCTATTCTATTCCTCTTCATGGCCTTCTTATATAGACACTTTGGAGGGGAGGTACGGATTCTTTCCGGCATTACGATGGACAAATATTCCTTTTACTAGAAAGTATTTGTCCGACATATGTAACCTTATCGTCCGACGGCTGTTGAATTATCGTCCGACAGCTGTCGGACGATAATTCAACAACTGTCGGACGAATACTTCTTAGTATACCGGAATCTAAAGTATAGTTATGCAAAAGATTGCCATTTGAGAAGAAAATAATAATCGGGGACAAAAAAACAGATAGGCTATTGTGTGCTACCTTGAAAATAAGCATTATTTTTGTGCAACTAACTATATAGTCATTATACGCATGAACAAACACATATTGTCATTCTACCTTTTTTTCTGCCTTTTTCTTTTTCCCCCTTTGGTCGAAGCAATTGCCGGCTGGAATAGCTTTATCGTCAATTTTGATAAAAGTGTTTATGGTAAGGGGACCCAGACTTGGCAGATAGCACCCTATGATGACAAGTGGGTATATTTCGCCAACAAGAACGGTATGGTGCAATTTGATGGCAATGTCTGGAATGTGTTTCCATTGAACAATGCTTCCGATGTGCGTTCCGTTCTGGCTTCTGCCACCCAAAAAAGAATTTATGTGGGGGGCATCAATGAATTCGGCTATTATGAACCGGATACGGACGGTTCTTTGGCCTATCATTGCATGTCCGATACTTTGGAGAGTTCCGTTCGTTTTCTTGGAAATGTGTGGGGCATCCATGAGACAGACAATATCTTGTATTTCCAAGGGGACGGGTGCGTGGTGAAGTACCTGAACGGCAAATATACCGCCATTGAAATGAATGCCAAGATAGACTGTTCCAATATGGTCAATGGTATTCTTTACATCGGTACGGACAGAGGCGTATGGCTTTTGGTTGGAAACACTTTTTTCCCTCTTCAGGGTGCCGATGCGTTGGCTTCCAAGCGTATTCGTGGCATTATACCTTATAAGAAAGGTGTTCTGGTGGTGACTGCATACAACGGACTTTACTATTGTGACGGGCGTACGATGGAACCGTTTGTCACCGGTGCCGAAGAGTTTATGCGTGAGAATGAAGTCTTTTGCGTAGCCAAAAAGGATGATAAGATTGCCTTGGGAACCATTCATAAAGGATTGGTACTGGTGGATTGCAGCACCATGCAACTGAAATATTTCAATGAGAACAACGGCTTGCGTAACAATACGGTGCTTTCTGTCTCCTTCGATACGACCGGAAACCTCTGGGCCGGTCTGGATAGCGGCATTGACTACGTCTGTCTGAGTTCTCCTTTTACGAATCTCTATTCCTATCCTTATTCTTACGGCACGGGATATACGGCGGCGGTAGAAGGCGGCTATCTTTATTTAGGCACCAATCGGGGGCTGTATTACACTTCTTATCCGGTACAGATGAACGGCGATTTGCCGGATATCCGTCCGATGCCCCAATCCAGCGGACAGGTCTGGAACCTTTGCCGTATAGGTGATGAACTCTTCTGTCTGCACGACCGTGGTATTTTCCTTATCAATGGTACTTCCGTAAAACGTGTGACGGACATTACCGGCGTCTGGTGTTGCCAGCTTGTGGCAGGACGTACGGACCTTATGTATGTCGGGGTATATAACGGTATTTATTTGGTTGGGAAAAAGAATGGAGAATGGCAGGTGGTTGGCAAGATTGAGGGTATGAACGATTCTTGCCGTCTTTTTGAGCAGGAAAGCGATAAGGTGATTTGGGTGTACAATACAGATCATGTTACCCGTGTGGATTTGGATAATGATTTGACAAAAGCTGTCCGTATAAAGGAATATAGCGCGAAGGATGGTTTTCCGGTAGGACGTGATATGTATATAGCGAAGATAGAAGACCGGGTGTATTTTGCCACTCCCCGGGGAATCTATAAGCATAATCCTCATAAAGATGTCATGGAGCCTTGTCCGGATATGAACAACCTTTTGAATGGCACCACGGCCTATTCGCGTATCTTGGAGTATCACGATAAGTTGATAAGTTTGAGCCCTCACGAAATCTGTATTGCCAATCTGGGTACCTATAAGCGGGGGGCGAATACAAGCATTAATCCCATCCAGCAATCGCTGATTGAACTGGTACCCAGTTTTGAAACGATTATTCCTCTTTCAGATTCGCTGATGGTGGTTCCTAATGAAGGAGGTTTCGCTTTATTCAGTATCCCGGCTGTAAGGGAGCGTCAGGATCGTAGCCATTCCTTATATATAAGGAACATGTATCTGTCTTATCCCAAGGATTCATTGGTATATACCGCAAACTTTTTAGGAGAGAAGCCGGTTCCGGTGATAGCTTATTCCATGAATTCCGTTCGTTTTGACTATGCCCTTTCTTTCTTTGCGGTAGGAGATGATGTCCGTTTTCAATATCGTCTGAATAAGGGGAGCTGGTCCGATTTTACAACGGTACGCACCAAGGAGTATAGTAATCTGTCGGAAGGTGAATATACGTTTGAAGTTAAGGCGGTCTTTCCTGACGGTACGACATCATCGGATACAATCGCTTTCCGTATACTTCCGCCGTGGTATCGTAGTGCTGCTGCATACGTTTGTTATATCATCTTGGCTTTGCTTGCCTTATGGTATGTCTATCGTTGGGATGATGTCCGTGTGAAACGGAAGAAACAGCAGGCGGTAATCGAGAAAGATAAAGAGTTGCACGATATGGAAAGGGAGTACGAAGAGGAGAAAGCCCGTCAGGAAAAGCAGATTATGCAGCTGGAGAAAGAAAAATTGGAATACGATTTGCAACATAAGAGTCAGGAAATGGCCAATCTGATGATAAACTTTGTCCGTAAGAATGAAATGCTGACTGAAATCAAGTCAGAGATACTTAAAGTATCTGCCTTGCTGAAGGGTGAGGGGGCTCGGGAAGGAAAACAGCAACTCATACTTATTAATAATAAAATAGACGGTAATATACAGAGTGATGAGGTTTTGAAGCGTATTGAAGACCAGTTCGATTTGATACATAACAATTTTATGAAACGTCTTCATGCCAAGCATCCTGAACTTTCCCACAACGAACGCATGATGTGCGCTTATCTAAAGATGAATCTTTCCACGAAAGAAATAGCACCTCTGCTGAACATTTCGGTTCGTGGAGTTGAAACAATCCGTTATCGTCTTCGTAAGAAGTTCGCTTTAGAGAGAGAGGATAGTTTGACGGATTATTTAAGCAATAAACTGTAGCCTTTAGATATTAACTTCCTTTAAAAGAAGGAAGAGTATGAAAGGGAGGAATGTTAAATTTCTCCCTTTTGTGTTATATAACATGTTGTGACGTAATACTTAAAAGTATATATTAATTATTGATTATTAGTAAGTTATTTGCTGATGACGTATTGATAACGTATTTGAATTTCAGATTTGACGTATTTAAGAATGATTGTTTTTTATTTGTTTTATTGCATTTTACTCTATGTTTGCACTGTTCGATTGAGAACAAAACCGAGAAACGTTAATCTTAATTTAGTAAAACTTATGAAAAAGTTATTATCAGTTTTATTTCTGTTAAGCTTTACCTTGGCTTCTGTATATGCCCAAAATATACAGGTAAAAGGTACAGTGGTAAGCGGTTCGGATAATGAACCGTTGCCTGGAGTAAATGTGGTAGTTAAAGGAACTACCAATGGTGGAATTACTGATTTGGACGGTAATTTTACATTGTCGGTTCCTGCCGACGCAACACTTTCTATTACCTATATTGGTTTTAAGTCGCAAGAAGTAGCGGTAAATGGAAAAAATTCCTTGAAAATAGTTCTTCAGGAAGATTCAGAAACGCTGGACGAAGTAGTAGTGGTGGGGTATGGTGTTCAGAAAAAAAGTGTGGTAACAGCATCTATTGCCAAAGTTAGTAGTGAGGATTTGGAAAACAAATCTCCGGTGCGTATGGATAATGCATTGAAAGGTTTGGCTGCAGGTGTGGATGTAACTTCAGCTTCTGGTCAGCCGGGTGATTCTCCTCGTGTACGTGTACGTGGTATTGGTACTATCAACAATAGTGATCCGCTCTACATTGTAGACGGTATGCCTATTGGGGGTGGTCTTGATTTTGTAAATCCTAATGATATCGAGTCTATCGAAGTGTTGAAAGATGCTGCTTCTGGTGCTATCTATGGTGCGCGTGCTGCTAATGGCGTTATTCTAGTAACTACCAAGAAAGGTAAGATGGGTAAGGCACAAATTAATTACAATTTTTCTTATGGCTGGCAGAGTGCATGGAAGAGACGTGATGTGACTAGTGCGACAGACTATGCTATCCTTCAGAATGAAGCCAATGTGAATGGTGGTCAGGCTCCAATTTATGCAGATCCTTATAATTTGATTGATGCTAATGGAAATTCTATCAAAGGATTTGGCACTGATTGGCAAGATCTTGTTTTCTATGACAATGCTCCGGTAGTGAATCATGATGTGACAGTTAGTGGTGCATCGGAAAAAGTAAATTATTATTTGTCTTTGGGGTATTATTCACAAGATGGTATTGTTGGTGGTAATCACGGACATTCTAATTATGACCGTTTGACTATTCGTTCCAATACTCAATATAATCTAATTGATGCATCTAAAGAACGCGGTTTCCTTAATAAATTGGATTTAGGTGTAAATTTGGCTTATATGCGTACGCATTCAACAGGTGTTGGTACTAACTCTGAATTCGGTTCAATTTTGGGATCGGCTCTTTATCTGTCTCCTATTTTGACCCCTACATTGACTGGTGATGCAGCTGAAAAGATGATTGAAACTTATAAAGATTTTGATTTGCCTCGTGATGCAAATGGTGATCCTTATACAGTACCTGGCTATGGAGGAGCTTATCAGGAAATGAATAATCCGCTGGCTATGATGACATTGACTCCTACAAAGAATTGGTCGCATAAGTTTGTTCCAAAGTTTTCTATTGATCTTCAATTGTGGGATAATTTGAAGTATCACTTCAATTATAGTGCTGATATGGGATTTTGGGGTAATGAAGGGGCTACTAAGAGCAAGTATTATCTCTCAGCTAATAATAAGGCAACACATACTAATGCATCTTCATTCAAGGCACAGAATGTGACATGGCAGATTGAAAACACATTAACTTATGACAAAACTATCGGCAAACATACATTTGGTGTTGTATTAGGACAGTCTGCTCTTAAATATAAGGGAGATCAACTTGGTGGTAACCGTTGGAATCTGGTGAATCCTAATAAACCTTCTATTGATTATGCTACAGGGAATGTTGAATATACAAAGGATGCAGATGGTAATATTACTGGTGCTACAGTTCAGTATGGCGTTTATGGAGGTCCTTATACAGAACATAGAATGTCGTCTATGTTTGCTCGTTTGAGTTATAACTATAATGAACGCTATATGATTCAGGCTACAATCCGTCGTGATGGTTCAAGTCGTTTTGGTATTAATAATAAATATGGTACGTTCCCTTCAGTATCTGTGGGATGGAATGTGACAAATGAAGAGTTTATGGCTGATACGCGAGAATGGTTGTCTAACTTAAAGGTTCGTGCCAGTTGGGGTAAGAATGGTAATGATAACATAGCCGAATTTGGTTATACTTCATTGACGGCCATGGGTAACAATGTCCTTTTGGGTAAAGATGCCATCAAATGGAACGGTTCTAAAGCACAACGTTTGGCAAATCCTGATTTGAAATGGGAAGAGAGTGAGCAAACTGACTTAGGTATTGATTTGGGATTCTTTAATAATGCTTTAACATTCAGTGCTGACTATTACATAAAGAAAACCAATGGCATGATTATTACGATGCCTATCCCGAGTTATGTAGGTGAAACTAAACCTCTTGGTAACGTAGGTGATATGGAAAATAGTGGTTTTGAGTTTGAACTTGGCTATAAATGGAATATTGCTGATGCTAAATTTGCAGTAAAGGGAAATGCTACTTATCTTAAAAATGAATTGAAGAATTTGGGAAATGATACTGGCTATATGGATTTAGATGGTATTCAAGGATTCTCTGGTGGTGGTACACGCGGTTCTAACGGACAACCTTTCCCCTATTTCTATGGTTACAAGACTGACGGTGTTTTCCAGAATATGGATGAAGTTCGTGCTTATGTCAATAAAGATGGTAAAATGATTATGCCGGATGCGGTTCCTGGTGATACACGTTTTGTGGATGTAAATGGTGATGGTAGCATCTCGGCAGATGACCGTACTAACATTGGTAATGGTACTCCGGATTGGACTTATGGTTTGAATCTTAATGCTGATTGGAAAGGCTTTGATTTTAATATTTTCTTCCAAGGTGTAGCTGGTGCTGATGTGTTTGATGGCACTTATCGTACAGATGTTGCTTCTGGTAACTATCCTTCTTGGATGTTGGGACGTTGGACTGGTGAAGGTACTTCTAATAAGTATCCTCGTCTGGCTGTCGGTAATGCAACGAACTGGATGGTATCTGATCTTTATGTTTGTGATGGTTCATATCTTCGTCTTAAGAATATTACTTTGGGATATACATTGCCTAAGACTCTTACTCGCAAACTTACTATTGAACGTCTGCGTGTGTATGTGCAAGCTGAAAATCTTGTGACTTGGACCAAATATTGGGGATTTGATCCTGAAATTTCTTCAGGTGCAACTTCTCTTGGTGTTGACCGTGGTATTTATCCGCAGGCTCGCACATATACAGTAGGTGTAAATGTTTCTTTCTAATCCTCAAATCCGCAACTAAGCTCTTCAGCGTCCTTCTTGCGTCTAAACGTCC
>ERZ773229.2290-NODE-2290-length-11571-cov-4.377301_pt1 | contig 11571 bp, 8 predicted proteins | sample MGYA00580992_ERZ773229 | MGnify/ENA primary metagenome ERZ773229 (study PRJEB29015, sample SAMEA2737795) | human gut metagenome | biome: human gut; feature: human-associated habitat; material: faeces | place: China | collected 2012 ... | reverse complement strand
AATTACAGGATTTAAAATACAGAAATTTTCACAGTAAACTGATGCCGGGGATTGATAAGGAGACGATCATCGGGATCCGCACACCGGTACTGCGGAAATTTGCGAAAGAATTTGCAAAAACGGAAGCAGCAGAAGCATTTTTAAAGGAACTTCCACATCAGTATTATGAGGAAAATAACCTTCATATGCTTTTGATTTCAGATATCAAAGATTATGAGAACTGTCTGGCAGAAGTGAAACGTTTTCTTCCATATATTAATAACTGGGCGACCTGCGATATTCCAAGACCAAAGTGCTTCGCAAAGCATAAAACCGAGCTTCTTCCTGTGATAAAAGAATGGATTGCATCCGGGAACACTTATACGATTCGCTATGGAATCGGAACGTTGATGAGCTTTTATCTGGACGAGGATTTTAAACCGGAATATATAGAACTTGTGGCATCTGTGCAGTCGGAAGAATACTATGTCAATATGATGATTGCATGGTATCTTGCAACGGCACTGGCAAAACAGTGGGATGCAACGATCCCATATCTGGAAGAACGAAAGTTATCACCGTGGGTGCATAGAAAGACGATTCAGAAAGCGGTGGAGAGCTATCGTATCACAGAGGAGCAGAAAGTTTATCTGAAAACACTGCGTGAAAACTGCTAAGACTAGTACATCGTTCTGTAAATAACTGAGCTAATAACTTGTATGAATTTCCATCTGCGTTATTGATTCAGTTAATTTTTGAACGCTGTACTGGAACTGATAAGGGCAGATTCATGGGGCTAAAAGAAATTTATATTCGGAGAGTTGTGGAAAGAGAACATGAAAAAATCACAGGAAAACGATGAAGAACAGAAATGGGATAAATTACTACAGATTCACACAACCGGACGTGATGATTCCAATTCAGATCAGTACCGATATCCGTATGAACCGACGCCATATACGGTGTTAGAGCGGTTTGCTAATTCCGGGCTGCTTTGCAAGGAAAATACACTTTTAGATTATGGCTGTGGCAAAGGCAGAGCTGATTTTTTTCTTTCTTATCAGACACGCTGTCACACGATCGGTGTGGAATACAACGAGCGGATTTATGAGAAAGCGGTAGAAAACAGAGAACAGGGGGTTGCGGCAGGGCGGACAGAATTTGTACTTGCAGATGCCGTGCAGTTTTCGGTTCCGGCAGAGGTAGACCGGATCTACTTTTTTAATCCATTTTCGATAGAGATATTAAAGAAAGTTTTGGCGCGCGTGTTGGAATCCTATTATGAGAATCCGAGGGAATTGCTTTTATTCTTTTATTATCCTTCGGATGAATACGTTTCTTATTTAATGACAGTAGACGAACTTATCTTTTCCGATGAAATCGATTGCAGAGATTTGTTTCCGGGGGAAAATAAAAGAGAGTGGATTGTGGTGTTTGAGGTTGGATAACTACAGTGTGATTTGCAGTTTCGATACAGTCAGTATCCGTGCAGCCAATATAGCAATTGACATATCCAAAAACAGAAATGGAGGATTTATGTTAGCATCATTATCACTTATTTTTATTGTAGGGCTTGCAATGGGAGCCATCTGCCAGAAACTGAAGCTGCTGCGGATCATCGGAATGCTTGTCACCGGAATTGTGTTGGGACCGTATGTGCTCGATGCGGTATCTCCGGCGGTGGTCGTTCCAAGAATGGTAACTCTTATGGAGAAAAAATATGGCACAGAGAAAGCAATTCCACAGATGATCATGGCGGGCGTATCGTGTGACGATATTTTTGTGATTGTATTGTTTACAACATTTCTAAGTATTGCGCAGGGTGGTCATGCCAATGTACTTGATTTTGTAAATATTCCGGTGTCAATCGTACTTGGTATAATTTTAGGCGCAGTGACAGGTTATGGACTGTATCTTTTCTTTGAGATGACATATGCGAGAAAACACTGCGTGCGTAACAGTATAAAAGTAATCATTGTTCTTGGATTTTCCTTTTTACTGGTATCAGTGGAAGGATGGCTGGAAGGAAAAATTTCCTTATCAGGACTGCTTGCGGTGGTCGCTATGGCTTGTGTGATTAAAATGAAAAGCCCTGTATTTGTGTCAAAAAGGTTGTTGGAAAAGGAAAATTAAAAAAGATTTTTAGAAAGTATTTTGGCAGAAAGTGTGTTATATTGAATTCAGATAAAAGAAAATGACAGGGGTATCCGGAGATGATCAGAAAAGCAACAGAAGAAGATTTGTCGCGCATCGCAGAAATTTTTGTATTTAATAACAGAATCAATTATTTCCCAATTTTTAAGTCGGAAGAGTATTCATTTGGAGAATTGCAGGTTGTATCCATGATAGATCATTATTTCGGAAAAGGGGAAGTTCTGGAAAATCTGTATGTCGCCGATGAATGTGGAATTGTGAAAGGATTTATGGAAATCCATGGAACAGAAATCCGTAAATTGTATGTCGATCCATGCTTTCAAAGTGGTGGAATTGGAAAGAAATTAATAGAGCATGCAATTTCAACTTTTGATGTTGATCATTTGTGGGCGTTGGAGAAAAATACGAGAGCGATTGCATTTTATCACCGACATGGATTTATGGAAAATGGAGAAAAAGAATTGGAAGAAGGCACGACAGAGTATATTATAAAGATGATAAGGGTGGAAGAAAATGTGCAGTTGGACGAGAAACCAATGCATAGAAAAATAATGAGAGAGGAGGTATAAGAGAAAAAATGGTAACAGATTACTCTGACGTAAAGTTAGAAACAAAAGATCTTATTTTAAAGAAAGCAGAATTTGAGGACTGGAAGACAATTTATTATAACCTGTGGAGACACAAGGAGAGCGCAAAGTATATGCTCTGGCAGCCGACAGAGACAGACGAAGATGCAAAAGATCGAATGAAGCGCACGATTGCATTTGAAGAAAAACCGGAGAATAAGTATGCGTTATTTGTGTATTTAAAGAAAACGGGTGAAGCAATCGGTTTTGCAGGCATGCGCGAACTGGAACGGGGCATTTATGAAGAGACAGGTATTGCACTTGGACCGGAATTTGTGCGAAAAGGTTACGGGAGACAGATACTTACGGCACTTCTTGAGGAGGCGGGAAAACTGGGAGCAAAAGAATTCCATGCCTGCAACCGGACGGGCAATGCTGCGTCCAGAGTGTTACAGCTGTCATGTGGATTTGTATTCGATTCACTGTCAGAAGAAAAGACAGATCCAAGAACAGGTGAAACGTATGTTTTGGAGAACCATATTTACAGGTATTAGAAAGTAAGGAAGAAAATGTATTTTGAAAGATTAAATGAACAGAATGTAGAGCAGTATATTGACTATTTAAAGCTTGCGATGCAGCAGGAGCCGGATATGATGACGGTGGAAGAGATAGATGAGGAAGGAATCAGGACAAGGCTTCGGGATTCATTTTATGAAAAGTCTACATCAATTCTTGCGATGGAAAATAATCAGGTGGTAGGAAGAATTGAGTATCATTTTTATGGGTGTATACAGGATGGATATCGCATGGCGTATGTGAATTGGGTATATGTTTTACCCGAATACCGGCATAGTGGCATTGCCCGGAAGCTGTTTGCAGAGTTTGAAAAAGACTGCGAAAAGCATGAAATCCATCAATATTATCTGATCCGTGCTACCAACGAGAATGCCGACAGATTTTACAAAAAATTCGAAAATGTGCAGTTGGACGAAGAACCGATGCTTCGGAAAATATTAAAAGAAGATTGACAAGTGGTTACCATTGGTTATATGATGTGTATATAACCAATGATAACCACTTTTATATACAGAAAGGAGTGCGTTATGTCCACAAATCCAACGAAACGAATTGAAGAGATTGACCGGAGACTGGAAGAACTTCCAAAAGGAACCCTGACCTATAAGAAGATCAATGGCAAAGAACAGCCGTATATCCAGCGAACGATTGACGGGAAATCAGTGAGCTATTATGTGAAAGTGTCCGAGCGGGAGAAGGTACTTGTGGAATTTGAGGAGCGCACAAAGCTGCAGGAAGAGAAAAAGCATCTGACGGCTTATGTGGAGGGACTGAAGGACATTCTTAAGCACAATCCATATCTCTCTGCCAAGGTGGTGATCGGGTATCAGGATTTTGAAGACTTTACCTGTGGACAGCAGTTTTATGTCGATAAGACGCATTTTATCACCGAGTGGATCAGGGAAGGAACGAAGATTACATTGATCACCAGACCGAGAAGATTCGGCAAGACAACACTGCTCAGTACGGTAAGAATGTTTTTTGATCCAAGATATGCAGAACATCCGGAATATTTCAGTAAGCTTCGGGTATGGCAGGATGAAAGAAGCCGTAGTATGTTCGGAAGCACTCCAGTGATCTCCACAAGTTTCGGAGGCTGCAAGGGGATTGATTATAAGCAGTCTATCCGGGGAATGATGGGACAATTGGGAACAATGTATGGACATCATGAATATTTACTGGATAGTCCAAGACTTACAGGTAAAGACAAAGAGTTATTTGAAAAAACACGATGGGGACTTGTTTATCATGAAACATGTTATATAGAGGATGCAATAAGGAATTTATGTAAATTACTCTATAAGCATTTTGGGGTAAATCCAATCGTACTTATTGACGAGTATGACACACCTTTGATCGAAGCATACACGGATGGTTACTGGGATGAGATGATCACGACCTGCCGCCAGTTATTCCATAATACACTGAAAGAAAATGACTATCTTGGCAGAGCCATTATCACCGGAGTGACGAAAGTGTCGAAGAATTCACTTTTCTCTGACCTGAACAATCTGCTGGTTGCCACTGTGACAGATGATATCTACACGGACTGCTGTGGATTCACTGAGCAGGAGGTGATGGATGCATTAAAGTGCCAGAATATAGATGACATGAAAAAAGTGAAGGAAATGTACGATGGATTCATTATCGGTCATCAGAAAGATATTTATAATCCGTGGTCTATCGTGAACTATATGCATGATCGACAGTTGAGATCTTATTGGATCCTTACCAGCAGCAACAAGCTGATTGGGGATATTATCTGCAGGCATCCGTATGATAAAAAGTACGAGATTGAACAGCTGATGACAGGAAAACCAATACACAAGGTGATCAACGAGAATATTACATTCCAGTATCTTGACGGAGATGAGAATAGTCTGTGGTCACTTCTCCTTGCAGTCGGATATATCAAGGCAGAGAACGTGGTGAAAGATAACGAATGGGCAGAGTGTGATGTTTCCGTGACCAACAAAGAGGTTATGTCAATGTTCCGGACACAGATCATTGCCATGTTTTCGAATGGCAATATTGCATATGAGAATTTTACAAGGGCACTGATAAGGCATAGAACCTGGGATATGATCGGTGTGATGGAAGATATCGCCGAGTATTCCATGAGTTATTTTGATACTGCAAAGAATAAAGGAAAGCATGCTCCTGAGAATTTTTATCATGGTCTTGTTTTAGGGCTGATCGTATCCATGCGCAAAGAATACCGCATTGTATCCAACCGGGAGAGTGGGGAAGGTCGTTATGACATTGCAATCTATCCTTTCGACAAAACAAAAGATGCCTATATCCTTGAATTTAAAGTTTTAAATGAACACAGAGAAAAGACGGTTCAGGAAACTGCACAGAATGCTCTGAAACAGATCCGGACCAGAAACTATGAAGCGGATCTTCTTGCTTATGGCATCCCAGCCGATCACATCTATAAACTCGGCTTTGGATTTCTCGGTAAGAAAGTCTGGGTAGTCTCTGATCCACCGGAGAAAGAAGAGAAGGATCAGGTCAGATCAGAGTGGGATAACCTGCGGTTCCGATAAAAAATTGCCGATGCACCAGTAAGGCACATCGGCAAAATGAAAAGCTTATAATTTGAAAATAAATCATTCTTCTTTTAGTTATCAGAAGCATCATCATCAGACATGCTGTAAACCTGACGTTTGCGAGCCATCTCATCATTTTCAAGGTATTCATCATAGGAGGATACTTTATCAACAAAGGTTCCATCCGGTAAGAACTCGATGATACGGTTTGCAGTTGTCTGTACAACCTGATGGTCACGGGATGCAAAGAGAATAACACCCGGGAACTTGATCAGACCATTATTTAATGCGGTGATAGATTCCATGTCAAGGTGGTCGGTCGGTTCGTCAAGGATCAGAACATTACTTGCCTGGATCATCATGCGGGAGAGAAGTACACGGACTTTCTCACCACCGGAAAGAACACGCATTTTCTTAGTTCCGTCTTCACCGGCAAAAAGCATACGTCCAAGGAAACCACGAACATAAGTAGCATCTTTGATCTCAGAATACTGTGTCAGCCAGTCTACGATCAGAAGATCGGTATCAAAGATTGCTGTGTTGTCCTTCGGGAAATAGGACTGGCTTGTTGTCACGCCCCATTTATAAGAGCCCGAATCAGGTTCCATTTCACCGGAGATGATCTTGAATAAAGTTGTTTTTGCAAGCTCATTTCCACCGACAAAAGCGATTTTATCTTCATGACCTACGATGAAAGATACATTGTCTAATACCTTGACACCGTCAATCGTCTTGGTGAGACCTTCCACAGTAAGAACTTCATTTCCAATCTCACGGCTTGGACGGAAGTCAATGTAAGGATATTTACGGCTAGATGGACGGATCTCATCCAACTGGATTTTTTCTAATGCACGTTTTCTGGAAGTTGCCTGTTTGGATTTGGAAGCGTTTGCAGAGAAACGTGAAATAAATTCCTGTAACTCTTTAATCTTTTCTTCCTTCTTCTTGTTGGCTTCTTTCATCTGTTTTACAAGTAACTGGCTGGATTCATACCAGAAATCATAGTTTCCGGCATAGAGCTGAATCTTGCCATAATCGATATCTGCAATATTGGTACATACCTTATTTAAGAAGTAACGGTCATGGGAAACAACGATCACCGTATTTTCAAAATTGATGAGGAATTCTTCTAACCAGGAGATCGCATCTAAGTCCAAGTGGTTGGTAGGCTCATCTAAAAGAAGAATATCCGGATTTCCGAACAATGCCTGTGCAAGTAAAACTTTGACCTTTAAGGCACCAGGAAGCTCTGCCATCATAGAGTAATGGTAATCGGTAGAAATTCCAAGACCATTTAATAATGTTGCGGCATCGGATTCTGCATTCCAGCCATCCATCTCAGCAAATTCACCTTCTAATTCGCTGGCACGGATACCATCTTCATCGGAAAAATCTTCTTTCATGTAGATGGCGTCTTTTTCCTTCATAATATCATAAAGTCTCTGGTTACCCATGATAACGGTATCAAGAACGGTAAAAGCATCATATTTAAAGTGATCCTGCTGTAAAAATGAGAGACGCTGTCCCGGAGTGATGACAACATCACCGTTTGTCGGTTCTAACTGACCGGATAAAATTTTTAAAAATGTGGACTTTCCGGCGCCGTTGGCACCGATCAGACCATAACAGTTTCCTTCAGTGAATTTGATATTTACATCTTCGAATAAGGCTTTTTTGCCTACACGTAACGTTACATTGTTTGCTTGTATCATTGTAATACCTCTATTTTACATATTTCTTGGTTTAAACGCATCATTTTTATTATACATAAAACCGTTGTTTTTTCAAGAAAAATCTATGCCAAGAAAATATAAGGAAAAAACAAGAGAAAATCTTTCTTGTTATGTAAAAATTTGTTATAATTATTCTAATCGGGGTTTTGTAAAAGGAGAAGTTGGGGATGGCAGAATTTAATAGGGAAGAAATAGATTATGAAGATCAGCTAAGGCAGTCGGAGCGTGAGCGCAAAGATTTGAAAAATATTATATATGAACTTCCGGTAGGACTGATTACGGTAAAAGGGGGAAATGAGCTGACGATTGACATCGCAAACCATGAATTTTGCAGGATGAGCGGATACAGATCGGCGGATTTCAGTATGGAGAAAATGTGCATGGCGCAGTTGATCCATATGGAAGATTACATGATGTTTGAGGATGCGGCGGAGGTCTGCCGCAGAGGGAAAACATCGGATGAATTTGAGGCGAGAATCGTTACAGCAGATCAGAACGTGATCTGGGCAATGTTTCAGTTTCAGATTTACACATACCGGAGTGCAGTGCCATACTATCTTGTATCCTGCTGGGACATTACAGAGCGCAAGAAGATGGAAAATGAGATCATGCTTGTGAACGAGCGCTATCATATGCTGGAAGAGGTCTCCGATGATATTGTCCTTGATTATGATGTGAAAAAACAGCAATTTGAGATACCGGAATGTTATCTGAAATTCGCAGAGGATAAAAGTGTGAAATATGCCGGGACAGAAGAACTTTATGGAGCCATACACCCGGATGACAGGGAAAGATTTCAGAAGATATTTGAGACGGCGCTTCAACGGGAGATGAAAGGAACTGCGGAATACCGTCTGCGGCAGGGGGGAAAAGAATCTGGAAAATATGCTTATTTCAGAACCTGTTATCAGAGTATCGCAGATTATGATGGAAAGATCAGCCACATCATAGGAAGAAGTTATGATATCAGCACAGAGCGGGCAGTCCGGGAGAAACTTCTGCGGGAAGTGCAGTTAGATCCGTTGACAAGGATTTACAATAAGACAGCCTCCGGAGAAATCGTAGATGCGTTTCTTGAAAAATCAACACAGGGAACGCATGTACTCTACGTCATTGATATTGACGACTTTAAGAAGATCAATGACACATTCGGACATACTGTTGGAGACATGGTGATATCGGATATTGCAACACTGATACGCGAACAGTTTACGGATGAAGCGGTTGTCGGACGTGTCGGTGGGGATGAATTTATGGTCTTTGTGAAGGACACTTCTTTGCAAGAGGCGGAGGCGAAAGCGGAACAGCTGTGTACAAACGTGCAGAAAACGCTTTCCGGGGATGGAGCAGTCATTGTTGTGACATTGAGTGTCGGTATGGCTGTGACAGGAAAAGACGGGTATGATTATAGTACGTTGTTTGAACGGGCAGATCATGCCATGTATCACATTAAGAAAAATGGGAAAAATCATTATGGCTTTGCAGGAGAGACCGAGGAAGGTGACTGTGAAGGAAAGTACCGCACGGAAGAAAAGGAAAACCGTAGAAATCTGGTGGCGGACAAAGAATTTTTAAATACAGCGTTCAGCCTGTTGTCACATGCAAGGGATATCAATGGTTCTCTGAATGTGCTCTTAGAACAGATTGGCAGAAAATATCAGATGAATATGGTATCTGTTTTTGAATATGCACCCGATGGAAAGAATATGTTACTTACCAACTGCTGGAGTGACATGGGACAGATTTATGAGAAGAATATACTTCCGATTACCTGGCCGAAACTGATGAAGGCTGAGGTGGGAGAATTTGTACAGACAACTCCAAAGTGGCAGGAAAAACGGAAGAAAGAGTGGCTGGAATGGTCAGGAAATGCCATCCCGATCCAGTCAATCGCTGCAGTAAAGTTTGAGTATTCGAATGGAAAAACCGGATGCATCGATGCTGGCTCGGTTGAACAGGGCAAGCAGTGGCGCACAGAGGAGATTGGAACTATCTGCGAACTGAGCAGAGTGGTTGCCGTATTTGTGACGCTGCGTGAGAAAATGCAGGAAGATCAGCAGGCAATCCATAAATTAAAAAACAGAGACCGGCTGACGGGCTTATATAATCTGGAAGCTTTCAGGACAAAACTGGTACAGCTTCTTAAGGCAGAGGAAAATCCACAGGAGAATACTTATGCACTGACCATGGTGGATGTCAATAACTTTTCTTATGTCAATGAAAATTTCGGCGCAGAGATGGGAGACAGTATATTGAAAGAATTTTCCCAGCTGCTGGAACGCAAAAAAGTAATGACAGCATGCCGTATGTACTCGGATTATTTCCTTGTATTGTCCAAGGGAAAGAGCCAGCAGGAGATCCGGAGGCGCGTTAAGGAAGGAAATGAAGAGTTTGAGGCAAAGCTGCAGGAACGTTATCCCGCTGGAGGAATGAAGCTTTCGGCAGGAATCTGCTTCCTGTCAGGAAAGAGTTCGTTTGAGACGATACTGGAGAGTGCAAATCTTGCAAGAAAATATGCAAAAGAACACAATATCACATCCGGTGTTGTCTATATAGAAAAAATGCGTCAGACACGTGACGAACAGGTGCTGATCGCAACACGGTTTCATGCTGCGATCCAGCGTGGGGAGTTTGAAATGTTTTTACAGCCAAAGTTCCGGCTGAAAGAGAATACGATTTATGGGGCAGAGGCACTTGCAAGATGGCATTTCGGAGAGGACGGATACTTACAGCCAAACCGCTTTGTGCCGGCACTGGAATTGATGGGATATATCAAAGACCTTGATTTCTTTATATTAGAGCAGCTGCTGAAATATATGACAAAGTGGAAGAAATCCGGAAAAAGCCTGTTTACGATCTCAACTAATTTTTCGAGAAAACACTTTGAAAACGGTGGCGAGGCATTTTTGCAGCGGATGCATGAGACAATGGACAAGTATGACATTGATCCTTCCTATATTGAAGTGGAAGTTACCGAGAGCGTCATGACAGAAAAACTCGAAGACCTGAAGCACTGCATGATCGAACTGGCACAGATGGGATTCCGCATTGCCATTGATGACTTTGGCACGGGGTATTCGTCTTTGAGTGTCCTTTATGAAATACCGGCGAATGTTGTCAAGATAGATAAAAGTTTTACCGACAAAGTGATGGTGGACAACAAGGGGGAATTTGTATCCCAGATGGGAAAATTTATCCGTGCAGCCAAAGAAGAGATCGTTGTGGAGGGAATTGAGACGGAAGAACAGCGTCAGTTCTTGGAAAGCCATGGGTTTGAATATGGGCAGGGGTATCTGTTTGACCGGCCGATCCCGGCAGATGAATTTGAAAGAAAATATTTATAAATCTGTGCTTTTGGCAAGTGTTTTACTGCCGGGTGAGCAGTAACGTTTATAACTTTGTACTTTGTTTTGTACAGTCTGAATTCTTTACAACGGACAAATTAAATGCTAAAATGTGAATTAAGTCGAAAGCTGGCGGGGATAGTATTCTGCCCCAGGTTAGCAAAGACATTCTATCAATTTTTTATAATTTTAAGGAGGAATAAGTAATGTCCAGAGCAAAACAGTCAATGGACGGTAATACAGCAGCAGCTCATGTAGCATATGCGTTTACAGATGTTGCAGCTATTTACCCAATTACACCATCCAGCCCTATGGCAGATACTGTCGATCAGTGGTCAGCAGCAGGACAGGAAAATATCTTTGGCAATCAGGTCAAAGTTGTAGAAATGGAATCCGAAGCAGGTGCTGCAGGTGCAGTTCACGGTTCCCTTGCTGCAGGTGCATTAACAACAACATTTACAGCTTCCCAGGGTCTTTTATTAATGATCCCTAACATGTACAAAATCGCTGGTGAGCAGCTTCCATGTGTATTTGATGTTTCTGCACGTACCGTTGCAACACAGTCTTTAAATATTTTCGGTGATCACAGTGACGTATATGCCTGCCGTCAGACAGGTTTCGCTATGTTATGTGAGACAAACCCACAGGAAGTTATGGACTTAAGCCC
>ERZ773229.2285-NODE-2285-length-11587-cov-3.285727_pt1 | contig 11587 bp, 9 predicted proteins | sample MGYA00580992_ERZ773229 | MGnify/ENA primary metagenome ERZ773229 (study PRJEB29015, sample SAMEA2737795) | human gut metagenome | biome: human gut; feature: human-associated habitat; material: faeces | place: China | collected 2012 ... | reverse complement strand
ACCGGGAATCCGGCCGCGTGAGCGGCGGCGAGCGGCAGCTCGCGCTGCTCTCGCGCGCCATGGTGCAGAACGCCCGCGTCCTCGTTATGGACGAGCCGACAGCCAATCTTGACTGCGGCAACAGCGCGCTCGTAATGGAGCGCGTGAGCGCTCTGGCCGGGGAGGGGTTTACGGTGATCTTCTCCACGCACGACCCCAATCAGGCGTTCCGGTATGCTACGCAGGTGCTCGCCCTCCAAGGCGGCGGCGTACTCGCCGCGGGACGGCCGGAGGAAGCTCTCACGAGCGAAACGCTCACGAAGCTCTACGGCGTCGGCATGGCGGTATGTCCTGTGACGGCTGCCGGGAAGAGCTTCTCCGTCGCCGTCGTGACCGGCGGAAAAACGCAATAAGGTTGAAATTATCCGGAAAGTAGGCTAAAATACTTTCCGGATCATTTTATAGATAAGGAGCTTTTTTATGGAAGCCTTGAAATTTCGCGAAATGCCCTACGAGCGTCCCGACGGCGAGGCGCTGAAAACCTCCATGCGCACTCTGGCGGAAAAGCTGCGCGCCGCGGGGAGCTATGATGCGGCGAAGGCCGTGTTTCTTGAAAAGGAAACGCTCTCCAAACACATCCAGACGCTTGCGACGCTCGCGCAGGTGCGCCACACGATCGACACGCGCGACAAGTTTTATGACGAGGAGAACGGCTTATGGAACCAGCTTTCCCCGGAACTGGAGGAGTATTCGCAGGAGTGGACGAAGGCGATGCTCGCCTCGCCGTACCGCGCGGACTTTGAAAAGGAATACGGCACGCTGATGTTCCTCAACGCCGAGATCGCTCTCAAAACGTTCTCGCCGGAGATCATCCCGGAGCTGCAGAAGGAAAACGATTTCACGACCGAATACGATAAGCTCATCGCCTCGGCGCAGATCCCGTTTGAGGGCGGTGTATACACGCTCTCGCAGCTCTCGCCGTTCAAGACCGGCGCGGACGACGCGCAGCGCCTCGCCGCGTGGAAGGCCGAGGGCGGATGGTATAAGGAGCACCAGAGCGAGCTTGACCGCATTTACGATGAGCTTGTCCGCCTGCGTGACACGATGGGCAAAAAGCTCGGCTACAAGGGCTACACGGAGCTCGGCTACTACCGCATGGGCCGCAACTGCTACGGCAAGGCCGATGTGGAGAAGTTCCGTGCCGCCGTGCGCAAGTATCTTGTGCCGGTCGCCGAGAGTATCTATCAGGAACAGGCCAAGCGTCTCGGCAAAACGTATCCGCTGAGCTTTGCGGACGCGGCACTTTCCTTCCGCAGCGGCAACCCGCGTCCCTGCGGCGACGCCGAGCACATTCTCGCCCACGGCCAGAAATTCTATGATGAGCTCTCTCCGGAGACGAGCGCGTTCTTCCGCATGATGAGAGAGCGCGAGCTGCTCGATATTCTCTCCACCGAGGGCAAGGCCGCCGGCGGCTATTGCTGCACGATTCCCGATTATGACGTCCCGTTCATCTTTGCCAATTTCAACGGCACGCAGCACGATGTTGAGGTCGTGACACACGAGGCCGGCCATGCGTTCGAGGCATATCTCAATGCATGGCGCGTCCCGATGGACGATCCGAGCATGGAAGCGTGCGAAGTCCATTCCATGTCCATGGAGTTCATGGCGTGGCCGTGGGCGGAGGGCTTCTTCGGCAAGGATACCCGCAAGTATCTTTACAGCCATCTCGCCAAAGCGCTCACGTTCATTCCCTACGGCACGATGGTCGATCACTTCCAGCACGTCGTTTACGAAAAACCGGATATGACCCCGGCGGAGCGTCACGGCGTCTGGAAGGAGCTGCTCGGCGTCTATATGCCGTGGATGAAGCTTGACGGCGACATCTCCGTCTACAGCGAGGGCGAGGGCTGGCAGCGCCAGCTCCACATCTACCAGAGCCCGTTCTACTATATCGACTACTGCCTCGCGCAGACTGTCGCGCTGGAGATCTGGGCGATGCTGCAGAAGGACCGCAAGGAAGCCTGGGAGCGCTACATGGCGTACACCCGTCAGGGCGGCAGCGAAGTATTCACAACGCTTCTCAAAAACGCCGGGCTCGAAAGCCCGTTTGATGAAAACTGCCTGCGCACCGTGTGCGAAACGGCGAAGAGCTGGCTGGATAATTACGATCTCACCGGCATCGAATAATCCCCGCGCTGAACGAAAAGCCAGCCATGCGCGTCATATGAGTAAACGCCGGCCGGCTTTTTTAAGGATGACTATATGAAATTTTTCCGATCCAAACTCTGGATACTGCTTCTTGTTCTCGCGCTCACGGCGTCGATCGGCGCGTGCGGCTACCGTCCCGAACCGGAGAAAACGGAGAGCGGTCAGATGGTGTTCCGCCTCGGCTTTTCCGAAACGCCGTCGTCGCTCGATCCGTACACCGCCGAAACGGATGCCGCAGCCGCGGCGATCTCGCTTTTGTACGATACGCTCTTTTATGCCGATATCGAGACCGGGCGGTACATCAACAGCGTCTGTCAGGAATACACGGTGCAGCCCGCCGCCACGGACGGGGCCCGGCTCTGGACGCTGACGCTGCGGAACGACGTATATTTCCACGACGGAACGGCGCTCACGGCGCGGGATGTGGAGTTCTCGCTCCAGTCCATGAAGGACTTTTCGCTGCTCTATGGCTATCCGGGCTGCGAGCTGATCGACACGACCGGCATTTCGGTCACGGACGATACGCACCTCTCGTTCCTCGCCTGGGGCGACGTTGCGGCGGTGGAGGAATGCCTTTCCCGCGTGCCGATCGTGCCGAAGAGCGTTTGGAACACGCTGCCCGGTATGGAGTATACGACTTCCGGCATTCCGAAGGACGCATCGCAGGCGAAGAAGAGCCTTGCCGCTCTTGTCCTGACGCCGGAGACGATGACCGGCTCGGGGCTGTACATCTGGGACAAATACGAAAACGGCGTCCTGACGCTGCGCCGCAGCGAGGATTACTGGAACGGCACCGCCCGCGCCGAGATCGTGGAGCTGCATTTCGGCTGTGACGATCTGGCTGCGGAGCTGGAGAACAACGCGATCGACGCGGCGTGGAATCTCTCCCGGGCCGCTGCGGAGGAGCTGGCCGAGGGGCGCAGCACGGCGTACGGCACGTCCGGCGAGCTGCTGCTCGTGGAGTTCAACCAGCGCACGGACGATACTTCCGGGGGAAACGCCCTGCTTCTCGATAAGACCGTCCGCGATGCTATCACGCTCTGCGCCGACCGGGAGACGCTTGCGCTCACCGGCTTCGGCGGTGCGATGCCTGCTTACGGATTTTCCGTTCCTTACGGGACGGAGGGCTCCGCTGCCGCGGTATGCAGCGCGGAGAGTGCCGCGGCGCTTCTTGAAAGCGCCGGATACACGGACGCGGACGGCGACGGCGTGCGTGAATCGCCGGAAGGGGAGAGCCTTTCCTTCCGCATTCTGTGCAGCGATTCCTCAACCGCGTGGGTGCGCGCGGCCAATCTCCTGAAGGATATGTGCGCCCCGGCGGGTATCGCGCTGGAGATCACCGTCCTATCGCCGGACAGGGCACTCGCCGCGGCGGAGGCGGGAGACTTTGATCTCTTCCTGACCGCCTCGCAGAGCTACTATGACGCGTATCTCTCCCTTGCGTCCTTTTACTGGAACGATGGGAACGGCGCGTTCTGGAATGGCGCGGCGTCGCCGGGATGGAACATTTCCGGCTACGCAAACAGCGAGTTTGACGCGCTGTATGAAGAGCTGACGTTTGCCTCCTCCGCCGGGCGCGACGCGCTCGAGCGGGAGATGGAGGATATGGTGCTTACCGGCTGCGCGGCACTCCCGATCGCGTTTGCGGCAAAGAATCAGGCGTGCAGCGGCGCATGGCTCGGCCTCCGTGCCGACCACGGCGCGGGACTTTTCTTTACTCCCGCCATCCTCCGCCAGCAGCTGCAGGGCATGACAAACGGGAGATAAGAGAATAAAAACCAGCGCCGCGGAACATTGCGTTCCGCGGCGCTGCTGTTGTATACGGCGTTTATGATTCAGGGCTTGACAACAACGTCGGCCTTTTCGAGCGTTTCTACGATGGAGTACATGTTCGTGATGCCGCCGACAAGGAGCTGCTCCTTGCGATGGTAGTAGTCAAGGCACGTGCCGCAGGTGAGAATGTCAACGCCCTGCGCTTCGAGCGTTTTGAGATCTTCGATGGACGGGCCTTCCGTGCTGGTGACGAAAGCGCCGCTATTATAGAAGAGGATCGTTTTCGGCAGCGCGTCCTGCTGCGTCAGCGCGAAAATGAAGGCCTTGAGCAGCGTCTTGCCGAGCGCTTCCTCGCCCTCGCCCATGTGGTCTTTGGAAATGGCGACGACGATGTTTTTCTCCCCCTGCTTGAGAGGCGCGCATACGACGGCTTCGTCGCCCACGTCCTTTTTGGCGCCGGCGGCGTCGATCGTGACAGAAAACTGCGCTTCGCCCTGCTTTTCGGCGCGGACGGCGAAGCCGTACTGTCCGGCGAGACGGATGAGATTCTGCACGGCGGCGTCGTTATCGACGAGCACCTGCACGGTCTCCGGCGCAGTGAGCGCGTCGATCGCCTTCTTCGCCTTTACGACCGGCATCGGGCAGGCTTCGCCGAGAGCGTTTACGGTAATCATATAAAAGACCTCCTGATCGGTATTTTCTACGAAAAGAATACCACATTTTTCGCGGCAGATATATTAGAAATATAGATAAAATCGGCAGAATCATAGATTCTGCCGATTTTACGCATTATTTCCCGAAAACGGAGAGATAATCGTCTGCCGGGGCGAGACGGCCGACGGCAGAAAAGCCCATCATCGCAGGCGCAAGCTTTTCGCGCGCGAGAGCGAGAACGCTCTCCGTGGTCACGGCGTCGTAGCGCTCAATGATCTCGTCGGCGGTGAGGCATTTGCCGAGCAGCAGCAGCCCCGAGCCGAGCCGGTTCATGCGGCTGGAGCTCGATTCGAGCGAGAGGATGATGCTGGACTTGATGAGCTCGCGCGCGGTACGAAGCTCCTTATCCGTAATGCCGTCCTGCCGGAATTTCTCGATCTCCTCCCGGATGAGCGCGAGTGCCTTTTCCTCGGAATCGCGGCCCACCGCAGTGGAGATGGCGAGCATGCCGGTCTCCTTGTAGGCGGCTTCGTGCGAGCAGTTGGCGTTTGTCGGCGCCTATGCAAAGGCGGACCGCGCCTTTATTTTTGAAATTCTGCAAGAACCGGATGCGCTGGAACAGCCGGGAGGACATGCCGCCGCCGAGCGCCATGGAGAGTACCTGCCACGAGAAGCGATCCGCATCGCCGTCCGGCAGACCGGGGAAGGAGAGACAGAAGTGGTTCTGCTCCGTTGCCTTGCGCTTTACGACCACGGCGGGCGTGTAAGCGCTCTTGCGGCACGCCGCGGGACGTGACGGCGCGAGCGCGGAAAACCGGCTGCACAGCCGCGCGAGGTTATCCTCCGTAAAGCTGCCGCACACGGAAACGACGATCCGCTCGGGGCTGTACTCGCGTTCCTTGAACGCGCGCAGCGAAGCGCCCGTCATGCCGTTGAGCGAAGCGGGACGGCCCAGCACCGGCTTTCCGAGCGCGCCGGGGAAGATCCTGCCCATGAGCTGCTCCACGACGATATCCTCCGGCGTGTCGCGGTACATGTCGATCTCCTCAAGCACGACGCCGCGCTCATTGACGACGTCCGATTCCGAGAAGAGAGAATCGAAGAACATTTCGCAGAGAATATCGGACGCCTCGTCCAGATGGCTGTCCAGCACGCGGGCGTAGAAGCAGGTGGAATCGCGGGAGGTGAAGGCGTTGACCTGCCCGCCGATGGCGTCCATGCGCCCGGCAAGCTCCGCGGCGGTGCTGTGGGCCGTACCCTTGAAGAGCATGTGCTCAATGAAGTGGGCGCTGCCTTCCTCGCCGCGCTTTTCATAGCGCGAGCCGACGCCGACCCAGATGCCGACGGCGGCGGAGCGGACGCCGGACATTTTCTCGTGGGCGATGCGCACGCCGTTCGGTAACGTAATAATTTCGTACATGGGATCCTCCGAAGAAAAGCGGCGGGAGCAATGCCCCCGCCGCACATATTGTCAATAAAACCGCGTAGAATCAGGCTTCGCCGCGCTCTTTCAGAGCGTCCTTACGGCTGAGGTCGATGCCCTTGGGACCGACGTTCATGACCTTGACCCAGGTCATATCGCCGATGTTGAGCACGTCCTCGACCTTCTCGGTGCGCTTGAATTCAAGATCCTTGATCTTCACAAGGCCGTCCTTGCCGGGGGCCAGCTCGACCCACGCGCCGAAGTCGGAGCGGATGTTGGAGACGCGGCCGTAGTAGAGAGCGCCGATTTCCGGCTCAAAGACGATGTTCTCGATGGTCTTGCGCGCGGCGCGGCAGGCCTCGATATCCTCGGAGGCAATGTAGATGTTGCCGTCGTCGGTGATGTCGATCTTGGTGTTGGTGTCGGCGGTGATCTTCTGGATGACTTTGCCGCCGGAGCCGATGACCTCGCGGATCTTGTCGGGGTTGATCTTCATCTGGATCATCTTGGGCGCGGTCTTGGCAAGCTCACGGCGCGGTTCGGGGATGGCCTTGAGCATGACCTCGTCGAGGATCTGGAAGCGGGCTTCCTTCGTGATGGCGAAGGCTTCCTTGATGATCTCGTGCTTGAGACCGTCGTTCTTCAGATCCATCTGGATGGCGGTGATGCCTTCCTTCGTACCGGCGACCTTGAAGTCCATCTCGCCGTGGAAGTCCTCGACGCCCTGAATATCGATGAACGTGGTGAAGTTGTCGCCGTCCTGGATAAGGCCGCAGCTGATGCCGGCAACGGGAGCCTTCAGAGGCACGCCGGCGTCCATGAGCGCGAGCGTCGTGCCGCAGATGGAGCCCTGCGAGGTGGAGCCGTTGGAGGAGAGCACTTCGCTCACCACGCGGATGGCGTAGGGGAAGTCCTCCACGGACGGGATGACGGACTGGAGAGCCTTCTCCACGAGAGCGCCGTGGCCGTATTCGCGGCGGCCGGTGCTGCGGGCGGCGCGCGCCTCGCCGGTGGAGTAGGAGGGCATGTTGTAGTGGTGCATGAAGCGCTTCTCGGTCTCGTCCCAGATGGTGTCGAGCTTCTGGGCGGCGGAGAGCGTGTTCAGCGTGGCGATGGAGAGCACCTGCGTCTGGCCGCGGGTGAAGAGAGCGGAGCCGTGGACAACGGGCAGGACGCCGACTTCGGCGGCGAGAGGACGGATCTCGTTCATCTTGCGTCCGTCAACGCGCTTGCCGGCGAGCAGCCACTTCTTGACGACCTTCTTCTGCAGCTTGTAGAGGATCTCGTCCATGTACTGCATGATCTCGGGATGGTCGGCCTCATACTTTTCCTGCATCGCGGTGACCCACTCGTTCACGCGGGCTTCGCGGACGTTCTTGTCGTCGGTGTCCATGCAGTACTCCATGCCGGCAAACTCGTTTTCGACAAGCTTTTCAAAAAGCTCATCGTCGAACGCGGCGTGCTCGTAAGAGAACTTGGGCTTGCCGATCTCGGCGACCATGCGGTCGATAAGATCGAGCATCGGCTGCACCATCTCGTGCGCCTGCACGATGCCCTCGTACATGACATCGTCGGGGACTTGGTCAGCCTCGGACTCGATCATAACGATCTTCTTGTGCGTGGCGGCGATGGTCGTCGTCATGCGGTTGGTTTCTTTCTCGGCGGCGGTGGGGTTGAAGAGGAACTTCTCACCGTCCCAGCCGAGGACGATGCCGGCGATGGGGCCGTTGAACGGGATATCGGAAATGGAAACGGCGGTGGAAGCGCCGATCATCGCGGCGACCTCGGGGGAGCAGTCACGGTCAACGGCGAGCACTTCGCAGGCGATGACAACGTCGTTGCGCAGGTCGGACGGGAAGAGCGGGCGCATCGGGCGGTCGATGAGACGGCTCGCGAGCACGGCGTTCAGAGACGGACGTCCCTCGCGGCGGTTGAAGCTGCCGGGAATGCGGCCGACGGCGTAGAGCTTCTCATTGAAGTCCACGGCGAGAGGGAAGTAGTCGATGCCGTCCTTCGGGCGGGCGGACGCGGTGGCGGTCACGAGAACGCGGGTGTCACCGTAGCCGACGAGAACGGAAGCGTTGCAGAGCTCGGCCATCTTGCCGACCTCCATGAAGAACGGACGGCCGCAGTAGTCCATTTCGTAACGCTTGAAATTCGGAAATTCCTTGTGAGAGATGATCATTCTTTCGTTACTCCTTTTATATATTCACACACATTGGTACACAAATTAGAAAGTCTCGCAAACGTGCGCTCGAAGAGCGTGCACTGCGGCGAGCCGCAATCTTTCTCAAACGAAAGCCTGCGGCTTTCGTTTGAAACAAAATACGGAGGGACAGTATTCACTTGTCCCTCCGTAAAAAACCTTCATAACCCTCGGCAGGTCTCCGCGAATTACTTGCGGATACCCAGTTTCGCGATAATGGCGCGGTAACGCTCGATGTCCTTGCGGGACAGGTACTCCAGCAGACGGCGGCGCTTGCCGACCATCTTGTACATACCCAGACGGCTGTGGTCGTCGTTGGGGTGCTTCTTGAGATGCTCCGTCAGCTGACGGATGCGCTCGGTGAGGATGGCGATCTGGACTTCCGGAGAACCGGTGTCGCCCTCGTGGGTCTTGTTGGCGTCGATAACGACGGTCTTCTGGTCTTTCGTGATCATAATAACTTCGATCCTTTCCTGATTTTCGCTTCCCGCGCGGCTAAGTATCGGCTGAAAGGCGGCCGTAAACTGAGCGCGGCGGTCAAACGCTCGATTATCCTACCACATTCCCCGCCGCTTGTAAAGCATAAAATCATGGAAAAGTATCGTTTGCCGGAAAAAAGAGCGTAACGGAGAATCCGCCGGGGCCTGCGGACTCTTTCGCATCCGTGCACGCGCCGGCGTCCAGCAGACGGCGCACCTCCGAAAGCAGCGCGCCGAGCTCCCGGCGTTCCGGCGGACGGAGCAGCGTCTCCACATACCCTTCCGTCTCTGCAACGCTCATGCGCTGCTGCAAAACGGTCCGCAGCGCCGCCTGACGCTGTGCAGTGTCTCCGAGACGGAGCAGCGCTCTGGCGTGGCGCTCCGAAAGTCCGGCCTCCTGCATGGCGCGGCGCTCTCCGTCCGTAAGGCGCAGCAGCCGCAGGCGGTTTGCCACCGACGACTGCGATCTTCCGAGCTGAACCGCGCATTCCGACTGCGTTATACCGCAAAGGCGTATATACTCCCGGAGAAGAGCCGCGTCCTCCCAGACGCTGAGCGTCCGCGCCCGGAGCAGCCGGAGAGCTTCCTCCTGCGTGAGTTTTCCGTCCAAGCGCGCCGCCCCTCTCGTGTCCTTATGCGTTCAGTATAAAAGAACCGGCGTGCGGATGCGGACGAAAGTTGACATAACGCTAAAATAGTTTACATAACACAAATTGACAGAAAAAGCGGATTATGATATTTTAATAAGAACGAAAGGAGCATTGGTATGAAGAAATCCATTCGGGCCGCAGCTGCGGCTATGCTGATACCGATCCTGCTCACGCTCACCGGCTGTTCGCTGACGGTCGATGGCGTTATGAGCGTGATCGCGCCGACCGAAACGCCTGTCCCCGGTTCGGATCTCGTCTTTTCGGATACGCCGGAGGTGACGCCGGAGCCGAGACAGATCGCCTATGAAAAAATGGACGGCGTGTTCAGCCCGCTCTTTGCCGAGACGGACGGTGACAAGGCCGTCGCCGAAATGACGCAGCTCTCTCTGCGCGCCGTGGAGGGCAACCGCGCCCCTGCCGAGATCACCCGCACGACGGGGACGGACGGAACGGTATCCGTTACGATTCGTCTTGAGAAGGGCCTTCTCTGTGCCGACGGCGTGGAGCTGACGGCGGACGATCTTCTCTTTACCTATTATGTCCTCATGGATGAGAGCTATGACGGCCCCTACACGATCAATCAGCTCCCCATCGACGGGATCGCGCTCTATTGGAACGGCATGGATTCGGACATGTACGGCAAGTACATGATGATCTATGACGAGATCTACAACGGCGGCAAGTACGAGTCCGACCTGGAAAAGGCCGTGGAGGACGCCAAGCGCGCCGCCATGGAAAAGGGCGTGAGCGAGGCGAACGTGGAGAGCGATGCCGACGTCATCAAGGCGCAGCAGGCACTCGACGAATACGACACCGTCCGCGCCGACGAGATCCGCGACGCGATCGACAACGCCTGGCGCAACGATGCGCAGGCGCTCGTGGACTACACGATCGAAAACTACAGCGGCACCATCGCGCTGCGCACGCCGTACACCCGCGAGGAAGTGCTCGGCAATACCGGCCTGCAGGTGGCATATACGATGCTCGACCGCGGCTTCGGCAAGTTTGACGATAACGGCGGGTTTACCGCGAACAGCGGAACGACGTGGGATCTTACGACAACGTTCCCGACGGCGGAGGATCTCTATAACGAAATGTACGATGCCTACGACGGCGATGTGGCGCAGTACTGGAGCATCGAGGGCATCGGCCGCGCGGATATGCTCGCCGCGGTGCAGAATTCTCTCGTGCGCGAATGGGCGCCGCTGGACGATGACTGGCGCGGCGGCGTGCAGAGCGTGTCCGGCGTGAAAAAGGTGGATGACCGGACGATCCGCATCTCGCTCACCCGCTGCGACGATACCATCCTCAAAACGCTCACCGGGGTATGCATCGCGCCGCTGCACGTTTACGGTGACGTGAGCCTCTTCGATCCGGATAACGGTTCCTTCGGCTTCACGAAGGGCAATCTCTCCTCCGTGCGCGCAAACAACGGCAAGGCGGTCGGCGCGGGCGAATACGCCTACCGTGAGACCGACCTGCGCACCGTGTATCTCGACGCGAACGAGAACTACTGGCTCGGCGTGACCGATGTGCCGGAGATCATTCTCTCCAAGGCGGAGTAAAAAAACGAAAAGGCAAAAGGCGTTTCGGAGAATCTCCGGAACGCTTTTTGCATAAAAAAGCCCGCGGAGCATTTGCTCCGCGGGAAAGGGTTGTGGGATAAAAGATATGAGCTGCTCCGGTCGTGGCAGGATGGGATTTGCCACAAACCAATTGATAAGCTGTAAGGAGAGCATACCGCCATCCGGCAAAAATGTAAAGAGCGAAGCGCGTCGCAAAAAAACTACTTTTGTCGCGCGCATAAATTTTTCTTTTCCGGAAAGGATAAAAGAGCGCGGTCATGCCGCGCAAAACCTGCAAAGGAGCCGGAAATCATGATCATTGACAGAATCGCTCTCATTCTTGCCGTCATCGGCGGGCTGAACTGGGGCCTTGTCGGCCTCTTCCGCTTTGACCTTGTTGCGTACCTGTTCGGCGGACAGACCGCGACCGTCAGCCGGATCGTATATACGCTGGTTGGCATTGCGGCGGTCTGGTGCATTTCACTGCTCTTCCGCGAGCGGGACGCCGCCGACGAAGCCTGACGGCTTTTGAGCGTGTCAAAAGTTTTTTTGACACGCTCTCAAACGAGACCCACTTCGTTGGGTTCTCGTTTGAAAAGGCTGCGGCTCGCCGTGCCGATCCGGAAAAGCCGTCTCTCTTCGGAGCGACG
>ERZ773229.2278-NODE-2278-length-11603-cov-19.027710_pt1 | contig 11603 bp, 5 predicted proteins | sample MGYA00580992_ERZ773229 | MGnify/ENA primary metagenome ERZ773229 (study PRJEB29015, sample SAMEA2737795) | human gut metagenome | biome: human gut; feature: human-associated habitat; material: faeces | place: China | collected 2012 ... | reverse complement strand
TGGAAAACAGAGAAATGCAGACAAGCAACACGGAAGAAATGGTGACCATTTCCCGTGCGGAATATGAGCGGTTGCAGCAGGAAAATGCGCAGTTGGAAGCAAAGAGCGCCAAGTTGGAAGAGGCGCATGCAAGACTGGAAGCAAAGTTTGCTGCCCGCGAACAGGAACAGGCGCAGGTCATTACCAGCCTCACGCTGCAAAACGAGTGGCTGCTGGAACAGCTGAAGCTGTCTAAAAAGAAGCTGTTTGGCCGTTCTTCGGAACAGGCGGAGCAGATGGTCATGGAGCAACTGAGCCTGACCTACAATGAGCTGGAGGCCTATGCTTTCGGCACCAAAGCCGCCATAGAGAAGCAGATCACCGTGAAGGCGCACGAGCGCAAACGGCAGTCCGGCAATGTGCTGGATGTCGTTCCGGAGGGTACTCCCACCGAGGTAGTGGAGCACCGTCTGCCGGAGAACGAACGGACTTGTTCTGCCTGTGGCAGCCAGATGGTTGAGATCGGCAAAGAGGTTCGCCGAACACTGCAGATGAAGCCGGCAGAGTTCTGGGTGCGCGAGGACGTGTACTACGCCTACGCCTGCAAGAACTGCGAGCAGGAGACCGGTGAAGCCAACATTGTAAAGGCAGCGAAAGAGCCTGCGCTACTGCCCGGCAGCTTTGCCTCTGCGGAGGCGGTGGCTTATCTGGCAACGCAAAAATTCGTCATGTACTCGCCGCTGTACCGGTTGCAGCAGGAGTTTGAGCGTCAGGGTCTGAAATTGTCCCGACAGGCCATGGCTAACTGGCTGCTGAACACTTCGGAGAAGTGGCTGCGGCCGGTCTACGATACGCTGCGCGAGCAGCTTTGCAAGGAGCCGGTGCTGCATGCGGATGAGACGACCTTGCAGGTGCTGAAAGAGCCGGGACGTTCCTCCACCAGCAAGTCCTATATGTGGCTGTACCGCACCAGCGGCTGCGCAAAACAGGGCATTGTGCTGTATGAGTATCAGCCCACGAGGAAAGCGGAGCACGCCGAGCGTTTTCTGCAAGGTTTCTCAGGATGGCTGCACGCGGACGGATACCAGGGATACCACAGACTGCCGGGCAGTATTCGCGTGGTGGGCTGTTGGGCACATGCGAGGCGAAAATTTGACGAGGCGTTGCAAACGCTGCCCAAGGAGATGCAAAAGGACTCGCCGGCAGCGATTGGCGAATGCTATTGCTCCCGGCTTTTCAAGCTGGAGCAGGCGTTTGCAGAGCTGACGCCGGAGGAACGATATGAAAAGCGGCTGGAGCAGGAGAAACCTGTTTTAGACGCGTTGTTGTCATGGGCAAATGAGATGCAGGCGAAAACCGCGCCGAAATCCGCGTTGGGCAGGGTCATTCACTATCTGCTGGAGCAGTGGCCATACCTGACAAGGTATCTGGAGGATGGCCGTCTGGAGCTGAGCAATAATCGTGCCGAGCGCAGCATTAAGCCCTTTGTGATGGGCAGAAAGAACTGGCTGTTTGCCAATACGCCGGGTGGCGCGCAAGCCAGTACAGTGATCTACAGCCTGATTGAAACGGCGAAAGAAAACAAACTTGGCCCGTACAAATACCTTCTTTGGGTTCTGCAGAGTGCTCCGGGGCTGAGCCAAGCTGACGAATTCTGGGCTGAAAAACTTCTGCCAGCCAACGCCCCACAAGAATGCTATATGACTCATAAATAAAAGACCGCCATCTCGCTGAGCAGCAGCTCGCTTTGAGATGGCGGTCACTATTTTTGATGTGTGCAAATTAGGACCGATCACTGTGCAGTGCATCGTGTATCCGTTCGGCCAGCGCCCGTGCCGTAAAAGGCTTTGGGAGCACAAAGCTTGCGCCCAGACGGTATGCCTCCTCTATGACCTTGTGCGTCGGCAGAGCTGTCATAAAAATCGTCGAGATTTTATACCCGTCCTCGCGCAGATGCTGCATAACGTGAAAGCCGCCCTTGTGCGGCAGCAGAAAATCCAGCAGAAGAACGTGAGGTCGGTGCCGGTGGAGCGCCTTGGTTGTCTCGTCCTCATCCTTTGCGTGAAATACATGGAAGTTTCCGCGCTCACGCAGGGAATCCGTCAGGAGCATACTGAAGGCTTCATTACTGTCTGAGAGTAAAATCTTCTTTCGGTGCGGCATTTTTATCCGCCTCCCCCTAAAAAATTTGATTTTACACACTCACCTTGTATAAAATAGTCCTGTTGGCTCATTTTTTCAATCCGCTGCGCAGCATTTTAACGGTTTTTTTACTTGGCAGGATTTGAGCTTCCGCAAAAGAAAGAGGGATGCCTGAGAAACTTGCCAGGAGTGTTGTTGTAACACCTTGCTGCCGGCACCATTCGCTTACGGAGAGACCGCTGCCCCGGCATTCCTGTATAGCTATGTTCCATTCCTGCTTCTTGGCTTCGTGTTTCAGTTCATTGCTCGTCATTTACTTCACACCCTGAACATTATAGTGGTGGGAAGTTTCGCAATGTTCCGCTACTATTGTCCCATGTCTGTCCAGCCGCCCTCAGCTTTGACGGTTACTTGAGATGGCGGCCTTTTATATGCGGTTACGTTTTACGCTTACTGAGGGGCGGTCCATCGGACCGCCCCTCCTTGCTGTGCCGTATTCGGCTTTAGTCCGCGTTCTTGAGGTACCGCGCCATCATCGCGGCGACCTGCGCGCGTTGGGCATCTGCGCTCGGCGCGACACAGTTATTGCCGACGCCGTTCATAATGCCGTTCTGCGTCGCCCAAAGAAGCGCATCCTGCGCGTAAGCGCTGACTGCTCCCGCGTCCGCAAAGCGCAGCGTACCGCTAATCGCAGGTGAACCATAGAAGCGATAAAGCAGCGTCGCAAGCTGCTCGCGCGTCACGCTCGCCTCGGGGTTCGTGCCATCTGTGATGCCCTTGCTCTTGGCCCACTCGGTACCAACCTCGTACCACTTCTGGCCATTCTTGGGTGTGGTATCAATGCCCGCAAGTCTTGCCAGCACAGTATTCACCATGCCACGGGTCATGGGCTGACTGACACCAAAGAGATTATTCCCGACGCCATTGAATATATCACGGGAAGCGACGAAGTTGACCTCATCTCGACTCCAATGATTACGGGTGTCAATGAAATCCTTGGAGTTATCAATAATCTTCACCACCGTATTGCCGTCTACAGTCAATTGAACGCCGTCTTCGGTGGGCTTGGAATTCTTGACGATCTCCTCGGTGCCGTCCTCGTGGACGATGACCGCAACCGTGCCGGAGTTCACGTTGGAAACCGGGATCTCGATCTTCGTCTCACCTGCGTTCTTCGGCAGCTCGACCTTGACGGTCGGGGCGGAATTGCTGTCCTTGCCCGCCTTGACCTCGGTGGGCACCTTGACCGCCTCGCTAGACTTCTTCGCGTCCTCGACCGCCTTGTTGATGATCTTGGCCTCCGCCTCGGTCTTGCCGTCCTTGTCGGTCTTGACCGTGCCGGTCGTGCCGTCGGCGGTCTTGCTCTCGGTCACGGAGCTGCCGTCCTTCTTGGTCGTGGTCTTGCTGGTCGAACCGTCCTTACCGGTGGTAGTCTCGACCACTGTGCCGTCGGGTTTTGTTTCGGTTTTGGTGGTAGATTCATCAGGGTTGATGGTCGTTTCAGTCTTGGTTGTGCTACCAGCAGAAGAACTGCCACCGCCAGCGCCACCAGTACCGCCTCCGCCATTCACCAGCTTAGGAATAATTTCAGTTTTATACTCATCACATATAGCGCAGGTGTAGAGCATTTCACCGTTTTCTCCATAGGTAGGTTGCTTTAAAATTTTGCCACTATCCCAATCATGACCCTTGGCAGAAACCACTTTCTGTGCAACGAGAACTTCGTTGCAGACGGAGCAGTGCTTGCCTTCCGTCTTGCCTGGCTTCGTGCAAGTCGCCTCGACCACCGGATCAACCACTTCCGTGTGACCCTTCGCGGGAACAGTTTCCTGCGCGGTAATCACCTCACCGCAGACGGAGCAGTGCTTGCCTTCGGTCTTGCCGGGTGCAGTGCAGGTAGCCTCGACTGCCAAGTCGACGACCTCGGTGTGGCCCTTGGCGGGAACCTCGGTCTGTGCAACGATCACTTCGTTGCAGACAGAGCAATGCTTGCCCTCGGTCTTGCCGGGCGTCGTACAGGTCGCCTCAATTGCCTCGTCAATGACCTCGGTGTGGCCCTTGGCGGGGATCACTTCTTGGGCAACAAGTACAGTATTGCAGACGGAGCAATGCTTACCCTCGGTCTTGCCGGGCTCGGTGCAGGTAGGTGCAACTGCCGTATCAATGACCTCGGTATGTCCCTTGGCGGGAATCACTTCCTGTGCCTTAATGACCGCGTTGCAGACAGAGCAGTGCTTGCCTTCGGTCAGGCCAGTCTTGGTGCAGGTTGCCTCAACAGCCGTGTCAACGACTTCGGTATGGCCCGTCGCAGGGATCTCTTCCATACCGGATATCGTAGCGCCGCAGACAGAGCACTTCGTGCCGGCTTTATGGCCAGCCTCGGTGCAGGTAGCGGGCTGTTCCGCAACTTCAACCGGAGTATGTCCAGTCGCGTCGATTGCTTCGGCCTTGGTTGCATTGCAAACTGTGCAGGTGTAGGTCTTGACGCCAACGTTCTCACAGGTAGGAGAGGTCGTGATCTCGCCCTCATTCCAGTTGTGGCCCTTGGCGGGAACCTCAGTCTGTGCAACGAGAACTTCGTTGCAGACGGAGCAGTGCTTGCCTTCCGTCTTGCCTGGCTTCGTGCAAGTCGCCTCGACCACCGGATCAACCACTTCCGTGTGACCCTTCGCGGGAACAGTTTCCTGCGCGGTAATCACCTCACCGCAGGCGTAGCAGTGCTTACCTTCGGTCAATCCAGTCTCCGTGCAGGTTGGGGCCTTTGCTGCATCGATTACTTCTGTGTGGCCGGTTGTAGGGATCTCTTCCATACCGGAGAGGATTGCCTCACAAACGGAGCACTTCGTGCCGGCTTTATGGCCAGCCTCGGTGCAGGTAGCGGGCTTCTCAGCGACGTCGACAGGGGTATGCCCGGTCGCGTTAATCGCTTCTGTCTTAGTTTCTTTGCAAACCGTGCAGGTGTAGGTCTTGACGCCAACATTCTCACAGGTAGGAGAGGTCGTGATCTCGCCCTCATTCCAGCTGTGGCCCTTGGCGGGAATCTCTTCCTGCGCTTTGATAACCGTTCCGCAGACAGAGCAGCTGATGCCATCCGTCAGACCCGTTTCGGTGCAGGTCGCAGGCTTGCCCGCAACGGTCTTCTCAGTGTGGCCGGTCGCGGGGATTTCTTCCATACCGGAGAGAATCGCATCACAAACGGAGCACTTCGTACCGGCTGTATGACCAGCCTCGGTGCAGGTAGCGGGCTTTTCCGCAACTTCAACAGGGGTATGCCCGGTTGCATCGATGGCTTCGGTCTTGGTTGCATTGCAAACTGTGCAGGTGTAGGTCTTGACGCCGGCATTCTCACAGGTAGGAGAGGTCGTGATCTCGCCCTCATTCCAACTGTGGCCCTTGGCAGGAATCTCTTCCTGCGCTTTGATAACCGTTCCGCAGACGGAGCACTTCTCTCCATCCGTCAGACCAGCTTCCGTACAGGTTGCTGCCTTACCGGAAACCGTCTCTGCCTTATGGCCGGTTGCGGGAATCACTTCCTGCGCAACGAGAATCTCGTTGCAAACAGAGCAGTGCTTACCTTCGGTCAATCCAGTCTCCGTGCAGGTTGGGGCCTTTGCTGCATCGATTACTTCCGTGTGGCCAGTCGCGGGGATCACTTCGCCCTTCTTGATCTCCGTACCGCAGACGGAGCACACGGTATCGCCGGTGTAGCCGTCCTCGGTACAGGTAGCTGCTTTGGCATTACGAATTTCAGTAACCTCATGTGCGCAAGGCTTGCCGCCCCATGCGCCATAGGCATAAGTAATCGTATCGCCCGCCGTGGCATTCTCGGTTTCAGTATAAGTGCCGTTGGCATTGTGCAGCTTCGCGGCGGTGATGGGGATGGTCACCGCATTATTGCCATTTGCATTATATTGATAGGTTGCGGTTTCCTTACCAAGTATGCTCTGCTGCACATATTTGCCGGTTCCGTTGCTGCTGCAAATGTCAGCGCCGCCATTGGTGGTGTAGATGGCGCCAATAGCCGTTACGCTGCCGTTCACATCCATCTTCGCATCAACCAAGTCGTTATCGGAGCGGTTGTATGCCTTACCCGGCGCATAGGCCACGGACTTAAACTTGCAGGGACCCCAGACAAAGTTGTCGGAGTTCCACTCATCGCTGTCATAGAAATAGATATTCTTTCCGTTTGCAACTGTCAGGCCAGCGCCCTCGGCAATGTTGACCTCAACGCCCGCCAGCAGAGCTGCCGTCTGATTGATCGTCACATTTCCGGACTGGATATTGATGGTAATGTTGTTGGTGATAGGCAATACGTAGCTTGCAGAGTTGACATCCATGCCTGCAAGCGTCAGCGACAACGTGTTCAATGCCGCTTCGCCGTTTACTGTGAATACAAGACGATCCGTCTTTTCATCGTAATCCTTAGTAAAGCTACCGGATTCCACTTTGAACATACCGGTGTCGCCAATGAAATTAATAGCAGTAGTATATGTGCTCTTCATTGCATAAACGCCGCTATAAACCTGTTCATTAGCGCCGGCATTCAACGTCAAGGGAACTTCGATGTTTTGTACAAAGTACTGCGAAAATGGGAACACCTTGTTGCCCATATTGGAAGATGCGGTGCCGCCGCGGAAGTCCGCGATCTGATAGAATTCGTACACCGTAGCGCCGGATTCTGCCAGAACAGAGCCGCTGCCGGAGATAAAGCCCCAAGCGTAGAGATTACCACCGTTCTTGACCGTGATGGAGCTGTTATCCGCCATTTTGATGTATCCGTAATCACCAACGGGACGTCCCTGCTCACCGCCGCCAGCAGCATAATACCTGCCGCCCAAGCTGATGGCGCCATTGACGGTAATGGACGTGCCTTCGCTCATCGTCAGCGTCCGGAATGCCTTAGACTCCGGAGCCGTGCGAATTGCCGCAGGAGCATCCGTATACAGTGTCCCTGCCGCGTCGAAGGGGATCAACAGCGTGATTCCCGCCGGAATGGTATAGGTACCGCTGATGGAGCCATCGGTCGCCAAGGTAATCTTGGACTGACCGTTTGCCTGTGCGTAAGCAACCGCTTCATTCAGGTCTGCAAACCGCTGACCACCGGTTTCAAAGAGCGCCGCCGTTTTGCTCGCAAACCGCGCCGTGATGGTGTAGTTGCTCTCAATATTCAGCGCTGCCTCTGGGGAGGTATTGATGTACTTCTTTTCGGTCTCATTATACCAGCCTAAGAACTGATACCCATCCGCCGGGGTCGCCACTACCTGATAAGCAGTCATGGAACTTTGCGTGTTGCTGTATTCCTCGGTAATGAGTTTTCCGTCTACTGTATAAGTACCGTTTTCAGCAGGCACGAAAGTCGCAGTTGCATTGACTTCGCTTACCAGAACCACGTTGGTAAGGGTGATCTTCGTTGCAGCACTGGTGCTGCCAGACTTGATGTATACTTTAACGCTATCGTTTGCCGCCAGTTCCTTGGTAAAACTGGCACCCGAAGAAACCTTTTTACCATCCACCTCAATTTCTCCGCTATTTTGTTCAATAGAGTAGTCAAAGGAAAGGGTTGCCGTTGTCGACTTCTTATTTGTAATTGTCAGTGTGGATTTCTGGGGTGTTTCGCCGCATGTTCCACCTGTGCTGGTAGCTGCACCGGTAATGCCCGTACCATTGGCCGACCAGGCATCATCTGCGCCGCCCGTAAAACTCAGTCCAATGTTCTCGTCGGCTAAGCCTGTCACAGTTCCACTGGTTGCTGCAAACGCTGTCATGGTCACATTTGGAAGCAGTGCCATGACCATGCACATGCAGAGCACAAGCGAAAGAAATCGCTTCCATGTGCTTTTCATTTCTTTATTACCTTCTTTCGTTGATGATTTCTGGCGTTTATTTCTATGTAAATGCTGAGTCCCGCCGCAAATGCGATGGCTGCCCAGACATGAGAAAGGTGGAATAGCATCCCCGTAGAGGACGTTCGGAAGAATTCATCAATGAAGCGGAACGCTCCGTAGGATGCCATATATAACGGGTAAATGCTGCCGGGATTCTTGCTCTTTTTCACTCTTGGGATGAGCAGAATCAGCATCACAATGTAATAGAGAATCTCAAGTTCCCTTGTGGGAAAGTGATAATGCGTTCCTGGTATAACTAAGCCAGCGCAGCAGCCAGAGACGATGCAGTTGATTCGAGCACACATCACTGTGAAGATCATGCAAATCGTAAAAATATCAAAAACGGCTTTGATATTGCGTTTTGAAACCTTTGCGCTGATGAAATAAAGCACTGGCATAAAGAACACTCCGCCGAATAAGCTCATGTTGCCAGCATCTCCGGTTTCCAGAAATGCAAATGCTTTTACACTCAAAACACCACATACCGTATGCAGCACCGAGAATGCTATCACGGCGTACCATTTCATTTGGAGTTGCCGCCGCATCCTGTACAGCCAAAATATGTTAAAGATCGTTCCAAGCAAGAGAAGAGCACTCAGGGAATAATCTTTCGTCCATGACATGGATAATTCAGCCAGTCGTGTACCCCTCAATTTGCATCACCCCCCTTCACATCTTCTTTAGTCCTCAGGCTATATGTCGTTTTTTTACTTCTCTCAGCATTGCTGCAGCTACACCAGTGCTGGGAGAAACGGGAAAACCGCATGGGGCAGGGCGCTTGTCCCTGCCCCATGCGTGGGACAATCAATCAGAGTTTTTCAATTTCCCAAACTAATCCTTATTCGGCAGAAGTCTCCGCTGCAGCAGGAGTCTCAGTGGGCTCAGCAGCAGATACGCTGGCAGTGCCGGTCTTGGAATACTTGGTAAAGTCAATGTGCATAACCACAACAACCGTTTCCGTTGCCTGGAAGCCCATAGAACTATCCAAATCAATTGTCACAGTCACAGGAACAGCATAGTAGTAATCTTTATAAGTGCCTTCTTGAGCAACCTTAAACTGGTTGGGTTTCATCGCACCAACACTGCCTTCATCACTGCCGGTCATAGCGATCACACCAGCCATGAAGTCTTTCCATGCATTGCCCGTATTGCTGGGAGTAAAGGTCATGTCAAAGTTAGCCGTAGTTCCATTCTGGGCAGTAACCTTAGCGGTCATCTTGCTCAGAACCTTGTTTACAACATTAGCGTTGCTGTTAACCGTATTCAATACGGAATTCACATCACTGGCATTACTACCCAACACGCCGTCCAAGGAATCGATGCTATTCATGATACCCAGCAAGGCGCTAACGGTGACACCGTCGCCATCAAATGCTTTCTGAGCGTCTTCACCGCTTCCAATCTTATCCACGCCTGCCTGCATCAGTTTGCCCGGCATTTCCATCGTGACCACAATGGCCTTGCTCTCATTAACGGTAATACCATAACGGCTGTTGATGGCGTCGCTATCCAGCATCTCCATCTGCAGGTGGTCAGCCAGCGTTCCGGCAAGACTCTTCACCTTAGCAACATCCTCGCCCTCGAGCTGAACAGCAATCGTGAATGCATAGGTATTGTCGCCGGTCACTTTGGCGTTGACAGTCTTATAGGTATAAACACCGTTTTCTTCTGTCATGTGATTGAGCGTATAAAAGAAACCGTCAGCCACAGAGAACAGGGCGTTCTTCAGTGCGGTGTTCTGGAAAGTACCCTTGTTGTAAACATCCTGACCATCCGCAGTCAGCACATAGCGGCCAAAGTTTTCATCCAAAGCGTTCTTCAGGTTGGTAGCAAGACCGGTGAGGAAATCATCACCAAAAGCTGCCGCGCCGGACTGAATTGCATCCACATTCAGTTTCAGCGTGTATGCAGTACCCTCCCGTTTCGCGGTAACCAGCACTGCGCCGTCATTTCCCTTGATTCCTGCTAGCTTTGCATCCAAAGCATCCCAAGCCTTTTCGGTTGCCTTGACTTCCGGCTGCTTATCGCCACAATTGCTGCACACGCCATTATTATAATTATGGCCCTTGGCGGGGATGTCTTCAGTGTAAGTCGCGCCGCAGGAGCAGGTGAAGGTCTTGACTCCAGCCTCTGTACAGGTCGCTTCCTTCGTCACGACGCCTGCATCCCAGGTGTGGGTGTGCTGCGCCGGAGGCGTATAGCTGCCACCGCCGGAACTGGTGGTACCCTTATTCACGGTAGTGGAGGAGCCGGAGCCGGTGGTACCGACCGTGGTATCCTTGCCGCTCTTGTCGGTGACAGTGATCTTCTCATCGCCGATGTTCTTGACGTCGGTTTCCTTGGTCCTAACGGTGATGTCCTTGTCGGACTCCACTTTCTTCACGGTGCCGCTGCCGGTGACGGTGGCATCCTCAGCATGGTTCTCCACATTGCCGACGGTGGTGCCGCTGCCAACATCGACCGTGGCGCCGGGAGCATTCTCGGTTACGATCACATTGTCGATCTTGGCGCCGTTCTTGGTCTCAACTGCGCTCTTTTCACCGTCCAGCGTCACATTGTCCGCGGAGGCGTTGTCCAGAATGACCTTGGAGTTGTCGCCGCTGATTACGATGTAATCGATGTTCTTGCTGCCCTTAACGGTCACTTCGATGTCATTGGCAGGCACGAGCAGCTTGTTCACCTCGCCGGTGATGGTCACATCGTCTGCCACAGCGAGGACGATACCCTTGCCATTGGCATTGACCGTCTCGCCAGCCTTGTCCGCATAGGTGCCGATGGCGCGGTCAAGAATCGTGACGGTGGCTGCGCGGGTGATGTTGTTCTGAGGAGCCAGCTGGTCGGCAGTCACGCCGCCCACAATACCGGCTCTGATCAGAGCAGCCAGCATGCCCCGGGCATAGGACGCCACCTGCGCACCGTCCGTGAACTGCGTCAGATTGGGGTTTTCGATGGGCTCGATACCCAGAGCGCGGCCCAACATGACCATGGCGCGCTCACGGGTAATGGACGCATTCGGCGTCACGGTGCCATCGCCGTTTCCTTTCAGAATGCCAGCGGCGGCACAGCGGTTGATGGCGTCATAATACCAGGCGTCCGCCGGGTTATCGATGAAGCCTGCGTCCTTTGCGGCGGGCAGCTTCAGGAGTCTTGCCAGAATGGTGGCGAGCTGTGCACAGGTAAGCTGACCGTCCGGGTCAAACTTGCCGTTGCTGCCCTGGATAATGCCGTAGCCGCTCCAGCGTTCGATGGAGGCCTCGGCCCAGTGGCCCGCGGTGTCGCCGTAGGTAGGCTCCGCCGCGCTTGCGCCTACCGTGAACAGACTGACTGCCATGGCAAACGCAAGAATGAGAGATAATGCTTTGCGTTTCATTTTGATCCTCCTATGAGAGATTTATATATTCTGCAGCTCCCTGCAGGTGGGCACTTATTTCACCGGCTCTGCCGGAGATTCACTTAGAATCGCTGTGCATTGGCTCAATGGTCTGCCCGCGCAGATCGGACAGCCGCACCATTTCTTTCCCGTGCGGCTGCTGATGACCGAACGCCACGCATGACCCTTATCGCAGAGCCACCAGACCTTGCGGCGGCTGCCGGGCG
>ERZ773229.2277-NODE-2277-length-11610-cov-4.183557_pt1 | contig 11610 bp, 7 predicted proteins | sample MGYA00580992_ERZ773229 | MGnify/ENA primary metagenome ERZ773229 (study PRJEB29015, sample SAMEA2737795) | human gut metagenome | biome: human gut; feature: human-associated habitat; material: faeces | place: China | collected 2012 ... | reverse complement strand
CAGCTGGCAGTGGGCGTACAAGAAAAAGTTTGAGGACGCCGGCCTAACTGCGCTGCTGGGCTGCGGCTTTGACCCGGGCGTGACCCAGGCCTACTGCGCCTACGCCGCCAAGCATGAGTTCGACACCATCGACACCATCGACATCCTCGACTGCAACGGCGGCGATCACGGCTATGCGTTCGCCACCAACTTCAACCCCGAGATCAACCTGCGCGAGGTCTCCGCCCCCGGCAGCTATATGGAGAACGGCAAGTGGGTCGAGATCCCGCCCATGAGCATCAAGCGCGAGTACAACTTTGACCAGGTCGGTCAGAAGGATATGTACCTGCTGCATCATGAGGAAATTGAGTCTCTTGGCAAGAACCTGCCCGATGTCAAACGCATCCGCTTCTTCATGACCTTCGGACAGAGCTATCTTGACCACATGCGCTGCCTGGAGGATGTGGGCATGCTCTCCACCACGCCCATCAATTACAACGGTCAGGAGATCGTGCCCATCCAGTTCCTGAAAGCGCTGCTGCCCGACCCCGCCAGCCTCGGCCCCCGCACCAAGGGCAAGACGAACATCGGCTGCATCTTCACCGGCAAAAAGGACGGCAAGGACAAGACCTACTACATTTATAATGTGTGCGACCATCAGGAGTGCTACCGCGAGGTCGGCAGTCAGGCCATCAGCTACACCACCGGTGTGCCCGCGATGTGCGGTGCGCTGATGATGCTGACCGGCGAGTGGACCAAGCCCGGCGTCTACACGGTGGAGGAGTTCAACCCCGACCCGTTCCTCGACGCGCTGGACAAGTACGGCCTGCCCCGCAGCGAGAACCATGACCCGGTTCTCGTGGACTGATGGCGCAGCGCGACGCACGGCCGCCGTTTGCGGCCATCGACGGCGCAGTGCCACCGGAATTTTCCGCCCTTCCCACGCCCTGTTACCTGCTGGATGAAGCTGCCCTGACCCGCAACGCGGAGATTCTGGGCGGGCTGGCCCGTCGTACCGGGTGCAAGGTGCTGCTGGCGCAAAAGGCGTTCAGCAACTACGATTTGTACCCGCTGCTGGCGCAGCACCTCGCGGGCACCGAGGCCAGCGGCCTGTATGAGGCGCGGCTCGGCGCGGAGGAAATGCCCGGCAAAGAAGTGCACGTTTTCTGCGCGGCCTACCGCGCAGATGAAATGGACGAGCTGCTGCGGTACGCCGACCATATCGTCTTCAACTCGCCCGCGCAGCTGGCAAAATTTGGCCCCGCGGCCAAGGCGGCGGGCAAAAGTGTGGGACTGCGCATCAATCCCGAGTGCTCGACCCAGGACGGCCACGCGATTTACGACCCCTGCGCCCCCGGCAGCCGTTTGGGCACGACCCGCGCCCAGTGGGACGCGGCAGCGGCAGAAAATTCTGCCCTGCCCGGGCTGTTGGACGGCCTGCACTTTCACACTTTATGTGAGCAGGACGCCGATGCGCTGGCCGTGACGCTGGACGCAGTGGCAGAGAAATTCGGCGATTTGCTGCCAAAAATGAAGTGGCTGAACTTCGGAGGCGGGCATCACATCACCCGCCCCGGCTACGACATGGCCACTTTGGAAAAGTGTATCCGCCGCGCCCGGAATGACTGGGGCGTGACGGTTTATCTGGAACCCGGCGAGGCCTGCGCCCTGAACGCAGGGTATCTCTTGACCCGCGTGCTGGACGTGGTGCAAAACGGCGATACGACGGTTGCCATCTTGGATGCCAGCGCCGCCTGCCATACACCGGACGTGATCGAGATGCCTTACCGCCCGCCGCTGCTGGGGGCAGGGGAACCCGGCGAAAAGCCCTGCACTGTGCGGTTGGCTGGGCCGACCTGCCTTGCGGGGGATGTCATCGGTGATTACAGCTTTGACGCTGTGCCTGCCGTGGGAGATCTGCTGGTGTTCGGCGATATGGCCATTTACACCACCTGCAAGAACAACACCTTCAACGGTATGCCCCTGCCCGGTATTTACGCCCGCAAGCCCGACGGCACTACGCGGAAAATCGTGACGTTCGGATATACAGATTTCAAATGTCGGCTGGGAAAATAAGCTTCGATAAATGCAAAGCGCCCACCGGCAGGCCGTTGCTGCGCCGTATTATCTCGCATTTTCGCATATTTTGCCACAAAAGAAGCTGCTCACTCCGTAGGGAATGAGCAGCTTCTCACTTTTAAGCCTGCTACCAGGGCTTTTCTTTCATCATGAGTCGTCCGGCACTGGCATTGGCTGACAGGCGGGGGTTATGCAGCGGTCACTTTTTTGCTTCGCTTGGATGGGGGACAGGGGGCATTTTCGTGAACAGCGCTTTCAGCGCCAGCGGCGTGGCGACGCTGGAAACCACGATCAAAAGGATGACCGCCGTAAAATAAACAGGCTCGACAACGCCGACCTCAAGGCCCTTCTGGGCCACGATCAAGGCGACCTCGCCGCGGGTCATCATGCCGACACCGACTTTAAGAGAGTCGCCCCAGTTGAAACGGCAGGCTCTGGCCGCCAGTCCGCAGCCGATGATTTTTGCCAGCAGGGCAACGAGAACGAAGCAAACACTGAACAGCAGAATCTCCGGCGTCAGTCCGCTGATGTCGGTCTTTAAACCGATGCTGACAAAGAAAATCGGCGCAAAAATCACATAGTTGCTGATGTCGACCCGGCGCTCCACATAAGCGGCGTCGTGCAGCGTACAGAGAACGATACCGGCAATGTAAGCGCCGGTAATATCCGCAATGCCAAAGTATTTCTCGGCAATATAGGCCATTGCAAAGCAGAATGCAAGGCTGGCAATCGTTATGCGCTGCGTATGGGGATTGCGGGAATCCAGCCACTTCATGGCGCAGTGGAACACATAGCCGATACCAACGGCAACCAGAAAGAACAGCGCGGTCTGGACCAGCACGCCGCCGATGCCGGTGCCCTCACCGGAGCTGGCACCCAGCACACAGGTCAGCACGATAATGCCGATGACATCATCAATGACGGCAGCGCTGACAATGGTAGTGCCAAGGAAGCTCTTTAAGTGGCCCAACTCCTGCAGCGTTGCCACCGTGATGGACACGCTGGTTGCGGTCATAATCGTGCCGATAAACAATGCGCGGAAGAATTCCGGGCTGCCGATTGCCGAAAAGCCGTAGAATGCGCTGTAGAGCAGCGTACCGCCCATCAACGGTACAAGCACACCGATGCAGGCAATCAGCGTGGCAATAGGCCCGGCCCGCATCAGTTCTTTCAGGTTGGTGCCAAGTCCTGTGGAAAACATCAGCAGCACAACACCGATTTCAGCAAAAACGGAGATCGTGTCGTTGATCTGCACCAGATTGAGCAGACAAGGCCCAATCAGCAGACCGGCGAGAATTTCACCGACCACCTGCGGGGCCTTGCACTTGCGGGCAGCCAGGCCAAAAAACTTGGCGCTCAGAATAATAATTGCCAAATCACGGAAGATGGAATACATACATGTCATCTCTCTCTATTTACTGTAATCCATCCTTGTTATAGCACTTCTGCCAGATTTTTTCAATAGCTGAAACCGCCTTTTGGAGTTATCGTCGGATACTGTATAAATGTGGTAAACTGTAAGCCAAAAACAAGGCAAAGCACTTGCAATAATGTCCGTAGTATGATAAAATTCCAACTTGGAAAAGTTATAATATAGTTTACTTCATGGCTTACTGCGTCCGACAGGGTTCGGCGGCAAGCGGTATACAACCTATATAATAAGGAAGGGAAGCGCATGTTCCATTTTTCAAACGGGCATCACCACACAGGAAAAACGTCAATGAGCAGGGCAAAAGTGTATGGTCTGCTTATGGCTTTGGCTATGCTTTTTATGGCAGGTCTGTGCGCCTGTTCCGCACAGCCGCACTCTGCGGCAGAGACTGCGCCGCAGACGATTGTGGTCGGCATTGATGTGTTTGACCCTTACAGCTATCTGGACAGGAACGGGCAGTTTGCCGGCATCGACGTGGAACTGGCAACGGAAGCGTTTTCACGACTTGGCTATACGCCGGAATTCCGGACGATTTCATGGCCGGACAAAGACAACCTTCTCAGCGACGGAACGATCGACTGTATCTGGTCATGCTTCAGCATGAACGGGCGGGAAACCAAGTACCAATGGGCCGGTCCGTATATGTACAGCCGTCAGGTCGTAGCTGTTCGTGCGGACAGCGATATCCAGTCGCTGTCCGATCTGGCCGGTAAGCGCATCGGCGTACAGGCAACCACAAAGGCGGAGTCGCTGTTTCTCGGCGAAATTTCCTCTTTGCTGCCCGAGGTCAAGCAAGTCAACAGCTTTGAGACGACAGAGGATATGTTTGCGGCACTGCGCAAAGGCTATGTAGATGCCGTCGCGGGCCATGAAGCACTGGTAGCCAAGTGGACAAATCTGGATGAAAGCAGTTACCGTGTGCTGGCAGAGAGTCCTTACAGTTCCGAACTTGGCGTTGCCTTCGCAAAGGACACCCATGAGGATTTGGCTGTGCAGCTGACCCAAACTCTGGAAGATATGAAGCAGGACGGAACGATTGGCCGCGTTGCAGAAAAATTCGGACTTGATGCAGAGAAAACTGTGTGGGGGGAACAGGGAAAATGAATGAGAAAAAGCAGTCCGGCAAAAAAAGACTGTTTTTGCTTGTGTTAGTTGCGTTCGGCATTGTACTTTGGATCACATTCACGAATCTGAACCGAATTGCACTGCGTCATACATTGGATGAAACGATTGGTTTTGTAAAGATCCGCTTAGAGCAGTACGAGACTGATGCGGCCAACGACCGCGTGAAAAGCCTTGTCCGCCTGCTAGATAAAACGGTAAGCCTCGGCAATGAAATGACGCTGAAGGAGGGTTTCGGCACGCAGGACCTGGACTCTTTTGCAGAGGAACAGCGTCTGACCGGTGCGCTTGTATTAGATGAAAACCTGAATGTTGTCATGCAGACCACAAAGGGCGGCAACGCCATGCCGCTGTGGGAGAAGCTGATCGACAGCCCCTATGTACACAATATCGTTGACTATCCAAAAAAGACATACTCGACCCGTCTGGAAAAAAATGGGATATTCTATGATTTTGCCGCGGTGGCACGCGCGGATGCACCAGGTATCCTGATTACCTATATACAGAAGGACAATGAGGATATTGGGGATTTGACGGTGGATTCCCTGTTGAGAGATTTTCCGTTGGAGCTTGGCGGCATCGCTACGATCACGGAGAACGGCAGGGTCATCAGCAGCAACAGCAGCAAACAGGTAAACAAGGCAATAGAGGACTGCCAGGAATTATATAACGGAACCTTCGATGCTGCGGAGGATGGCATTGTGCGCCTGAACGGCAATCAGGGCGTCTGGTACGGCAGCCGGGAAAATACCGAGAACTATGCGCTCTTTGTGTTTTTCCCGGCATCTCAGGTGTTCATGACGCGCAACATTGTCTGTGCATCCTATCTGGCCATAGCCGTAATGGTCTTTTTAATGGCACTGCTGTGGCAGACCAAAATGGAAAAAGACGCGCTGCGGCAGCACCAGAAACGTACCGGAATCATCACAGCGCTTGGCACGGCGTATACGTACATTTCACTGGTGGACTTGAAGAAAAACACCGTTGAAATCCTCAAGAACGCGTCCGATACGGTCGAGAAGCAGAAGCACTTTGCACTGAAACGATCCGTACAGCAGGAGCAAATCGAGAAAATTATCGCGGAGCCATACCGTGAGGAGTATCTCGCCTTTGCGGACATGACGACAATGGCCGAACGTCTGAAGGGTCACACCTCTTTGGCTCTTGCGTCTCAGACTATCGACAGAAAATGGATCCTTACGCTGATCACACCGCAGCGAAAAGACGCGGACGGCAACGTAACAGCCGTATTGGTTGCCACCCGCGACGCTACCGAGGAAAAGCGGCGGGAGCAAAAGCAGGAGGATGCCCTGCGCGATGCACTGGCGGCGGCGGAACACGCCAATAAGGCCAAGACGGTATTCCTGAACAGTATGTCGCACGATATTCGCACCCCGATGAATGCCATTATCGGGTTTACGGCCCTTGCCACGGCGCATATTGATAACATTGACCTTGTCAAAGAGTATCTGAAGAAAATCAGCGTATCGGGCCAGCATCTGCTCAGTCTGATCAACGATATTCTGGATATGAGCCGTATCGAAAGCGGCACGGTCAAACTGGACAACACAGAAGTCCACCTGCCCGATGTGCTGCACGACCTGCGCACGATCATTCAAGGCAATATCAGCGCCAAGCAGCTTGACCTTTACATCGACACGCAGGATGTGCACCACGAGGATATTATCACCGATAAGCTGCGCCTGAATCAGGTTTTGCTCAACATCGTGGGCAACGCTGTCAAGTTTACACCGGCGGGCGGTACCATCAATATCCGCGTTGAAGAAAAGCCGTCTGCCCGCAGTGGGTATGCGACCTTTGTTTTCAGTGTGAAAGATAACGGCATCGGTATGTCGAAGGACTTCCAGGCGCACGTTTTTGACTCTTTTTCACGTGAACAGACTGCGACAAGAAGCGGCATTCAGGGTACGGGCCTTGGCATGGCCATCTCGAAAAACATCGTAGATATGATGGGCGGAACCATTGCCGTCAAGAGCGAGCAGGGAAAGGGCAGCGAGTTTACGGTCACCCTGGACTGCAAGGTTTGTACGGAATCGGTGAAATATCCGCCGATTCCGGGCCTGAAAGGCACCCGTGCACTGGTTGTGGATGATGATGCACAGACCTGCATGAGCGTAAGCAAAATGCTGCGGGAAATTGAGATAGAAGCCGACTGGACGACCTCCGGCAAGGAAGCCATCCTGCGCGCGATGGAGGCGCACAATCAAGGTGCGGAGTTCAAGGTTTACATTATTGACTGGCTGATGCCGGATATGAACGGCATTGAGACGGTGCGCAGGATCCGTAAAGTAATCGAACCCGGCACGCCAATCATCATATTGACAGCCTACGATTGGGCCGACATTGAGGACGAGGCCCGGCAGGCCGGTGTCACGGCGTTTGTTTCCAAACCGCTGTTTATGTCGGAACTGCGCGATGCACTGACACACAAAGTGGTGTCGGGCAGGCAGGCCCTCCTGCCCAAGCACGGCGACTATACGGGCAAAAAGGTGCTGTTGGTCGAGGATAACGAACTGAACCGCGAGATTGCAACGGCCATTCTGGAAGAAGCCGGACTGAAAGTGGACGCCGTTGAGGACGGCACGGATGCCGTGGCCAGAATGAACGAGGCTGCGGAGGATGAGTATGATCTGATCCTGATGGATATTCAGATGCCCAAAATGGACGGATACACCGCCACCCGGGAGATCCGTACATTGAGCAGCAGTAAAAAGGCAAACATTCCCATTGTGGCCATGACAGCCAACGCTTTTGAGGAAGACCGCCAAAAAGCATTCAAAGCAGGGATGAATGCACATATTGCAAAACCGATTGATGTGAACATCCTGATGGGAACACTGGATAAAGTTTTCAAACAGAATTCGTGATCGCGTTTAAATAGCGTACAAAGGATCTGTACGGCAAAGTAAAAAGCATATACAGCTGCGTTTATGGCGAACGGCCTCTCGGCGGTTCGCAACGCGATGCTGTATATGCTTTTTTCATTGGTTTCTTAGGGCAATACCGCAAAGAGCGCCGTGTAAGCCGGGATGCAAAGCGGATCGTATCAGATGGCCATTGCGGATATGCGCAATCTGTCAGCCGCCCAGCGCCACCATGCGGCGGATGCAGCGCACGGCTCCCTGCATGACGTCCTGCGGCAGGGTGATTTCCTCACCGCCGCTGCCCTGCAGGCAATGGTAAATGTCCATCAGGGTGGTCAGTTTCATGTTCATGCAGGTAAGCTGCACGGCCAGCGGATAGAACCGCTTTTCCGGGCAAGCATAGGAGAGGTGCTCCACGATGCTGTTTTCCGTGCCGATGATGAACTCTTTGGCATCGGACTTTTCTGCATAAGCCATAATGCCGGTGGTAGAGCCAACATAATCAGCCTGCTCCACGACCTCGGGGCGGCATTCGGGATGAACCAGAAGCAGCGCCTCCGGGTGGGCAGCGCGGGCTTTGGCTACATCTGCTGCCGAACATACGATATGGCGCGGGCAGCCGCCGTGGTAAAAGGCAAACTGCTTTTCCTGCAGCTGCTTTGCTACATAGCCGCCCAAATTGGGATCTGGGATGAACAGAATCTTATCGTTTTCCAGCGCACTGCAAATTTTCAGCGCGCTGGAGGACGTCACACAGACATCGCAGGCCGTTTTCAGCTCCGAAGTTGTATTGATGTACGCCACCACGGCGTAGCCGGGGTACTGCTTTTTCAATCCCTGCAAGGTCGGCAGATCAAGCTGCTCGGCCATAGGGCAGCCCGCCATGGGGTTGGCCAGCCAGACAGTTTTCTCCGGGCTTAAAATTTTGCAGGTCTCGGCCATGAAGCGCACACCGCACATGATGACCCCGTCAGCGTTGGTTTTGGCCGCCTGCACGCTCAACCCGTAGGAATCGCCGGTGTAATCGGCGACTTCCAGCACAGGCTGGCTCTGGTAGGCATGGGCCAGGATGCAGATATTCTTTTCCCGTTTCAGGCGCAGGATCTCCTGCTGCAGTTCATGGACAGTCATAATTATGCCTCGTTTTCTTTCTTCAATGCTCCCACGGTTGCAGCGGAGCCAGAAAACCGTGCTCTTTCAGTTCTTTTTCGATCAGGCTCAGCCTGTCCGGGGTGGCTGCCTCCACCAGATGATAGTGGTAGCCGTCGGTGGCGGTGGACAGCACCGTGGAGGAACTGTCCTCAAACGATTGCAGAAATTCCCGCACGTCCTGCCGGGAACGGATGTCCATCTCAGCGGTGATACGGCCATAGACCCGGTGGCTGATGCTGATATTCTTGACCTGGCCGCCACAGTCCACAATCAGGTTCAGCTCCTGCCCGGTTCGGTCAGGTGTGTGGCGCACCTTGAACTCCCGTGTGCAGCCGGCGGGCTGATCAGGCTGCTCCAGCACATAGCCGCGTGCAGTGGAAATGATCCCGGGGTGTGATGCCCGTATGACCGCCAGATCCTGCACGATGACCTGACGGCTGACGCCGTAATGGGTAGCCAGCGTGCGGGCGGCAATAGGCGCTCCGGCATGGGCAAGCTGCTGCAAAATGGCGGCGCGGCGCTCTGCGGTGGTCATATCAGGCCTCCTCCGCGGTCAGGGGGCGCAGATGCTTCATGGAAAGATCCAGAATGGGGGCTGAATGTGTCAGGGCGCCGCTGGACACATAGTCAATGCCAATATCCCGCAGACGGGCAATGTTTTCCCGCGTGACATTGCCGGAGCACTCGGTCTTGGCGCGGCCTGCAATCAAAGTCACAGCCTTGCACATATCCTCGTCGCTCATATTATCCAGCATGATGATGTCCGCACCGGCTTCCACGGCCTCTTTGACCTGTTCCAGCGTTTCAACCTCCACCTCGATCTTGCGGACGAAAGACGCATACTGCCGGGCCATCTTGACGGCCTTCGCCACGCCGCCGGCAGCGCCGATGTGGTTATCCTTCAGCAGAACGCCGTCGGACAGGCCGGTGCGGTGGTTGCTGCCGCCGCCAACGCGGACAGCGTACTTTTCAAAAATGCGGTTGTTGGGGCTGGTCTTACGGGTGTCCAGCAGGGTGATGCCGGTGCCTTCCAGCAGGGCAGACAGCTGATGGGTATAGGTGGCAATACCGCTCATTCGCTGCAGGTAGTTCAGCGCAACGCGCTCACCGGAAAGCAGGGCGCGTATATCGCCCGTAACAACGGCCAGCTTCTGGCCGGGCTGTACGGTATCGCCGTCCCGGCAGAAGAATTCCACCTTGGCGCCAGGGTCCAGCAGCGTAAAGACGCGGGCATAGACCACCAGACCGGCAACAATGCCGTCCTCCTTGGCAATCAGATCCACGGTGCCAGGGCAGGCGTGGGGCATGACGGCGTTTGTGGAAACGTCCTCCTCCGGAATATCCTCCCGCAGCGCTTGCAGCAGCAGCGGGTCTATATGCAGCAGCTGGGTGATCTCATTCATGGTTTTTACTCCTCTCAATAGCGGTCAGAACCTCCTGCCGATACGCGGCAAACAGCGGTTCCTGTTCACGGTATGGGGCCAAATCGGGCTTATCGCCTGTAAAGGCAGGCGGTTCTCCGTATAGTATATCATCTGCCGCGCGCTGTGCAAAGACCAAAGATTCCAGCAGGGAATTGCTGGCCAGCCGATTGCGTCCATGCACACCGTTGCAGCAGGTCTCGCCGCAGGCATACAGCCGGGGCAGTGCTGTGCGGATGCTCAGGTCCGCCGTGATGCCGCCCATAAAATAATGCTGGGCCGGTACAACGGGGATCGGTTCATGGATGGGGTCGTACCCCTCCTCCTCGCACCGCTCCAGAATGTTGGGGAAATGCTCACGGATAGCCGCCTCACCGATGGGGCGCATATCCTCCCACACATGGTCGGTACCGTCCTTTTCCATCTGTGCGCGGATCGCTGCGCTCACCACGTCGCGGGGCTGCAATTCGTTGGTAAAGCGGTTCCCGTTTTTATCCAGCAGCAGCGCGCCCTCCCCGCGAACCGATTCCGAAATCAGAAAGCGACGGCCTTTTCGGTGGCTGTACAAAGTCGTGGGGTGGATCTGGATATAGTCCAGGTGCTCACAGGCAACGCCGTGGCGCAGGGCCATGGCGATGGCATCCCCCGTGATGTGGGGGAAGTTGGTGGAGTTTTTATACAACCCGCCGATGCCGCCGCAGGCCAGCACCACCGACCCTGCCCCGATGGCTCGCGGTTCGCCGTCCTGGCCGGCAGCAATGACACCGCCGCAGGCTGAGGCGTCGGCGAAGAAATCCAGCAGAGTCGTATGCTCGCGCAGTTCGATGTTCTCGCAGCGCAGGACCTCGTTCAGCAGGGTCTGGGTGATCTCGTGGCCGGTAATATCCTCATGGAACAGAATGCGCGGGCGGGAGTGCGCTCCCTCCCGGGTAAAGCGCAGAGCCCCGTGGTCATCCCGCGCAAAGCGGACGCCGCGGCGCACCAGATCCCGGATGATCGAGTTGGAGGAACGAATCATCAGGTCTACTGTGGCGGGGTTGTTCTCGTAATGGCCTGCCCGCATCGTATCATCAAAAAAGGGGCGGTAGTCTGCCTCGCCATGCTGCATACAAATGCCGCCCTGCGCAAGGAATGAGTCGCTCTCGTCCGCTTTCTGCTTTGTAAGCAGAAGAATGCGGTACCGCGCAGGCAGATTCAGGGCGCAGTAAAGGCCCGCAGCGCCGGTGCCGACGATGACTACGTCAAAATAGTCATCCATATTAGCCATTTTCATGTGGTTTCCTCGGTTTCTTCTGTAATTCCAACTTTGACAGTATAGCACCGTTCATTACACGTGTCAAGACACGTGTAATGATATATAGTGACACCCCGCCATGCGCAATAAACTTCGGCATAAAAACAACAGGAACACTGCTGTACATTGCAATGTTCCTGTTGTTTTTATTAGGGCAATACCGCATAATTCTAAGTACCGATACGGCGAGCGAGGTGCGGCAGCTGCTAAGCCAAAAGCGCAGATAATACTTTGTGTATTATCGAG
>ERZ773229.2273-NODE-2273-length-11624-cov-3.251016_pt1 | contig 11624 bp, 8 predicted proteins | sample MGYA00580992_ERZ773229 | MGnify/ENA primary metagenome ERZ773229 (study PRJEB29015, sample SAMEA2737795) | human gut metagenome | biome: human gut; feature: human-associated habitat; material: faeces | place: China | collected 2012 ... | reverse complement strand
TACCGTTGCCATCGCAGGCGCAATCCAGAACAAGTACGACATCCCAGTCATCCCTCACGTCATCTGTAGCGGTGCCACGAAGGAAGACATCGAATACGAATTGCTCGATCTCCAGTTTCTGGGCATCAGCAATATCCTTGTGCTGAGAGGCGACAAGGCGAAGGAAGACCGACAGTTTACTCCAACAGAAAACGGTCATTCCAATGCCACCGACCTGCTGAAGCAAGTAAACCAGTTTAACGACGGTTTCTTCTTCGACGGCACCCCGATCAAGCATCCGGGTGATAAATTCTGCTGTGGCGTAGCCTGCTATCCGGAGAAGCACGAAGAGGCTCCCAATCTGGAGATGGATATGCAGCATCTCCTGGAGAAGCAGCAGTTGGGCGCTGACTATGCCATCACCCAGCTCTTCTACGACAACGAGAAATTCTATGCTTTCGTAGAGAAGGCTCGCCAGATGGGCATCACCATCCCTATCGTTCCGGCGCTGAAGCCATTCGCCAAGCTGAGTCAGCTCACCATGGTACCAAAGACCTTCCATTGCGACATCCCGGAAGCTCTGGCGCAGGAGGTTTTGAAGTGCAAGAGCGATGAAGATGCCAAGGCACTCGGTATCGAGTGGACGACTGCCCAGGTGAAAGATCTCTTCGATCACGGATACAATCATATCCATTTCTTCACCGTTTCGGCGGTGGATAGCGTGAAACAGATAGCTAAAATTTTATTTTAAAGTTCAAAGTTCAATGTTAAATAGTGAAGTGATAGGTCAGCAAGATATATGGAACCGTCTGATGGAGATGGTTCAGGAGAATCGTGTGCCTCATGCACTGATGTTCTGCGGTCCACAAGGTTGTGGAAAACTGGCAGTGGCGCTGGCTTTCGCCAGCTATCTGCTGGGCGATTCCCCGATGCTGAGAAAATGGGAGCATCCCGACCTGCACTTCACCTTCCCTACCATCAAGACATCCGAGATGAGCGGCGACCATACGCCCGTAAGTCTCGACTTTATGAAAGAATGGCGTGAGATGCTCCTCCAGGAAGGTCCGTATGTGCTGATCAGCGACTGGATGCAGCGCATGGGCAAGACTGATGCCGACTTCAACAAGCAGGCAATCATCACCGCCGATGAGACCGACAATCTTTCGAGAGAACTGAGCATGATGTCGAGTCAGGGCGGATACAAGATCAGTCTGATATGGTTGCCGGAGCGTATGAACCTCACGAGTGCCAACAAGATATTGAAACTGCTGGAAGAGCCGCCTCATCAGACACTCTTCCTCCTGGTAAGCGAACAGCCGGAACTTCTGCTCGAAACCATCAGAAGCCGCGCACAGCGTATCGACCTGAAGAAGATTGAAACTTCCGAGGTGGAGAAAGCGCTCATAGAGCGAAGAGCGCTGGATGCAGAATCAGCCCACCGCATCGCCCGAATCGCCAACGGCAACTGGAACCATGCTTTGGAGGAGCTGGACTCTGGCAATGAAAACCGCCAGCATCTGGATATGTTCATCATGCTGATGCGCCTCTCCTATATGCGCAACATCCACGATTTGAAGAAGTGGAGCGAGGTGGTTGCCACCTTCGGCAGAGAGAAGCAGAAGCGAATGCTCGATTACTTCATGCACATGCTGCGCGAGAGTTTCATGTATAATTTCCGTCAACCGGAACTCAGTTATATGACACAGGAGGAGGAGAATTTCGCCAGGAACTTCGCCCGATTCATCAACGAGGCGAATATTATCGACATCTCCAATCTCTTCGAGGAAAGCAAGCGATTCATCGCCCAGAATGCCAACCCGAAAATCGTGTTCTTCGACCTGGCGCTGAAGAATATCGTTCTGCTCATCAGAAAATAAAGGAAATACATCCCCCGAAAGGGCAATATATATATTAATCAATAAATAATAAATAGAATACATCGTGGATTATAAAAATATGAAATTCAAAATGTGGAATGGCTGCGATAGAGGTCTATGCTGCAAGGCTGTGGGACGACAGGACAGACAGCTCAACACATACGACTGGCTAGCCGATGTGCCAGGAAACGCTGAGAGCACCGACCTGGTGGAAGTGCAATTTAAAAATACCCGAAAGGGATATTATCACAATGTTAACAACCTCGACCTCAAGAAGGGCGACATCGTGGCTGTAGAGGCTAACCCGGGTCACGACGTGGGTGTAGTAACATTAACCGGCCGACTGGTAAAACTGCAGGTCAAGAAGGCAAACCTCAAGTCGCAGGATGACATCAAGCGCATCTACCGACTTGCCAAGCAGGTGGACCTCGACAAGGCAAAGGAGGCCAAGAGCCGCGAACACGACACTATGATCCAGAGCCGTCAGATAGCCAAGGACCTGGGCCTGAAGATGAAAATCGGCGACGTGGAGTATCAGGGCGATGGCAACAAGGCCATCTTCTACTATATCGCTGATGAGCGTGTAGATTTCCGCCAGCTCATCAAGGTACTTGCCGACGCTTTCCGCGTGCGTATCGAGATGAAACAGATTGGTGCCCGCCAGGAAGCCGGACGCATCGGCGGTATCGGTCCCTGCGGACGCGAGCTGTGCTGCGCCACCTGGATGACCTCCTTCGTATCGGTATCCACCAGCGCGGCGCGCTTCCAGGACATTTCACTGAATCCGCAGAAGCTTGCCGGACAATGCGCCAAACTGAAGTGCTGCCTCAACTACGAAGTAGACTGCTACGTGGAAGCACAGAAACGCCTGCCCTCACGCGAGATTACCTTAGAGACCAAAGACGGTGAGTTCTTCTTCTTCAAAGCCGACATTCTGAGCAACCAGATAACCTACTCGAGCGACAAGAACATCCCCGCCAACCTGGTGACCATCAGCGGCAGACGCGCCTTCGAGATTATCGGTTTGAACAGACGTGGCATCAAGCCCGACAGCCTGATAGAAGAAACCCATCGTTCCGAACCCAAAAAGCCGGTGGACTTGCTGGAACAAGAGAGTCTCACTCGCTTTGACCGCAACCGGAAAGGCAAGAGTGGCAGTGACGGCAACGGTGGCGAGAACAGCAACAACAGCCGTAACAAGAGAAAGAAAAAGAGTGGAAACGGTCGTCCGCAAGGAGGTGAGCAGCAGGGTGCTCCGCAATCCAACAACCAGAGAGAACAATCCAGGCAAGACCGGCAACCGAGACAGAAACAAGACCGGCAAGCACCCAAACAAGGTGAACAGCAACAAGGCGAACGTCAACAACGGAACAATAACAACCGTCGTCCGCCCCGTAACAATAAGCCCAAACCTCAAGGTGAAAGACCTGCCCAAAATGACAAACCAGCTCAAGAATAGGAATCTCTGCCTGAAAGGTATCATACTACTGTTTGTCGCAAGCCTGCTGAGCGCTTGCGACAAACAGACTGTATACCATTCCTTCCAATCCCTTCCCACCGAAGGCTGGCTGCGCGAAGACACGCTCTCTTTCGACGTGAAGGTCACCGACTCACTGACCTACTACAAACTGTCTTTGGAAGTTCGTAACCGAAGCAACTACCCCTATCAGAATCTACCTCTATCCATCTGCTACACCACCGCAGATTCCATTCCGTCACCCACGGACACCATACAGCTAATCCTCGCGGACAAAGAAGGAATCTGGAAAGGTGACGGCTGGGGAGGTCTCTATCAGACTGCCGTCTCCGCAGGAAGCGTTCGAATCGGCAAACCCGGCACCTACCTCTTTAAAGTGGCCTATACGCTACCGGACGAAAGGCTGCAAGGAATCAATGACATCGGCATCAAACTGAAGAGATAGGAACTCCCTATTGTTCTTTATTACCTTCTTCTAACAACCACCTCAGTCTCCCACTCACGTCTCCTTGAAGCGGAAACGGGCGGGGTATCATAACTTGCCCTCTTACCTCATAGCGTAACGTCTTTTACGCCAGGATGTAACGACCGTTACACCAGCATGTAAAGGGCGTTACAATATAGCGTAAAAGTCGTTACGATACAGCGTAAAGGACGTTACAATGCGGTGTAACGGCCGTTACATTACGATGTAAACAATGTGTAAATGCAATGTAATGATAATCAAGTCCATTCGTATGTCCCACAAGGAAACGGTCATAACTAAATTCGACGATTACGTCCCGCATCAATCCGCAGAAAGATAAACAGCAGGATTGTGAATCCCCAGAGAGAAGAACCTCCGTAACTGAAGAAAGGCAACGGGATACCGATGACGGGGGTCAGCCCCAGCACCATGCCTATATTGATGAATAGATGGAACAAGAATATACTAAGCACAGAATAACCATACACCCGGCCAAAGGGAGATTGCTGCCGCTCGGCCACGACAATCAGCCGTAAAATAAGAATAAGGAACAGTAACAGTACAGCCGTAGACCCTACGAATCCTTCCTCCTCACCCACGGTGCAAAAAATGAAGTCCGTATCTTGCTCCGGCACATACTTCAGCTTTGTCTGCGTACCATTCAAGAAACCTTTGCCGGTCAGCCCCCCGGAGCCGATGGCTATCTTCGACTGGTTCACGTTATAGCCGGCACCAGCAAGGTCCTCTTCCATACCGAGCACCACCTTGATACGTATCTGTTGATGGGGCTCCAGCACTTTATTGAAGAAGTAGTCGCTGGAGTAGAGGAAACCTATCGAACCCAAAGCAAACAGCCCAATCAGAAAATAAGATAAATGGCGCTCGCTTAAAGAAAGAAAGACAAGATACCCGACAACAAGTGCACAAAGCCCCCACTGCACCCACACCAAGTTGAAGGGTACCACGTATTCCGAAATCAGATAAGCCACGAGCAGCACTCCCAGCGAACCGCCGATAATATTCCGTGTGGGTTCCCAACGCTTTTTATAAACCCACACCATACCTCCGGCAAAGAGCAGTACCATCAGCAGTACGGCAAATTCCCCGATAGGCGTCGGTGTATCGGCAATCATCACCGCATCAAAACGGATGCCCACCACAAAGTAGGCCACTGCACATATACCCGAGAACAGTACCACGCCCGGCATTCCCTCCCGATAAAGCATCAGGAAAAATGCAGAGTACACCAATGCCGAACCCGTCTCCCGCTGTAGGATAATCAGCAACATGGGGAAGAGAATCAGGAAAGCCAACATAAGGGAGCTTTTCCAATTCTTCATCGTAAACGAGTAGGCGCTCATATACTTAGCAAGCGCCAGCGCCGTGGCAAACTTGGCAAACTCCGCCGGCTGCAAACTGACCGGCCCCAGGATGAGCCACGACCGCGACCCTTTCGTGTCGGGCGCAATGAATATCGTGACAATCAGCAACAGCATCAGCCCTATATATATAAGGTAGGAGAACATGTCATAGAGGGAATCATCCAGCATCAGCAGCACAAACCCCAGCCCGAAGGAACATATAATCCAGACAAACTGCTTGCCGGCACGCGTAGAGAAGTCCAGAAAGTCACGGTCACCATAATCATAACTCGCCCCACAGACACTGAACCAGCCGAATACAATCAGCAGCAGGTAAACGACAATCGTCACCCAGTCCAATGATTTCCATATGCTATCTCTCCTTGTCACCAATTTATTTACGATTTTACGATTTACTATTTACTATTGAAGTCACTCACCGTTCATCCCTAACCCCTAATCCTTAATCCCCAACCCCTCATCATCATCTCTCCTCATCTCCGTAAAGTATCACCCGGTTACTGAATTCTTCCGCCCGTATCTCATTCTCGGGCGACAGCTTTCCATGCAGATACTGGTCCATCATCATGGCACCGATAGGTACGCCATACGTGGCACCGAAACCACCGTTCTCCACATAGACGGCAATGGCTATCTTAGGGTTGTCCATCGGGGCAAAGCCCATAAAGACAGAATGGTCCTTGCCGCGGTTCTGTGCCGTGCCCGTCTTTCCGCAGACCTCCACACCCGGCAGGATGGCTCCCGCCATGCGGCAAGTGGCGCTACCCGTACTTCCGTCTACAGCGGCACGCATGCCTTTCACCACCATTTCATAATATTCGCGGTCGATGGTGGGATAACGGGGATTGCGATAGATGCTGTCCAGTTCATTGTCTTCTATCTCCTTCACGATGTGCGGAGTAATGAAATGCCCCCGGTTGGCAATGGTGGCACCCAGATTGGCTATCTGCAACGGGGTGGCGAGAATCTCTCCCTGCCCGATGGAGATACTAATCACCGTCAGACCGTTCCACGAACCCCGATAGGGCTTGTCGTAGAACTTTGCATTCGGTATCAGTCCACGCTGTTCGCCGGGGAGGTCGGTACCGAGCCGATAGCCGAAGCCCTGCGATACCATGTGGTCTTTCCATACGGTAATGGCATTCTGCGGCGAACCGTATTTTTTATCACCGAACATGCGATACAATCCCCAACAGAAATAGGAATTACAAGAGGTAGCGATGGCAGGAATCAGCGACAGAGGCGAACCATGTCCGTGACATCCCACATGAAGGCCTTTATGATTGAAACCATGCGCACAAGGGAAAGTCGGATAATCTTCGTGGATAATCTCTTCCTGAAGGAAAGTCAGTGCCTGCGCCGTCTTGAAGGTGGAGCCCGGCGGATAAGCTCCCATGATGGCACGGTTCAACAAAGGCTTCCGCTTGTCCATCTGCAGCAGGCGGTGGTTCTTTCCCCGCTGGCGCCCTATCATCAGATGAGGGTCAAAGGTAGGCGAGGAAACCATGCACAGAATCTCACCCGTAGCCGGTTCGATGGCCACAATGGCACCGATTTTGTGTTGAAGCAGCCGTTCGCCCAACATCTGGAGGTCAATGTCGATGCCTAGTGTCAGGTTCTTGCCGGGTACGGAGGAACGGTCCAACTGTCCGTCCATGTAGTGTCCCTGGATGCGCCCGTGAGCGTCACGAAGCAGAATCTCCACCCCCTTCTCTCCACGCAGATACTTTTCATAGGATTTCTCGATGCCTTGCTTGCCTATATAGTCTCCGCGAATATAATAGTCATCGTTCTCAATGTCTTTCTTGGACACTTCGCCGATGTCTCCCAGCAAATGGCCGGCAGAGTTATAGGTATATTGGCGGATAGTACGCCGCTGAATATAGAAACCTGGAAATTTGAACAGCTTCTCCTGAAACACACCGCACTCTTCGGCAGAAAGCTGCGTCATGAACACCTGATGGGTGTATTTGGAATAACCGGGGTTCATCCAGCGGTTCTTGACGTCCTTCATCCGTTTGTCAAACTGCTCACGGGTAATGTTCAAGGCACTGCAAAGGTCGAGTGTATCCAGCTGCGTCACCTCCCGAGGCACAAACGTAATATCATAGGCAGGCTGGTTAAACACGAGCAACTTACCGTTACGGTCGTAGATAGCCCCCCGTGATGGATATTGTATCTTGTTCAGAAAAGCGTTACTGTCCGCGTTCTTCTTGTAGTCATCAGTCATGATTTGCAGGTCGAACAGCCGGAACACGTAAATAAGAACGATGACAATAGCCGCCGCTCCAATTACATATTTCCGCTTTTCCAGTGTATAGTCTTTCATCAATTCCTAATCCTTAATCCCTTTATCCTTTCTTTCTTATTCCCTCAACAGCCATAATGCAGGTCACAGTAAGCAGGGTACTTGCCGCAATTCTCAACAACAGCGTACCAATATGGGCAAAAGAGAAGAATTCGAGGGTAAGCAACAAGCCGTGATGTATCAGCACACTCACAACCAGATATTTCAGGAAAGGAAGAATCCCCATTGTACGGATGGCCGGAACCAGTGTATCCAGCGTGTCACGAGGCACGAACAGCCGCAGGAAAGTGGGGCGCAAGAAAGCCAGCAACACCGTAGCGGCAGCGTTCATCCCCGGTGTGTCGGAAAAGACGTCGACAGCCAGCCCTAAAAAGAATGCCCACAACATCAACGCATTGCGGGGAGTGTCCGACTCAAACTTCAGTATCAAGTAGATATACAGAAATGGAGTGGCATATCCTGCAATATGCACATTGTTCAATATCAGCACCTGCAACAGTACCAAGCCTATGAACCATCCTATTTTATGCAGATAATTAATTAACAACGCTAATGAGTTATAAGTTACGAGTTACAAGTTATTGAGTGTATAAGTTATAAGATATAAAGATGATTAATCCCTAATCCTTAACCCCTAATCCCTAATTTCTTAGTCACTTCTCGTCTGCCCTCGACTCCAATGCCTTTTGTTCATCCTGCCCGTTGCGGGAAATGACGCGCACATTGCTCACCTTTCCAAAGTCCGTAGCCAGCTTTATCTTCAACAGATACGAAAGCCCGTCGTGCGAGTCAGACATGTCATCCACCGTCCCCACCATGACACCTTCTGGAAACACGGTGGAATAGCCGCTGGTCACTACTGTATCTCCCAGATTGAATTCGGCATGCCGGGGCAAATCCTTCAGATAGGCAAAACGGGAATTACCTCCCTCCCACTTCAAATAACCGAAATAATCACTGCCCACAATCTTACAGCTGATGCTTGACTTGCTGTTCAGCAACGGAATGACCAACGAGTAATGGGGAGAGGTCTTATACACAATACCCACCACGCCATTGGCATCTACAACTCCCATCTCAGGACGGATACCTTCTGTTGTTCCACGGTCTAAAGTGATATAATTGTCAGCCTTGTTCAAGCTGTTCTTTATGACATTCGCCTTGAATATCTGATACTCCGTAGGAGCAAGCCGTTCCATGCTGTACAACCTGGCGGAGTCCAATCCTTTCTCCTTCAAGACATTTTCCAGAAACGAAAGCCGCTGCTCCAGCCACATGTTGCGGTCGAGCAGGTCTTCGTTGGCCGTCTTCAAGTGGAAATAGGAAGTGATGCCACCCGATATTTCATAAACCTTCCCCGCCACGCCATTGGCAGAGGTGAAATACACACTCTGCTGGTAATGATTAAAGCGAAATAATAAAATAAAACTGGCAACCTCTAACAGAAGAAAGAGGAACCAGTAATTATATTTAATGAGAAAGTTTAATAAATTTCGCATTACCGCATCAAGAATGAGAAGCGGTCAACGTTCTTCAATGCCACGCCCGTACCTTTGGCAACGGCATGCAAGGGGTCTTCCGCAATGTGGAACGGTATGTTTATTTTATCAGTCAGACGCTTATCCAGTCCACGAAGCAATGCACCGCCACCGGCAAGATAGATACCGTTGTGAACGATGTCGGCATACAATTCGGGAGGCGTATTTTCCAATGCGCTCAAGATGGCTGTCTCAATCTTAGAGATAGACTTCTCCAAGCAATGCGCCACTTCCTGATAGCATACCGGCACTTCCATGGGCAATGCCGTGATGCGGTTCGGACCATGAACGATATAGTCTTCAGGAGCATCCTCACCGAGTTCCGTCAAGGCAGCACCCACATTAATCTTAATACGCTCAGCCATACGCTCGCTGACCTTCACGTTGTGCTGGCGGCTCATGTATTCCTGAATATCGGCAGTCAAGTCGTCACCGGCAATGCGGATGGAGTTGTTACTTACGATACCTCCCAAAGAGATAACGGCAATTTCCGTAGAACCACCACCTATGTCAACAATCATGTTGCCTTCGGGAGCCTCTACATCGATACCGATACCGATGGCAGCAGCCATCGGCTCGAAAATCAAATAAACGTCGCGCCCGCCGGCATGCTCGGCAGAGTCGCGCACGGCACGCAGCTCCACTTCGGTACTGCCCGAAGGAACCCCGATTACCATGCGGAGTGACGGAGAGAAGAGACGGTTACGGTTGTTCACCATCTTGATAAGTCCGCGTATCATCTGCTCGCAGGCATAGAAGTCGGCAATCACACCGTCGCGCAACGGACGGATGGTACGTATGTTTTCGTGGGTCTTTTCGTGCATCATCTTTGCCTTGTCACCCACGGCAATCATCTTATCGGTACGACGGTCCAAAGCCACCACCGAAGGCTCATCCACCACAATCTTGCCATTCGTGGTGATGATGGTATTGGCTGTGCCAAGGTCCATCGCTATTTCTTGTGTAAAGGAGAATAATCCCATTAATATTTACGATTTAACTATTTACGATTGATATTCCTCTTGTTTACAATTTGAGATTCAGACTTACGATGTAACTTCAATCGTAAATCGTAAATCGTCAAATCGTAAATCCGAATTAGTGTTTAAAGTGACGGAATCCCGTAGTCACCATGGCAATGCCATGCTCGTTGCAATATTCAAACGAGAGTTCATCCTTGATGCTTCCACCCGGCTGGATGACGGCTGTTACGCCTTCATTGCCGGCAATTTCCACGCAGTCGGGGAAAGGGAAGAATGCGTCACTTGCCATTACAGCGCCATTCAAGTCGAAACCGAAGTTTTTGGCTTTCTCGATAGCCTGCTTCAAAGCATCCACACGGCTGGTCTGACCTACACCACTTGCCAACAACTGCTTTCCTTTTGCCAGCACAATGGCATTCGACTTACTGTTCTTCACAATCTTGTTTGCAAAGAGCATATCCTCAATTTCCTGTGCAGTGGGAGCCTTCGTAGTTACAGTCTTCAATTCTTCAGGAGTTTCCACCTTAAGGTCGCGGTCCTGAACCAATACGCCATTCAGCAAAGAGCGGAACTGCTTCTTAGGCAGAGCTGCCGGCTTGCGGACCAGGATAATACGGTTCTTCTTCTGACCGAGGATTTCCAACGCATCCACATCATAATCGGGAGCGATAATCACCTCAAAGAAAATTTTATTGATTTCTTCGGCAGCAGCCTTGTCAATCACGGCATTAGTGATGAGCACACCACCAAAAGCGGATACCGGGTCACCGGCAAGCGCATCGTTCCATGCTTCGAGCACAGTGGGACGTGAAGCCAGTCCACAAGCATTATTATGCTTCAGGATAGCGAAAGTCGTATCCTTGAATTCGTCAATCAAGTCAACGGCAGCATTGATGTCGAGCAGGTTGTTATAAGAGATTTCCTTACCGTGAATCTGGTCGAACATAGCATCAATATTGCCATAGAAATAACCTTTCTGATGCGGATTCTCGCCATAGCGTAAAGTCTTCTGGCTGTTGGCAGAACAACGGAAAGCGGAACCTTCCTCGCCATCGAAATAGTTGAAGATGGCAGAATCATAGTGTGAAGACACTCCGAAAGCCTCTTTGGCAAACCAACGGCGTTCTTCGATGGTAGTAGTGGCTCCGTGTTCCATCAGCATGTCGCGGAACGGCTGATATTGTGCTTGCGAAGCGATGATAACCACGTCGTTATAGTTCTTGGCTGCGGCACGAATCAGAGAGATACCGCCTATGTCAATCTTTTCGATGATGGCAGGTTCTTCGGCACCACTGGCAACGGTAGCCTCAAACGGATAGAGGTCAACAATGACGAGGTCTATTTCGGGGATTTCATATTTTTCAATCTGTTGCATGTCTTGCTCCAATCCGCGGCGGCAAAGAATACCTCCAAAAACCTTCGGATGCAAAGTCTTCACGCGTCCGCCCAGGATGGAAGGGTATGTAGTGAGGTCTTCCACTGCCTTGCAGGGATAACCCAGGGATTCTATAAACTGACGGGTTCCACCGGTTGAGAGGAACTCTACACCTTCTTCATGCAGTTTGGTAATGATTTCGTCCAAACCTTCCTTATGGTAAACAGAGAAAGCTGGAG
>ERZ773229.2269-NODE-2269-length-11635-cov-4.993351_pt1 | contig 11635 bp, 8 predicted proteins | sample MGYA00580992_ERZ773229 | MGnify/ENA primary metagenome ERZ773229 (study PRJEB29015, sample SAMEA2737795) | human gut metagenome | biome: human gut; feature: human-associated habitat; material: faeces | place: China | collected 2012 ... | reverse complement strand
ATAACACTAAGCGCCTGAGATAAATTGTCATCCTTCATGGTTTCTGCATCCTTAAGCTTCTGCTCCAGTTCTACTATATCAGCATCGAGTTTTTCAGCCAACCTACCAAGATCTGCTCTTCTTCTCTGGTACATTTCTTTATCCAACTGCCCCACCATAAACTGATCCACATTTACAAATCTGTCTGATTCGCATTTTTCCTTTTCCTGCTGCAACCTGGCAAGTTTTTCGGCCAGAATCAGATTGTCCTGTCTGCTGACATTATTCTGCTTGTCCAGTTTCTGCTTAAAGACATCTGTCATATCAAGCAGCTGCCTTACCACAGACCATACTATCTCATTCAGATTATCTTCTATAACATACCGCTTGCAGCATCCATCTTCGCCTGTCTGCTCTTTTGCATGTGGACAGGTAAAATACCTGTAGCTAACTCCATTACGAGAATATGTCTTATAACTCATTGCCCTTCCACAGATACCACACTTAACCTTCCTGTAAAGAGGATATGTCTTTTGAATAACATTCTTCGTTTCACCAATCTCATAAAAGATTTCCTGTGCTTTCAGAAAATCCTCTTTAGTAATAATTCCCTCATGCCTACCTTCCACGATAAACTGCTCTTCTTTCGGTACTGATGCAGTATGCTTGCATCCAACACCAATTCCTTGCCTTTTATGACCTACAATAGCGCCATAATACATTTCCTGCTTCAATATCGTTCGGAGATTGGCATGTGTCCAGCAAGCCTTATCAGAAGCATTGGCAAACTTCTTCGTACCAGGATGCTTGCGTCTGTAGTACTGTCCCGGTGTTTCAACACCCCTCTCATTCAGAGTTCGTGCCATATCAATCAGACGCATCTTGGCAATAGCCATACCAAATATCTCCCTGACAACTGCTGCCGCCTCTGGATCAATAATCAGCTTATGTTTATCCTTTGGGTCCTTCATCATGCCATAAGGCACATGACCTCCAAGATACTTCCCCTGCTTCATCTTCTGATACTTTGCGGTCTTAACTTTCACGGACAAATCCTTGCTGTAATAATCATAAACGATATTCTTCATAACTACATCAAGACCGCCGGTAGTTCCTTTATAATCAGCACTGTCATAATGGTCATTAATGGAAATGAACCTCACACCCATAAAAGGAAAGATTCTTTCCAGATAATCACCCAGTTCGATATAATCCCTGCCAAATCGTGAGAAGTCCTTTACAATAACACAGTTAATTTCACCCTTTTTAATCTTCTCCAGTAGTCGCTCAAAAGAAGGCCGCTGGAAGTTAGTTCCAGAATACCCATCATCGAAAAACTCATACTGCACTGAGCCCTTAAGTTCAACACTGTCATTAATGAAATTTTGAATCAGTGCCTTCTGGTGAGATATGCTCTCACTCTCGGACTTGTTCTCCTTTTTCATCAAGTCCTGATCAGCCTGTGACAAACGAATATATTTTCCGATTACCCACTTACTCATGACCATCACCTGCCATTTCAGCAATTATCAGATTAAAGATATTTCTCTGTTCTGCAAAATTCAATTCCACCTCAACACGATTATCCTCAAACACCTTTACAGAGCTGATCAGGTATTTCACCAAGTCAGAATCAATCTCTGCAATATTTTCAGCCTGATGAATTGCACCAAGCCACTCATTACTCAACAACAAAACATCGTCCAGTTGAGCCTTCTTTGCTTTTTCTACTGCAAGCTTCTTTTCCATATCAGCGGCTTCGTCATCATATTTCTTTTTAGCAAACTGATACTCAGCCTCATCCAGAATACCTTCTGCGAAATTTTCAAACAAAGACTCTCTCTTGCCGTTAATCTTTTTCAATTCCTGTGACAGATAATTTATCCGACCAACGTATTTATCAATCAGATTCTTTTCTCTCACAGATCCACGCATCTGTCTGATAAACTGCTCCTGTTTCAAGGCAAACTCTAACTGAACCTTAATTGCCGCCAGAACTGCTTCTGCCACAAGCGGATATCTTATGGAATGTCTGGAGCATCTGCTGTAACCACTGTCCAGATAACCACCACAAACATAAACTGCATGATTCTGGTCTATCGGATATCTTTTATCCGTAGGCTTTACAAATCTCATTCTCTTGCCGCAATCGCCACAATAAATCTTTCCTTTAAAATGATTTGTAACAAGTTCTCTAAGCGGAGCATTCTCATTCATTTTTTTCTGAAACTTCTTTGCTCTGTCAGCAAACATCTTCTGAACCTTGTCAAATAATTCCTGACTGATAATCGGCTCATGAGCATTAGGTACATATCTCCATTCCTCTTCCGGTGCACGATGCATTTTGATTCCTTCGTACAGTGACTTAGGAATCCTGCCATAAACAATACAACCGGTGTAGGTAGGATTTTTCAAAATATCAATGATAGTACGTCCAAACCATACCGTATTTTTGTATCTCTCTGCTCTCCAGATACCAAGGTCAACCTTACGTCTGGCAGGTGTTACCGCTCCCATAGCATTAAGTCTCTTGCAGATTTCATTATGTGAAACACCCTCCGCCTTCCATTCAAAAATCATTCTCACATATGGAGCAGTTTCCTGATCCACTTCATATCTGTATGCCACTTCCTTTGATTTCACATATCCGTATGGGGCAAATGCCGGAAGAAACTCTCCCTTCTCCTGCCTTGCCCTGAATGACGTGATAATCTTCCTGGAAATATCCTTTGCATACACATCATTGATCATATTTTTAAGTGGTATCATCAGAGCACCTTCAGCATCATCACAGGTCAGACTGTCATATCCATCTGTAATGGAAATAAATCTGATTCCCATAAATGGAAATATTTTCTCCAAATACTCACCGGCTTCAATATAATCTCTGCCAAAGCGGCTCAAGTCTTTTACAAGCACACACTTTACTTTACCGCTTCTGATATCATCCATCATCCTCTTGAACTCAGGGCGGTCAAAGTTTGTACCCTTTTCACCATTATCCTCATAGATTCCGTAAAGTTTCAGATCAGCATGCTCTGCCAGATATGCTTTACAAAAGCTAATCTGATTAGCAATAGAATCACCATCATCGTCCTTACCACTGTTTTCAATAGACAAACGGACATATATTGCCGTAGAAAAATAATTACTTTCCTGTACTGGTGCTTCAATTATGGCACCAGTATTTTTTCTACTTTTTCTTGCCATGCCGCACCTCCTACACCACCATCTGTGATTTCGAGATTGAACCTGTTATCTTCTGATATTCATCATAATATCGCCATTTAATCTCAATTCTGCCGCCTTCAAATATTCTTATCTGCTCAATCAAATCAACTACAAGCTTTCTGGAGATTTCCGTAATATTCTGATAAGCCTTATACACATCAATCCATGCAAGCCTTTCACGATTTCTTCCTACCGTCTGTTTTCGTTCATCTTCTATAGCAGCAATAGACGCTTCTGCCTCTGCAATCTTTGCAGCATAGCTTTTCTTAAAAAGAAAGTATTCATCCTGTCCAATCATGCCCTCTTGGAGATTTTCATATAATTTTAGCTTGAAAGATTTATTTCTCTCGATCTCTTCTTTCAGCTTCACGATCTGTGCATCATAGTTAAAAACATCCTGCTGATTCTCTGGAAGTGAATTCAACGTTTTCAGCATTTGTTCCAACTGAATTATATTCTCGACCTGTTGCTTGGTAGCTTCAAGCACTGCATTCATTAGTGCATCCTCTTTGATTGTATGCGTGCTGCATCCCTTCTTTGCCTTTCTGGTGGAACAGATAAAATAGGTGTATTCCTTATCACATGCCACATAATACTTACGGACCATATTCTGTCCACAGTCAGCACATTTGAGATAACCTGAAAACGGATATACTTTTTCTTCCTCTGGAGCAATACGGATATCTCTCTGCATAATAATCTGAACATTGTCAAAATCTTCCCTGCAGATAATAGCTGCATGCGAATTTTCTACACGGATCCATTCCGTTTCATCCTTGGGCATATCCTTTTTCACTTTATAGTTAGGTGTTCCGCTCTTACCCTGAACAAGAACACCAGTATAAATCTCATTGGTAAGGATCCTTGTGACAGATACTGGTGACCACATAGCCCTCTTGTGTATTCTGAAATTGGTCTGAACCTTCATACCAAGAGAAATCTTATATTCCATAGGACATAAAACGCCCTGCATATTCAGCTTATCTGCTATACGCCCCTGGCTCATTCCTTCAAGCTTCCACTTAAAGATTGATCTAACCACCTCAGATGCAAAGGTATCGACAACCAACTTGTTGTGATCCTCTTCATCCTTAAGGTATCCATACACGGCAAAAGCACCAATGAACTGTCCCTTTTTCCTTTTAATCTCCAACTGAGATCTGATTTTTACAGAGATATCTTTACAGTAGGCATCGTTTATCAGATTCTTAAAAGGAATAATAAGAGAGTCCGACTGATTCTTATCCAAGCTATCATAACTATCATTGATTGCGATGAAGCGCACGCCCATAAAAGGAAATACTCTTTCAATGTAGTTACCAGCCTCAATATAATTTCTTCCAAAACGGGAAAGGTCTTTGACCACCACACAGTTTACTTTTCCAGAACGGATTTCATCCATCATCTCCTGGAATGCTGGTCTGTCAAAATTGACACCGGAATATCCATCATCAGTTTTCTCCGAAACCACATGAATCTCCGGATGCTTCGATAAAAAGTCCCTAATCAGGGCTTTCTGATTTGTGATACTGTCGCTTTCAAGCTTATCGCCATCGTCACGTGACAGTCTTGCATAAATACAAGCATTGTAGATTTTATTACTCATAACCTTGAATCTCCTTCCTGATATGCTCAGTAAGAAACAAGGCTTTTCAGCACATGGTGCCTATAGATTTGACCAAGTTCATCTTAACACACTGAGCACCGATACTTCCATGACATCTGAAATATGGCATTAAAGACTGCGAAGATAATGTTCCATTCGATCCTCTAAAGTCACATCAGTGTCAGCAAATACCATCTTCACAGCTACATCTCCACACTTAAAGCAATATGGATTTTTCACCTGTTCAACAAAACTTCTGATTCTGTCTTCCTTAGGAAGAGAACGATCAATTTTTACATCACGAATATCTACAAGAGTATCTTTATCCACTGTTCTAATATCTACTGCCTTCATTTTTTCAACTGTCATATACTTGTCCATCCTTCCTGAGAAAATTTCTTCCCAAGTCACAGGCAAAGAAAAATGGTCGAATTTTAACATCTAATAAAAAAGCCTACAGATACCTGAAATTAATCAGATACCCATAGGCTCAATAACGTTTCGTTATTCAGTTATACTCTGGAAGCGAAATCCAGACTAATCCATCCAGCCCCAGACTTTAGTTTTCCCCACCCTTTCGCAGCACCTTTACCATTTTTCACTTCTACAATAGTAAACACACCAACTCCGGTAAACTTCCCGCTCTTCTCTGTATCTGTTCCTGCGCCTTTCCTGATATTCAAATCCGGAACACTAACCTTCACTGTGAATGGACAATCTGCATTGCTCATTCTGTCTGCATCCCCCGACATTACTGCCGGATACATCTGCTTTCCATTCCAGTCATAAACTTTATAGCCCGGATGCTTGTCAGCCATCGCCTTCGCATTATCAAATACGGAATACGCTCCAATCTGTGAAGCCGCATCTCCCCGGCTCTTTCTTACTCTGTAATACTTGATCACATCCGAAGTCTCACTGGTCACATCATACTGCGTCAGTTTCCATTTTTCTATAATACCGCAGAGCTTTTCCACATAAGTAAGACTGGTAGCATAACCACCGTCCTTAATGATCTGCACTGCTTTCTTATAATCTGAGCATCCTTTCAGCCCGTCATATCGGAGCTTCTCTCCATTCTTAGCGCCGAGCAGATAAGCACTGTGATCCGCAATGGAATCTTCTACATTCGCATATTTTCTGAATTCCGCTGTAACTGTCACATAGCTTCCATCTGCCTTCTGCTCCTGTGTCTTCTTTTTATAAATGCTCACACCATCCCAGACCGAACCACTCCAGGTATTACCGGAAAGTGACTTCTTCATTCCAAAACAGTTATTGGCTCCCAACGCAAGCTCACTCTTTCCATAACCGCTCTCCAGAATAAACTGGGCCATAGACACCGAAGCAAGAATCCCTGATTTTTTCTGATCTGCGGTAAACAGGGGACCAACCTTTGCAAGCACCTGTTCTTCTGTCAGCCCCTGAAATTCCCCGGCCTGCATCCCTGATGAAATCACTTCCACATTTCCGCTGCCGAGTCTTGAAGTAACCTTCGCAGCCAGATCTCCCAGTCTCGCATAAAGCCAGTCTCCAGGACAGCTCTTATTCGCAAACCACCGGTGCACGGTAATGAGCATTTCATCCGCCTTCGGCTGATAATTCAGAGACTTATTTTTATCACCAAACCAGAGCAGTTTTTTCTTTCCATTTCTTCTGCAGATATCCTCACACAGATCAACCAGACGGTCATAAACCACCTGATGCATAGCATACGGTTCCTCCTTGTCAGAAGCACATTCAATCGTCACTGCCCTCTGATCATTCGCATTACTGGACGTACACCAGGAGCGATTCTTCTCTTCCACATACAATCCGATCCGGCCATTCTTATCAATTCCATAATTCGAAGAAGCCTTGGTAGAAGATTTATGAAACCAGTCCCCCAGACCTTCTGCTGTACACTGACCTACTACACAATGCGGTGATATTCTGTCAATCCGCTTCGTTCTCAGTCCGGAATGGTTCGGACTGAGCAACGTATACGCCACCAAAGAACTATTACTGTATCCCATAATCATTCACCTTCTTCCTCATCCTCTGATGCATCATCGGAGACTCCCTCACTTTTGTCATGCAGTTGTTCCAGCACCTCCTTCATCTTCTGCGGGATCGGCAGCCCCAGATGCCCTGCATTCTCCAACAGGCTCACACCCTCATTGGAAATATAGAAAAAGATCACCGCTGTCCTCAGCACAGATCCATTCCCGATCACAGCCACATCCAGAATATTCGCCATTCCCACCAGTAAAAAGATCAGCACCTTCCTGCAGATCCCCCGGAATCCCACCTCACTGGAAAGCGTATGGTCTGCAAAAGCACACATCACCCCGGTCAGGTAATCGATCACCACAAAAGCGATCAATGCATACAGAAGCCCGTCACAGCCTCCCATAAACCAGCCCAGCCATCCGCCTACAGCCATAAAAACCATCTGAATAAAGTTCCAAAATTCCTTCATGCCAGAATCCTCCTCCCATGAAAAAAGCAGCTCCCATTTCTGAGAACTGCCGTAAATAAGTTTTCTATCTTCATGCCTTACGGCAGAAAGACCTACATTGTTTCCTCCGTCAGCGTATACGTGATCTTCATGGTCTTGTCCGTATTCTTCACCACCGCTGAGCCTAGATTATTGATACTTGCCAGATACGGCGTCAGAAGATAAGCACACCTGTGCTCCTTCCCGTAACTGCCACCCCACATAAACACAAAGTTCTTATACTGGAACAAAGGTGTTGCCATGGCTTCAAACCTTGCGCTCCCCTGTGTCTTGATCACCCTGTCATCCGCCGTGATCTGGAAATCCCCTGCCACAATCATGTCCCCAAGAAGTGTCATATACACCTCACAGGAGCCAGCCTCGCCTAAAGATTTCAGCTTGGAAGTAAAGCCCAGCGGGAGCAGTGTCACATCCGCTGAATTTGCAGTATTGATCTTATAAACTCCCTTCTTATCGTAAGAAGGCACATACAGATACCCCTTCCTCACACAGCATTTTACATTCCGTTCGGGATAGGAACTGTCCTTTGCCCTTGTGCCCACTTCCGAAAGCTTCGCCTTGGACAGTGTCCAGCTTCCCTCCGTAAAGGAATAATCCTTTTTAGAGATCCGGATCCACACCATCTTCGCATCCCCGGAAGAATTCGGCTCATTGGAAAATCCATACCAGTACCCGTCATGCCCGTCCATAAATTCCCCGTACTTTGTATAATCCCCCAGGAACGTAAAGCTTTCCGTTGTCAGCGTCTGCTCTTCCAGTACGGTATACGTGGTATCATCCAGCTTCTCATTCAGCCCGATGTTAAACACCGGGATCCTGATCTTCGTAATGGTCACACTGGAAGTCCCAAAGGTGATGGAATACAGCAGGTTCTTTTCAAAATCCAGCTCCACTGCCTCAAACAGTGTCATCTGCTTCGCCTTCGGGATATCCCCGATATCCACCTTTTTCAGAAGCAGGAACGTGCTGGCATCCCCTGCCGCACTGCCAAAAGCATTCTGCCCGCCCAGGGCACTGGTCAGTGCCACCGCCGCAATATTTCCATTCCCCTGGCTGGGAGTAAACTCCCACACAAACTTATATCCATTGTCCAGTTTCTTGCTCTCCGTCTGGTTCAGGCTTCCCCTTGCCACATTGGAACCGGAATTAACATTGTTGGAAGCATAAGCCACCGGCAGGTTATTCCCCTGTTCGTAAATATGGTCTGCCTTTTCTTCCAGCACTGCTGGAAACAGCAGGATCCCTCCGATCATGTTCGGGCAGATGGGAAGCAGCGTCCCGTTCCACAGAACAGAATTGTCATACTCCCCGCTGGCTTTCAGATAAATCCCCATGGGATTCAGCCCCAGAATATTATTCACTGCCTCCGTGATCATGTTCGTCTCCTGCACGGTTTCCACCGCACCCGTATTCGTATCGGTCAGTTCAATGACCATTTCACCTTTTAACTTCATCACACACCCTCCATTTCTACCGGCCTGCAGAAACCGCTGATTCCCGCTCTCTCAGCAAAATACACCTCAAAGCCTCTGTTCACCGTCTCTTTCATCTGCATGGACAGCGATTCCCGGAAACCATTCACATCCAGTCCTCCGCCAATGGCAAATCTCCTGGTATAATCTTCCACCTCAAGCTTTCCGTCCCAGGCTTCCCCAGCCGCCATTGCCTGTCCGCTGACAGAAGCAATGCAGCCTCCCACATCAACCGTCCCTCTGCCATTCTCCATCCAGAGATACACATTGAACGTATTCGTATAATTGGCAACAATCTTCTCAATGGGATAATACAGCGACAAAATATGTTTCCCTGAATGCCAGGTCTCCACCGGACAATGCTCCACAATCTCCTCATTATTAAATTCAAAGACCACATGACAGAACGCCTGTCCGTCCTCCTGCCACTTCACCGGCAGACACACATCCACAGAAACCTCCGAACCACCCTCTGATCCGGATCCGGAATCTGATCCACCAGAGACATCATCCGTACTCCCTGTATTCTCATTCCCGGAAGTATTTCCAACTTCATTCCCTGCCGCATCATTTTCAGAATTTCCTGCATCCGATGTCTCCCCGGTTCCATCAGAACCACCCGTACCACTTCCAGTTCCGCCGCTTCCGCCCGGAAACGGAATCACCACAGTCCCGGCAGCCTCCGCAGATCTCTCCACCGGATCCGCAGCCACATCCACAACAACCTGTGCAAAAAACTGCATATGGTTTTCCTCAGAAGAAGCAAACTGAATACTGATCAGCTTTACCTTAGTCTGCCCGATCTCATGTGCGGAAGCATTGGTAAACGTGTGGATCCCGATCTTCCCCGTTTTCGCATTGTCTTCAATCTGGTTCAGCAGCCCCGAAATATTCTTGTCATTCCTTGACTTTGCCTGAGCCAGCCTCGGATTCTTTCCCACACATTTCAGGGTCTGCTTTCCGCCGATCTTCTGTCTGATGGAAGTGATACAGGTGATCTGTCCCTCATCCGCCTGTCCTCCTGCAAACGTCAGCACATCCCCCGAATCCAGTGCAGGATTCCCAATAGTATCCGAATCAAACGGCACATACCGGATCACAGACAGATCTGCCAGGATATTCCTGCACAGCATCTCCTTGGTCTCCTTTAACCCAAACTGCAGAAGCGGATTCACTCCCAGATTCATGGTCAGCCCGTTATCCGGATCCAGAGCATAATACTCTGCAATCTGCGTCTGCTTATTCGTGGAACTCACCGCCGTATACCTGGTGATAAAATCTGAAAAGCTGGAAGAAAACCGGTGCCTCTGCTCCACCTTCATCACAGGATCCTTCCCGTACTTCCTCAGTTCCAGCTTCCCCTCCCGGTTGATAATAAAGAAACCTCCCAGAACCTGTGCCACATAAAACAGCACGTCCCGGCAGGTCTCAATATCATTTTCAGTATAAACAGAAAGCGTCACCCCGCCATTCGGCATGGCATCAATCTCCGCCCTCTTATTCGCAAACTCCACTTTGCATCTCTTACAGCACAAAGCAATAAAATCATAAGCAGTCCCCACAGTCTCAAACCCATTGAAACTCTTATCAAACCGCAGCATAAAATCATATGCTTTCAGTTCCAGGCACTTTGCCAGCCGGTTCGCCTCACTGACCTCAAAAACTCCCATCGGCACATCTTCCACCGAACCATCCGCCAGCACCAGATGAAACACCAGCGTCACCTGAGCATCCTCCAGCGTGTACCTGTCAATATCACTCAGAAGCGTGATCCCCATCTCCGCCGCATACACCGTCCCCAATTCAATCTCCGTACTTCCGCAGCACTGCCTGGAAATATACCCGGAACCCTTCACAATCTCCTTCGCTCCAAACTCATACGTCATTCCGCCCTTGGTAACGATCGTACCCGTCCAGAAATATTTCCTTGTATTACTCCTGACTGCCCTCAGAAAAGCATCCGACACAGGATACATCCCGCCACCTCCATTTTCCCACGAAAAAAGCACCAGCCAACCAGGTGACCGATGCCTTCGTAAATATAATCATCCTATCTGTTATAAGTCCAGTGTTTCAAATACCACTCATGGAGTTCTTCTGTTGTTTTACAGCAGTCTGCAATTTCTTCTCCATGTGATATCCACCGGCAGGTTTCCCGCCGGAATGTAACAATATCCAATGCATAAAACTTGTATGTTCCGCCCCGCATATGCATCACTTCATCATCACACTGGAACTCAAAATAATCATCCCCGTCCAGAACAGCCTTTCCCGTCAGGTTCCACACCCCGGACCACGGAGGACCATCATCCCCCGGAACACAGAAGGACAGCCTTCCATCTTCCAGAATAACAGGAGCCACTGCAATATTTTTCATCCGCGGCATATATGGCTGTTCAAACCAATACGCTTTCCTCTCATCCATTCTTCTTCATCTCCATGATAGCCACCTGCCCTGCAAACTTGAAGTTATTTTTTGCTCATATAAAATATATCAATGGCTTTACTTGCAAACTCCGCAGTGCCTGTACCACCAACATTGTCAATATTTTCCGTAAATTCTCCTCCACCAGCATACATTCTTCCAAGACCACATAAAATCTTATCAGAACATGTATAAAAATGATTCGTAATGTAATCCTGAAGTTTCTTTACCTGCAACTGCACCTGCTCATCTGCCGGGTTCATTTCCTTCATTTGTCCAAATTCAACAAATAATTGCATAAACTCATTGGCGGCAGTAGCTTCGTCATCTTTCGTCCAGTTCTTTGTTTTCTCTTCAAATTCCTTGAACTCAGAGGTTTGTCCCCATTGTTCTTTTGCTCGTTTAGAATACTCATCAATCTT
>ERZ773229.2266-NODE-2266-length-11642-cov-4.793821_pt1 | contig 11642 bp, 12 predicted proteins | sample MGYA00580992_ERZ773229 | MGnify/ENA primary metagenome ERZ773229 (study PRJEB29015, sample SAMEA2737795) | human gut metagenome | biome: human gut; feature: human-associated habitat; material: faeces | place: China | collected 2012 ... | reverse complement strand
GGATGATGGAATAGTCGATCGCGTCCTTTTTGCCGAGCATATCATTGACCGCAACCTCTGCTTCTCGATAGGCCGTGTGGGCCAGCATCAGTTTTCCGTTGCAGTCGCCAATGGCCCAGACGCCAGGGACGTTTGTACGCATCCGCCGGTCAGTCACAACCGCGCCGCGCTCGAGCGCGATGCCGAGCGCTTCTGTATTCAGCCCCGACACATCCGCCCGGCGGCCCGCCGAAAGCAGCACACGTCCGCAGGTGATCTCGTGCCGCCCGGCCGCGTCGGAATAGACGACGCTGCGGTTCGTGACAGCTTCGACTCTGGCATTCAGGCAGAAGTCCATGCCTTGCTTTTTGTATGTCCGCATCAGCAGTTCGCAGATCTCCGGGTCGGTATTGCCTGCGATTTTGGGCATCATCTCAATGACCGTCACCTTTGTGCCGATGGATGCGAAATAGCAGGCCATTTCCAGCCCAATCACGCCGCCGCCGATGCAGACAAGGGACTCCGGCTGCTCTGAAAGGGAAAGCAATTCGCGGTTCGTCATGACAAAACCAGAAGCCAGTCCTTCCTGTACGCCCGGAATCGGCGGAACCACGGCGCTGGAACCGGACGCAAGCACAAGTCGGGGTGCGGACAGTATTGCTTCGCCCGCGGCGATCTCAAATCGTTCCCCGCTCTTGCCGAGAATCCGGCCTTCGGCTTCAAAAACCGTCACGCCATGCGCTTTCATCGCCGCTCCCACGCCCCGGACGAGCGTCTTGACCACGCCGTCCTTCCGTGCGACGACCTGCGCATGGTCAATCGAGACGTTCTGTGCCGTCACGCCGTAATCCGCGCCATGCAGCGCTGCCTGATACTGCTTGGCGCAGTACAGAAGGCTCTTGGTCGGGATGCAGCCTTCGTTCAGGCAGGTGCCGCCCAGCGCGCGCTTTTCAATCAGCGCCGTTCGCAGTCCGGCTTTTCCCGCGCGTTCCGCGCAAAGATATCCGCCCGGCCCGCCGCCGATCACAATCAGATCATATTCCTGCATAACAAATTCCTCCTGCTTTGTTTTTTCTCAGTGTAGCATACCCGGCAGTGAATTTGTAATGCTTATTTTGGATGTTCGCATTCCGATTGTGTTGTTTTATGTTGTGTTTAGGCTTTTGTGTTCCACTCCAAGCGTTTTGCGGTCATGCGTGATTTGAACGTGCCTCCGGCGGCTCCTCATATTGGGTTTGGATGCTATGCAGCTTCAGGTTGTGTTCATTCCCGCGATTTTGGTTCTTTTCGATTTCCGTTTTTATCAAAATTCTTCCGCAGGGCGTGCTCGGTCGGGATGATCACGCAGAGCATGGGAACGAGCTGGGCAAACACAATGATCACGCCGGTCATGCCGATCGTTTCCGTGCCGCGGTTTATCACGAACAGCATCGGAAGCACGGACAGCGGCAGCAGGATCAGGCCGCAGATGAACCAGTACCGCCCGCAGACACGGTGGGCCAGCTTCCATGTTTCCTGATTCTTCATGGACATCGTCGTCCGGTAACCGAACGTCGCGTTGATATCCCTGGGCGGCTTTTTGAAAAAGCTCCGCCCGAAGCCGATCATCATGGCTGGGGTCATCAGCGTAAACAGCAGCATCATGCACCAGAATACCATATACCATTCCTCCCAATCCTGAACGAATCCGTTATGCTTCCCCGCTGCTTTGCAGCCTTTCGGCCTGATCGGCGGTGACGAGGGCGTCGATCAGTTCATCAAGCGCGCCGTCCATGATGGAGTCGATTTTATAGAGCGTCAGGCCGATGCGGTGGTCGGTAACGCGGCCCTGTGGAAAATTATAGGTACGGATGCGCTCATTGCGCATGCCGGTGCCGACCTGACTGCGGCGTTCGGAGGTAACGGCAGATTCGATGCGCGCCTGCTCGATCTGATAGAGTTTGGAAGCCAGCATCTGCATGCACTTTTCACGGTTCTGCACCTGACTGCGCTCCTCCTGACAGGCCACGACAATGCCGGATGGCTTGTGGATAAGGCGCACGGCGGAACTGGTCTTGTTGATGTGCTGTCCGCCTGCACCGGACGAGCGGTAGACCTGCATTTCGATATCCTCGGGCCGGATATCGACGTCTTTGGAATCATCCGTGATTTCCGGAATGACCTCGACCGCCGCGAAGGACGTCTGGCGGCGGGCGTTTGCGTCGAACGGGGACACGCGCACGAGGCGGTGGACGCCGTTCTCACTCTTGAGCATGCCGTAGGCGTTCTCTCCCTCGATGAGAATGCTGGCGGATTTGATGCCCGCCTCGTCACCGTCGAGATAGTCGAGAATCTTATAGGTCAGACCGTGCTGCTCGGTCCAGTGCGTGTACATCCGGTAGAGCATCGAGGCCCAGTCCTGCGCCTCGGTGCCGCCCGCACCGGCCTGGAACGAGACAATGGCGTTATTGTTGTCGTATTCGCCGGACAGGAGCGTCTCAAGCCGTGCGTTTTCCATCTCCTGTTCCAGCTGGGCATAGCCGTCGGTCAACTCAGGGAGCATGGAGTCGTCGTTGTCCTCCAGCGCCATCTCACAGAGCGTATACAGGTCGTCCCACTGGCTGCACATTTTTTCATATCGTGCGACCTTGGCCTCGAGTGTCCGGCTCTGCTTCATGACCTTCTGCGAAATCTCCTGATTGTCCCAGAAGCCGTCGGAGTCGATCTGCGCGTGCAGGCGGTCAATTTCCTCCTTTGCAGCTTCAATGCCGAGGGAGTCCGCCAGCGCGTCCAGCTTTGGGCGGATATTGCTGAGTTTTACCTTATATTCATCGAATTCAATCATGTTTTTCCCACACTTTTCAAAATTGTCGGAACATATTATACAGGAAAACGTGCTGGATGTAAAGGGGAAACGAGAATTCGGGCCGGTTTATGCACGCAGTCCCTGCTCCTTCTCGCGGGCGACGATCCCGGCCTCCATGACTGCGTGGATGCGTTCACCAACCTCGATAGCCGTTTTCCCGGCCAGTTCCTCTGCGGGAACGACGTCCAGAACGTCCAGCCAGACCTCTGTGTGCTTGCGGAACATGTTATGCAGAATCGCACGGGAGTTGACCAGCGAACAGACTACGATGGGGACATTTGCCTTTTGTGCGATCTTGAATACGCCGCTGCGGTAGGGGAGAAGCGGATCTGCTGTTTTGTTCGTCCCGCCCTCCGGGAACACGGCGATGGAGGCTTTGTCGTCCTTAATAAACTGAATAGCCTTGAGAATGGATTTGAGCGATTCACGGTCATTATTCCGGTCAACCGGCAGGCAGAGCACCTCACGCATGACCTGTGCGACGATGAAAATCGAGAAATTTTCCTTTTTGGACAGGAAAGCCAATTCGGCCCACGGCATAACGGCGTAGAACACGATGGGGTCAAACGCGAACCGGTGGTTGCTGACCAGCAGGAAGCGGCTTTCCCGCGGAACCTTTTCCAATCCTGTCACATTGACGTGGACGCCGCCCAGCGCCAGCGCGATCCGGCAGAACTCGTTGAGCAGGAATCGAAAATAGCCGCTCGGCTTTTCCAGCAGCTTCTTCGGATCGACAAACAGACACGAGACAAGCACGACCAGCAGAAACAGCACCACGAGAGCCAGAAAGCTGCCGAGGAAAAACACGGGAACCTGCCATACCGCCGCGAGCGAGGCAAAGCCGGACGCGGCATACGTCAGCGCGCAGCCGGAGAGCAGCGCAAGCGCGAGGAACACATAGAGCATGACGAATGAACACCTGCCGAAGATGAAGATTTTCTGAAAATCCTCTTAAGATTTCAAGTACTCATTATATACACGCCGCATAAGAAAATCATCACGAAAAAGAAGAATTCACAAATAATTTAATAATTTACGGCTGCTCCGCCGCGCGCTGACGGCTGATCTCAATCCAGCTTGGAATCTTTGCGATGCGCTCGGTCAGTTCCTGCATGCAGCCGGGAATATCGATCTTCTGCGGACAGACCGCCGTACACGCGCCGCAGCCGAGGCAGCTTTGCGGCTGCCGGCTCTTCGGCAGGGCTTCGACCGCCATGATCGCGTTCGTGGACGGCACGACGCGAAGCTCGTTCAGAACACGCAGCATCTGCGGAATGTCAATTTCCTGCGGGCAGCCGTCGCAGCAGTAGCGGCAGGCCGTGCACGGGACGGCGGACTTGAAGCCCTCCGCGATCTCCAGCAGCAGCGCCTGCTCTTCGGCGCTGAGCGGCTCGGGATGGTCAAACGTGGCGAGATTGTCCTGCATCTGCGCCATGTTGGACATGCCGCTGAGGATCATTGTCACACCGGGGATCTCCTGCACCCAGCGAAGCGCCCAGGACGCAGCGGAGGCCTCCGGCCGCAGCGCGCGCAGCTTTTCCTGCGCAGCAGCGGGCAGATTTGCCAGCTTGCCGCCGCGCACCGGCTCCATGACCCAGATGGGAATGTTATACCGGTTCAGCAGTTCGCATTTCTCCTTTGCCTGCTGCAGCGTCCAGTCGAGATAATTCAGTTCGATTTGACAGAACTCCATCTCGTCTGTGTGCTTTTCCAGAAATGCCTCCAGCGCGGGCACGCCTGCGTGGGTCGAGAAGCCAAGATGGCGGATACGTCCGTTTTTTTTCTGCTCCAGCAGATATGGGAGAATGCCCCAGCGCTCGTCTTCATAGACGGCAATGGAATTTTCATAGACGTTATGCAGCAGGTAGAAATCGAAATACCCCACGCCGCACTTTTCCAGCTGATGTTCAAACACGGCCTTCACGTCGTAGCTGGGCGCGATCTGATGTCCGGGAAATTTGTCGGCCAGATAGAAGCTTTCGCGCGGATACTGCTTCAGAATTTCGCCGATGACTGTCTCCGATTTGCCGCCGTGATACGGCCACGCGGTGTCAAAGTAATTGACGCCCTTCGCAATCGCCTCCGCTGTCATGGCAGCGGCCTGCTCCTCGTCGATGGATCTGTCCTCCCACAGCGGCAGCCGCATCGTGCCGAATCCAAGCTGCGAAAGCTTTAGCCCCTGAAAGTCCTTGCAGATCATGATTCGTATTCCTTTCTGTCTGCTTTTACAGTTCCAGCATAGCATATTTCTTTCGGGTTTTCCAGCGCGGAAAATCCAGCAGAGCAAAAGCTTCCCGGCAAATCTGGCTGGTCGTTATACGGCTGCACCCAAACCTCCCCTTTCAGAGGAGTATGCCGCATGCTGATAGAAAAACTCCGGCAGGAAAGTCCTGCCGGAGCTGAAAATTTAGAAGCTGATTACGCCCAGATGCTCGAGCAGGATCTTGAGGCCGATCAGAATTAGGATGATACCGCCTGCAAGTTCTGCCTTTGCCTTATAGCGCAGGCCGAAGAGATTGCCGACTTTGAGCCCAGCGGCGGAACAGACGAATGTCGTTACGCCGATGAGACAGACGGCCAGCGGCACGTTGACATCCGGCAGCAGCGCAAACGTGATGCCGACAGCCAGCGCGTCGATGCTTGTGGCCAGTGCCATCAACAGCATCGTTTTGAAAGCAAAAGAACTGTTTGTTTCGGATTCTTCCTTGGAAAAGCTTTCTTTGATCATGTTTGCGCCGATAGCAGCCAGCAGCACGAATGCGACCCAGTGGTCGAAGGCCGTGATGTACTGCTCGAATGTCGAGCCCAGAAAGTAGCCGATGGTCGGCATCAGCGCCTGAAAACCGCCGAACCATGCGCCGATGATGAGATAGTGCTTGATCTGCAGTTTTTTCGTCGAAAGGCCCTTACAGATCGATACGGCAAACGCGTCCATCGACAAGCCGATACCCAGCAGAAGAATTTCCAGTATACTCATAATAATCAACACAGCCTTTTCAGTGAAGTTTTGTTAAAATCTCATAATTTCTTAGAAAAGTCAAGAAAAAAGCGCGGGTTTCCGCGCTTTTTCAGAAAAGATGTCATGCTGTCTGCCGCATGGTTCGGAAAGTCTTGTGGTATACAATAAAGTATAAAATGACGCTTACCGGGATGGCAACAAACACGTCAAGGATTGAGTGCTGCTTGACAAGCACCGTCGATGCGCAGATCAGAAGACCCAGCGGCAGCGCGACCCACTGCAAATGCCGCTTGCAGAGCGGCTGCGAGTCAAAGCAGGCCAGTGTCAGCGCCGCGCAGCCGATGACGTGCATGCTGGGCAGGACGTTCGTGTTGGTGTCGGCGGCATAAATGCGCTGCAAAAGCCAGATGAAGAAATCATGCTGGGCGAATTCTGTGGGGCGCAGATCCTGCCCGTTCGGAAAAGCCAGACAGAACAGAATCGAGCCGCCAAAGCCGAGGCCGATGTACACCATGAAGCGCTTGAACGCGGGCACGTCGTACCACATGAGATACAGCGTCATGGCAAACAGCAGCGGGTGCCACATGCAGTAGGGGATGATAAAATACCGGCAGAAGGGGATCTTATCGTCGAGCGGGAGATACGATACCCAGTAATGGTCGGTCACAACATGCTCGGCAATATAAAACAGGACGAGATAAGCGATCCAGATGAGAAGATACCAGTGATGGCGGCAGTTTTCAACTGTCCCGATCTTCCACTGCTTTTTCGGATGGCTGCGCATGGTCTGACTCCTTCTTGGTTTCCGTGATGGTGGGGATGAACGCCTTGGCGATGCGGCCATTGCCGCGGTGCTTGATATAGAAATAGCCGAACACGCTGAACGTCAGCGCGCCGATAAAGTTGACGAACAGATCCTCCATCGTGTCGTACAGGCCGATATCGAGATAGCCGTTAAAGCCCAGATCCTGTCCATTGACGGCGACGGAGGTGATGTTGTCAATCGTAATGGGAATATTCTTGTTCGTCGGGTCAAGCATAACAGACGAGATTGTGTGCACGATCGTGTCCTTCTGCATATCCATGTGGAACAGCCTGTCCACGCTGAACTCAAAAAACTCCCACAGAACGCCGATGGTCATCGAGAAGCAGAACGCGACAAGCGCCACATAAATAGGGGACAGCTGGAACTTGATCTTGTCATTCCGGTTCAGAATATCGATGAGTGCAAAGCCGAACGCTGCGCACAAAAAACCCGTCGTTGTGTGGAGGATGGAATCCCAGTTGGGGACATTGATGAAAAAGCAGCCCAACTCACCCAGAATTTCCGAAGCGAAGATGAACACCAGAATGATGATCTCCAGTGTGCTTGGCAACTCGATACCGAAGTTTTTCTGCACAAACAGCGGCAGCAAAAACAAAAACAGCACCAGCAGGCAGATTGCCGCGTTTTCATATTCGCCGCGCAGGATCGACGAGACGAGGATTGCCACGACAACCAGACGCAGAATGATATAGACCGTAAATACGGCGGGCTTTTTTTTTGCTTCCGCGAGCAGCCGCAGCCGCTTCTGACGGTTCTTTTCCTTCATATCCAAATACCCCAATCATTAGTAAAGAAAATAGTACCCGAAATCTACGCAAAAAACAAGCGGAAGAATGTTAAAGATTTATGAAGATTGGGCAGAACAGAAATTTTGTATATTATTAAAGACACTTGGACGAGGGCGTCATTCCGGCTGCTTTTTTCGGAAAAACAGCCGCTCCACGCGCTTGTACAGGAAGAACGTCAAAACCGACACCAGCACGCCCTTGAGCAGATTAAACGGCACGACAGCCAGCAGCACGAGCGTGGAAAGATCGGTGATTGCACCGTTGACCTGTGTACCCATGGCAATGATCGCATCGAGCGGCAGACCGTACATCACGGCAAAGCGCGGAATGAGGAACCACGCGTTGAAAAAGCTTCCAAACACGGTCATAACACCCGTGCCAAGCGCCAGAGACGCGACAGCCCCTTTTTTGCTCAACAGCTTCTGATACAAAATCGACGCGGGCAGCACGAACGAACAGCCGACGAGGAAGTTCGCCAGATCGCCGACGAACGCTGTTGATGTGCCCTTGAGCAACAGATGAATCAGAACCTTCAGGAACTCGCAGACCACGCCTGCAACCGGGCCCAGCGAAAACGCGCAGATCAGAACCGGCAGTTCACTGAAATCAAGCTTATAAAACGGCGGCGCAAAAAACAGCGGCAGTTCGATGACCATCAGAACGCCTGAGATCGCTGCCAGCATGCCGACGGTCGTGATGGTGTGTGCGGTGCTCAGCCGGTGGCGCTTTTTCATCACCAGCTTCTCGCCGCCCCATGCCAGCAGCACGACCGCCGCCGTGACTGCCAGGCAGAGCAGCACAAATTGAACATTTTCCGAGATCGAGGAGAATAGTGTTTTCATGGAAGACCATCCTTTGCAAACAAAATAAGCACCTGAAACGAACTTCAGGTGCTGCAAACAGACGGTCCAGATTGCTCTAGTGACCGCACAGAAATCTTCTTCCATCCAGACTGTACTGTCGGTACCGGAATCACACCGGTTCAGCTTGCGCTCGCGGACTCTACCGCCGGTCGGGAATTGCACCCTGCCCTGAAGATCGATTCAATTTGTAGCATTATAGTAGCACGGTGCAGGCCGCTTGTAAAGAGGCTATTTTTCTGATATACTGTGGAAAATAAACGGGAAAGAGAGTGAAAGCCTGTGATCTGCGCCTTTACCGGCCACCGGCCGGAGCGCCTGCCATGGGGGCAGAACGAAGATGATGCGCGCTGTGCCGCACTCAAGACGCTCCTGCGCCGCACGGTGCGGGAGGTCTATGACCGGGGCTTTCATACCTTCTTGTGCGGTATGGCCCGCGGCTGCGACCAGTATTTTGCCGAGGCCGTCCTGGCCGCAAGGGCAGATGGCGCGCAGAACGCGCGGCTGTGTGCGCTTGTCCCATGCCCGTCGCAGCCGGACGGATGGGATGCAGCGTCCCGCACGCGCTATTGGGCTTTGCTCGCCGCCTGCGATCAGGTTGAGGTGCTGGAGGATCACTATAGCCCCGGCTGCATGCTCCGGCGCAACCACGAAATGCTCCGCCGCGCGCAGCTGCTCATCTCCGTCTACGACGGCACCCCCAGCGGCACTGCCGCTACTGTCCGCCGCGCCGAACAACAGGGGATTGAAGTGCTGCCGTTGTGGATGTAAGTGACTCTGATGAATCCGAATGCGCCCAAGGCTCCCCTTGGACGACACAAGGGGAACTGGCCCGAAGGGTCTGAAGGGATGCGAACGTCGCAAATTTCGGGGCACCCCGAACTTTGCAATAAATTCCCTCCGGCATTTGCTTTGCAAATGCCACCGCTCCTTGTCATGCGGTGCATGATAAGGAGCGGCTTTGGGGGTAGAATCACTCCGGCATTTTCAAGCCGTGCATCACGCCGGTCTTTGCGCTGGAGGCGACGTCTGCGCCGACGATCTGACCGTCCTTGACTAGAAGCGTTGCGTAATAGACGCCGGCTTCGTCCGGATAGTTTGTGATCCGATAGACATAGCGCGTCAGTTCCTCGCCGCTGTATTGCAGCAGATCGTAGCCCTGCGAGACCTGCAGTTCGTTGTAGCGCAGGAATACTTCGCTGGGATCAGCCGGGACTGTGACCTGCTGGGTCTTGACCGGCTCCGGCTCGACCTGCCAGCCATAGCCTTCGAGGAAGGCAATGCGCGCCTCGTTCGTTGCACCCTGCGCGCTGCTTTTTGTGGGCTTTTCCGTTTCGCTGCCCGCGCCGTGCAGACAGAGCGCCAGCACGACTGCCGCCGCGATGAGCAGCAGTACGATGAGCAGCAGCCTTCTTTTGGGGACTTTCGCCGTCATGATGACCATGGAACGATTCCTCCAATCTATTTGATTGCATGGTACAACCTATGCAGACCGATTTGATTTATGACAGGAGCAGCCGTATGCAGAGACTGGACAGAATTCTGAGTGAAGCGGGCGTCGCCAGCCGAAAAGAACTGCGCGCGATCATCCGTGCGGGCCGCGCGGCGGTAAACGGAGCGGTTGTGACCGACGAGAGCCGGAAGTTTGACGAAACGGTGGTCTGCGTCACGGTGGACGGAGAGCCGGTGCGCCTGCGCGGGCCGGTTCTCATTATGCTCCATAAGCCAGCCGGTTATCTGACCGCGGCCGACGATCCGAAGGCGAAGACTGTCATGGAACTTGTGCCGGAGGTGTACAGAAAACTCGGCGTCATGCCTGTCGGCAGGCTCGACAAGGATACCGAGGGCCTGCTTCTGCTGACGAACGACGGCGATCTTGCCCACCGCATTCTTTCTCCACGTCACGGCGTCTGGAAGCGCTATTACGCCGAACATGAGGGCAGGACAGGGGCTGAGGACGTGCGCGCGTTCGCACAGGGATTGGTGCTTGCCGACGGCCTGCACTGCCTGCCCGCAAAGCTGACACCGCTGTCTGACGGGCGCTCGGTCGTTTGCGTGCAAGAGGGAAAGTACCATCAGGTGCGCCGAATGCTTGCCAGCCGGGGCTGTCCGGTGACATATCTGCGCCGCGAGGCCGAGGGCGGCTTGACACTCGGAGATCTGCCGCTCGGACAGACAAAAGAACTGAATATTGTGGAAGCCGAAGGTCTTCTCCGGAATATCTTGTGATTTTGACGGAAGAAAAAACTTGCATATTTTGAGAGGCAAACCCCCTGAATTTGGAGCAAATGACGAAAAACTATGAAAATGCCACAAAAAAAGATAGCCGTTTTCAAATAAAATGTCAAAAAGACCTTGCGCTTCTGCCGAAAACGTAGTATTATGTCAATGGTTGTTTGTGTAAAAAGCAAGTTGTAATAGGGAGGGCGTATTATGTCCAGCCGCGTTTTTCAGAGTGTGATCGTCCAGATGAAGGAGGCGACCGACCGCATGATCGGCGTGATCGACGCCGACAGCACCGTGATCTCCTGCAGCGATACCTCACGCATCGGGGAAAAATGGCCCGAGGCCGTGATCAAGCTTAACAGCGCCCCGGATTCCATTGTCGTTGTCGATAAAAAGACCTTCAAGCCGCTTGTTTCCTGGAGTGCCTATTTTGACTATGCCGTGTTTGCCGAGGGCGATGATGAGATCGCCAAGAGCCTGTGCGTCATGGCCTACGTCGCGCTCAACGGTGCGAAGACCTACTATGAGGAAAAGCACGACAAGGGAACCTTCGTCAAGAACATCATCACCGACAATATCCTGCCGGGCGATATCTATATCCGTGCGAAGGAACTGCATTTTGTCACCGACGCGCCGCGCGCTGTGTTCCTCATCCGGCAGGTAGGCCGGGCGGACGTTGCCTCCGTCGATGTGCTTTCCGGCATGTTCCCGGATAAGCAGCAGGATTTTGTTCTGTCCATCAACGAGACAGACATCGCCGTCGTCAAGCAGATCGCACCAGGTACGGAAAAGGCCGAACTTCTGCAGACGGCCCAGACCATCGAGCAGACGCTCCGGTCCGAACTGTTTGTCAAAACCGTGATCGGCATTTCCACTGTCGCAGGTCATCTGCGCGAGTTGGCCGACGCCTATAAAGAGGCGCAGGTTGCCATTGAGGTCGGCAAGGTCTTTGAGACGGAGAAAACAATCATCAATTATGAAAATCTCGGCATTGGACGCCTGATCTATCAGCTTCCGACGACGCTCTGTGAGATATTCCTGTCAGAAGTGTTCAAGAAGAACTCTATCGACACGCTCGATCAGGAGACGCTGTTCACGATCAATAAGTTCTTTGAGAACAATCTGAACGTCTCCGAAACGTCCCGCAAGCTGTTCGTCC
>ERZ773229.2263-NODE-2263-length-11666-cov-16.150289_pt1 | contig 11666 bp, 8 predicted proteins | sample MGYA00580992_ERZ773229 | MGnify/ENA primary metagenome ERZ773229 (study PRJEB29015, sample SAMEA2737795) | human gut metagenome | biome: human gut; feature: human-associated habitat; material: faeces | place: China | collected 2012 ... | reverse complement strand
CTTCCCGAAACTTCTCTGATTTCGGTACTACCGTTTCTGCCGGATAAATCTCTCCGTTGAAGATTGCTTCTAAAATCATAAATTCATGCTCCTTTCTCAGCAGTAAATCAACTCGCCCTTGATAGCTTCCTCAGCCTGTGCAACACAAGCGTTCATCTGCCGAACCCATTCGATTTGGTTCTCTGCTTTGAGCTGCTCCGTCACACCGTATGCCTTTGCAAGCTGCGGCACGATGATTTCCATACGCTTCTTGGCTGTTTCCTCAATCTCCGCACAATGCTCATAGAGGGTTTCATTCAGCACCATGTCGGAGAACAGCACCGGATTAGCCAGTCGCAGATACTCTTTCCGCATCCGTCCCCATTTTCCAAGACGGATATTCGGATTTTTCACTTTGATGTCTGGGATGTAGTAGTCCCCACATTTGATAAAATTCAGTTCCATGATTAAGCTCCTTTCTGTGGTGCGATTTTCGGCTCTAACTTCGGCATATTGCTGACAGGAATGAACACGCCCTTTGCTATATCCTCGGCTCGGAGAGCGTTTTTCTTTGCGTCCATTTCAGCCTTTTTCTTTGCTTTTGTTCTGTCCTCGTACTGCCTTTGCCAACCGCTGGCTTTACGCTTCAAGTAATTCTGATGAAGTCTGTCCTTGCGTTCCTCACGCTTGCGGATTTCCTCTAATTCCTCTGGGGTCAGCTCTACTTCCGCAAACTTCGGAGGGACGAAACGCCCAACGAAATTGAAGTAAATCTCAACCTCCTGCGTGGTCTGAATACTGCCTTTTCGGTCACGCTCATGCACAAGGATTTTTTCAACAAACTCATTGAGCATGGTAATGGTCAGCTCGTCAAAATTCTCGTATTTATCAATCAGAGCAATGAAACGGTCAGCGTCCTTTTCGTGCTTTTCATAGTCACTGATTGCCTTTTCCAGCGTGCTGATTTCAGCGGTCAACTCTTTCTGTTCCTTTTCGTATTGAGCGTCTAAGGTGGCATAGCGGCTGTCAGAGAGCTTGCCTAAGATGTTGTCCTCATAGATTTTGCAGAGCAGGACTTCCAGCTCGGATATTCTCTGCTTTGCGGTTGCAAGGCGTGTCCGCTGTTTCTTGACCTCTGCTGTCTGCTGGCTGGACTGTGCCTCCTGCACCACTCGGACAAACTCGGCTCGTTCATGCTTGGCATACTCGGCAATGGCTTTCAATAGGTCTTTTACCAGCTCCAACACAACACTTTCATTGATACGGTGCTGGGTCTTGCAGAGCGTCCCAACAGGGATTTTGCTGTACTTTGAACAGGTATATTGCGAAATGCGTTTGCCGTTGTTAAAGCGGTGGACATACATTTTGCCGCCGCAATCAGCACAATAGAGCAAGCCCGTCAACGGTGCAACATCGCCCCAGCCATCGGGATAACGGCGTACCTTGCTTCTGACTTTCTGTGCAAGGTCAAAGGTCTCTTGGTCAATGATGGCTTCATGGGTATTCTCAAAAATCGTCCATTCGTCCTCCGGCACATAATGGCTTTTCTTATCCTTGAAATGCTTTCGGGTCTTGAAATTGATGGTGTGTCCCAAATACTCACGCTTATCAAGAATGTTGCAGATGGTGGAAGAACCCCAGCCGTAAACATCTTTGAAAGTCTTGTTTTTGTTCACACCCTCGTTGAACTGTGCCAGATATGCAGAGGGAATGAGTACCTTTTCCTCTTTCAGCCTGTTTGCTATCTGATAAGGTCCCATGCCCTCAATCGTCATTGAAAAGATACGCTTTACAACCTCTGCCGAATATTCATCTACAAGCCACTGGTCTCTTGTCTCATTCCAGAGGTAACCATAGATTACTAAGCCTGTAAGATGCTTGCCTGTCTTGCCTTTTGCTTGGAAAGTGGAACGGATTTTACGGCTGGTGTCTCGTGCGTAATATTCGTTCATGATGTTTCGGAAAGGGGTAAAATCATCGTCCCCTCTGGCAGTATCAACGCCATCATTGATAGCAATGAGACGGACACCTTGCTGTCGCAGAATTTCCATGATTTGACCGACTTTCAGATAATCACGCCCCAGACGGCTCATGTCCTTTAGGCACAGATACTCCACATTCCCGGCTTCGACCTCTTTCATCAAGGCAAGAAATCCGGGGCGGTCAAATCGAGTGCCACTTATGCCATCGTCCGTAAAATGGACGATATTAGGAAGATTATGCTGGGCAGCGTAGTCTTCCAACTGTCTTTTTTGATTGGATATGGAGTTGCTCTCGCCATCCATATCATCGTCTCGGCTCAAACGCTCGTAAAGAGCAGTGATTTTCTCGCTTTTGCTCATGGTTTTGTCTCCTTTCTTCGGTATGTAAAGTTGTGTGTTCTAAGAGACTTCCAAATCATCTGATTAAGAAGTCTTTTAGAGCATACAACACCTGCCGCAAGTTTGTAGAGCTTGTACTGCCGCCCTGCAAAAGAGTTGGGCTTTTTCCTGCTCAAATCCTCAAAGAGCAGATCCACCGGATTTTGAAAGTCCTCATCATCCTCCGATACTTGCATCGTGTTGAGCATTTCCAGCAGGGTGGCGAAGGTCTGCTCCTCTGCCGGGGCTTCGTAGTGCAGATATGCGATCAGTGCTGTCAGCAAAAGTCGTTCCGATTTTTCCCAGAAAGGGTCTCCACCGCTGCCATCACCCTTTGTGTTGGTCATAAGGGTCGTGACGAGTTTCAAAATCTCCTTTTCGCTGTGGACGTAGGCAAAGGGGTTGTAATGCATCGACTTAGAAAAGTTAATGGTATTCAGGATTTTCAGCTTGTAGCCGTTCTTCAGAAGTGCGTTTCCGCACTCGACCACGATACTGCCCTTGGGCTGCCTTTTGTCAAGATAAAAAATCAAGATGCTGCTGTAAATTCAAAAGTTACCAGCTTTCGCTTCTTTTTGAATGATTTTTCGCATTTGAGTATCCAATGTGCTCTTCGCGTTCGGATTGAAAAAGATGTTGATGTTGTAAGTTGTGTTTTTGACTCGCATGGTCAACATTCCATCCGCAGGGCGATGTTCGGTCAAAGTGACAGTTTTGCTCATTTGTGCTTCTCCTTTTACAATGTGTGTCCCGTTGTCTTTTGATAGGGCTGTGATTTTTTCTCTTCAAGAGCCACCTTGCTATCATTCAGCTTTTTCAGTACCGATTCCTTTTCCGGGGTCTTGCCGCCCGGTGCGGAAAGCTGTTGCTTATTCAGCACAAGGTCGATATACTTGCGGATATTTTTCAGAGCAGAGATGTCCGGCTGCAAGGTTTCCAGTTGGCTGCGCAGCTCTGCGCTGCCGGATTGCAGCGCAGAAAATTCGGCATCCAATGCCGAAAAATCTACCGCTGTGCTGCCGTTCAGTTTCATCAGGGTACGGACAGCTTTGTTGAATGCGTCCAGCTCGTCCTTGTGCTGGGCAGCATAAGCGTCCTTTGTCAGCTTGAAGTTCTTCTTTATAAAGATGTCGTGGATGGGCTTCAGCTTGGCATGGATGGCAGCAGCATCCTTGATCTGGGCGATTGCTCGCATCTGGCTCTCGTTCTGCTTCAACTGTCTGCGGAGAGGGGCGGCGGTCTGGCTCAGGTCTTTGATTGCGGCGTTCAAATCCTCGATGGTGTTCAGAGAATGGGCCTTCAGGTAGTCCACCGCCTGCCGAATCTCCTCAAAATCCCGGACGGTGCATTTCAGTTTTGCCTTGCCAGACCAACCGCTGCGCTGCTCGTTGCGAAGGTTGAAGTAATCCACCAGCAGGTCGGACAGCGTGGGTTCTTTCGCCTTTTCCAGAGCGTCCAGAAGAAGCTGCTTCTTTTCGGTCAGGTCTGCGATCCAGCGTTGCAGTCCCCGGATGGTGCTGCGGATGGACTGCATCAAGCTGTTGGCGGCACGAATGTCCCGGTTCAGGTTGCCGAGAAAGGTTTCTATCCCACGTTTTTCCATCTGGTGTGCAGCGGGGCCGAGATGCACGGTCGGAATCTGCTGCACGCCCTGACGCTCGAATGAGCGGAGATCAACACGTTCCGGTCTGCCAGCGGCTTCCAGATAGCGGTTGGTGATGGTTTCCCAGCCATGCCGCCAGACCTCGGCGTACTTCTGGTCGTTCCAGTCCACCGTGTTTTCCTTGTGACACTTCCAGTTCCCGGATGGAAGCCGGATGCGTTCGCCGTTCTCGTCAAGGTCGTATACCTTTCGGGCTTTCGGGAGCCACTTGCCGTGTTCATCCATCGCCCGGAGCGTCAGCAGAATGTGGGCGTGTGGGTTGCCATCTCCTTTGTCGTGGATGGCAAAGTCAGCAATCATACCCTTGGAAACGAACTGCTCGTTGCAAAATTCTTTTATCATGAAGAGATACTGGTCTTTTGGAACTTCTCTCGGAAACGCCAGCACGATGCGCCGGGCAAGCTGGGAGTTCCATTGATTCTCCACGGCTTCCACGGCATTCCAGAGCGTGGCACGGTCTGCATATCCGGGCGGCGCATGGGGCGGCAGCATGATTTCGGCATGGACGAGTTCTTTCTTCTTATTGTAGAATTTCGTTTTCTGGTCGTACTCACTGAACAACCGTTCGCCGCTTTGGTAAGCGGCCCCGGCAACAGCGGACTGCCCTTGGCTGCGTTTTACGATTGAGGTTTTGAAATGCGGACACGGAATAGGCATCACCTCCTTGTGAGCATTTGAAACGTTCCCTTGTAAAAAATGTGGATTTATGATACTATTATCTTGGATAAGTAAACAGAAAGCTGGTGAGCCGATGTCAGAAAGAAAATCAGAACAAGAACTGGACTTTGAGCAGAAGCACAAGGAAGATTTGCAGCGGATTCGAGAGTTTCGTTTAATTGATGATGATTTTATGGCCGCGGTGTTTGAAGACCACGACTGCGCAGAGTTCTTGCTCCGAATCATCCTGAAGCGGGACGATTTGGTTGTGCGAGAGGTTCATGGACAATACAGCATTAAAAATTTGCAGGGACGTTCGGTTCGGCTGGACATTCTGGCGGTAGACCGAAACAACCGTGCATATAATATTGAAGTCCAGCGCAGTGACCGGGGCGCAAGTGAAAAACGTGCTCGCTACAACAGCAGCTTGCTTGATGCAAACCTGACAGATTCCGGTGAGGAATACGATGCGTTGAATGAAACTTATGTCATCTTTATCACAGAAAACGATATTTTGAGGGCTGGGCTTCCGATTTATCATATTGACCGAACTGTTCAGGAAACCGGAATGATCTTTAATGATCAGGCTCATATCATCTATGTCAACTCGCAGATCAAGGATGAAACGGCGCTTGGTAAATTGATGCATGACTTTTTCTGTACCGATTCCAGCAAAATGTACTATCCCATTTTGGCCAATCGAGTATGGTACTTCAAAGAAAACGAGAAGGGAGTGGCAACTATGTGCAGAGCTATGGAAAAAATGCGGGACGAAACCGCTGCTGAGCAGAACATCAAAACTCTTTTGGTGTCTGTAAAGAACCTGATGAAAAACATGAATCTCAGCCCAGAACAGGCTATGGATGCCATGGGGATTTCTGAGGATGACCGTAAGATGTTACTGCAAAGAATTTGATGCTCTTTTGATTGAACTTTATCTCTAAAAATTCAAAAGCCGACTAGGATTTTCCAAGTCGGCTTTTGTACTTTATATCGTGTTCTTCTGCAAAAGGATAGCTGCAAAGCAGCGCAAGGAAAATGCAGTTTTCCTTGGGATGGAATCGGGCTGGCGCACAAACGCCAGCTTCGATTTCATCGAGCCGTCTGCAAGACCGCAATTTCACCGGAACGGTGTATAATTGCGCCCTTTATTCTAAAGGGTTTTGGACGTTGCTGCGTTCGTGAACATCATGCACCATCTTTGCAAGCGCCAGCACGACTTCCGGCTGACGGAACGAGATCTTCAGAAGTTCCATCACCTGATCATCGGCCAGTTCTCCCGGACAGACCAGAAAACTTTCCAGCATTCCGGCACGGGTGCAAAGACGATGCACCCGCTCTCTCCGGTTCAGCTCTGACATTTGGCGTTCAAGGATCTTCTCCCGGTGCTGGCAAGAGCGCAGCTTTTGTTCTGCTTTGGCTTTTTCGCTGCGGAGATAGGCAAGGTCGGTTTTGGGTTGGGTCATGGCATCACGCTCCTTTGGCATAAATAAATTTCTAATTGAATTGATATATATTAGTAAAAATTGTATAATGAAGTCAGAATGCACGATATAGCAACTTTTATGAGTGCTGGAGGAGATAACCATGTATCTTTCGAAATTATCAATGCAAAATTTCAGAATGTTTTCTGACAAAATTGAAGTCAAATTTTCCAAAGGGCTTAATTTGCTCGTAGGCGAAAATGGTTGCGGAAAGAGTACCGTAATTGATGCTATTCGTGTTCTTCTTAGCGAGTCTGAATTTTCGAGAAAAGGAGTATCCGAAGAAGATTTTCATGTTGACTACCAAACGCTTTCTTCAAAACCGGTGGACTGCATTGAAATCTCCGGGATTTTTTCAGAACTAAGTGAGGCTCAAAAAGTTGAATATCTGACATGGTTGACTGATACGTTTGACGCAAAGCTCAATTTAGAGATTCAGCATATAACAAATATTAGAAATGTGTACAAGCAGAATCGATGGGGTGGAAAATCATCCGGCAGTATATTTGATTGGGAGCCGTTAAATGATATTCAATGTGTTTATTTGCCACCTCTCCGAGACGCAGAACGAGCATTGAGATCCGGACGAGGATCAAGATTATCAAGGTTGATTGCAAACTTATCTGAAGAAAAATTAAAGAAAATTCGTGGTCGTTCTGAACTGATGCCTTTGGAAGAGGACTTCAATGATTTTAATTCTGCCGTTTCGCAAGAGGAAGAAATTATACATGCTAAAAACTTAATCAACGAAAGCTTAGAAAAGGCAGCTGGCACAGTATATAGTCAGAAAACAGCAATTCAATTCAACCCTTTGAAATATGAAAGAATCATTGAATCTTTTCAACTATTATTCTTTCCGAATAGCACTTCGGAACCATCAATTGATTTGTTCAGAAGTCTCTCGGAAAATAGTCTTGGTTATAATAACTTGATTTATATTGCTACAATTCTTGCAGAATTCGAAGGCTTAAAAGACAAATATACAACTCCACGAATTCTTTTAATTGAAGAACTTGAAGCGCATCTTCATCCCCAGCTCCAGATAAAATTGTTAAAGTTTTTACAGGAGCAGGCAGAGAAAAATGATATTCAAGTAATAATAACCACGCACTCTGTCTCGTTGGCATCGTCTGTTTCAATTGACAATATTATTTCTTTCAATCAAACAGATTCTGGCAGCATGATTGTTCCGTTATGTGACTGTGGTCTGGATGATGAAACTAGAAAATTTATAAATCGATGGCTGGATGCCACAAAATCCACGCTCCTTTTCTCCAAAGGTAATATTTTAGTAGAGGGCATAGCCGAAGCGATTGTTGTTCCAAAACTAGCCCAGATATATTTAAAAAGAATGTGTTCGGCAAAAAAGTGTAAAGTATCCAGTCTAGAAGAAGCCGGAATATCCATTATAAACATGAATGGAATATATTTTACACGCTTTATGCAACTATATAATGGATATAAGCTTAATATTCCATCTAAAGGAGAAAAAGAATCAAAAACCACATATGCCGAGCGTATAAAAATTTTCATGAAACGAGAAGGCTCATATGAACCTTCTGAATACACAAAGGTTTCATCTATTCCGCAAAGATGTGTTGCCTTAACAGATAATGATCCGCCAAAAGATTCTGCTCTTCCACAAAAAGGTGAGCATTTGAAGGGCGAAAATCCATTTCTCTACTATAAAGATCAGTCTGCGGCAATGACAAATAATTGCAGAGTATTTGTCAATAGTAAAACTTTTGAGTATGATCTTGCAATCGAAAGCCATCACAATGCTAAAATTATGTTGGAAATTCTTTTATCTGAAATTTCCTCTAAAATACGGCAGAATAAAATCAAGGAATATATTGATATGATCAATAGCGATACGGTAAGCGATGATGCTCAAATGTCATATTTTATTCTTACGCAAATCGAGTCATCAGAAATTGGGAAGGGATTATTTGCACAATTACTCTCTGATGCAATTGATGATGAATTTGACATTCCGCTATACATAATAGAAGCTATTGACTTTATGCTGGGAATTGAAAAATGAATGAAAATATGATTTGGCTTGTTCCTGATCTCTGCGGCACAATAGTAAATATAAAAAATCATTCTCTTTGTTCAGGCCGACTATCAAACAAGTGTCGCCATGATCAATGCTGTGCTTTATTTCATCTTACTGATGATCAAATCAACTATGTTCTATCAGATATTGGATCTGACATCTATTTGAATTCCTGTCCAGGAAGCGGAAAAACAGAAGTGATTGGAGTCAAGGTCGCTTATGAACTATCACATTGGCAATCTAAAACGAGCGGGATTGCGATTTTGACATTTACAAATTCGGCGGAAGATGAAATAAGAAATAGAACTGTATCATATCTCCGGCATCAGATACAATACCCCCATTTCCTTGGCACATTTACAAGTTGGCTTCATGGATATATTGCCAATCCCTTTCTTAATCGCATCGTAAAAAAGCTATCTGAGGAATCTGATTCCATCCTGAAAATTGTGGATTCTTCATGTGAAAGTGAGTTTTTAAACGCATTTAAAACCAACTATTCTTATGGAAGGCTTGGAAACATTCCCGCAAATCACTTCTTTTATGATATAAAATCCGAAAAATATTGTTATTGTGGTGATAAACTTAGTACCGAAAAAGAAGAATTTAAAAAACAATGTGATCAGGGAAAGAAACACATAAAGGCTGATTTGAAAGCAACCAAGAAAAAATTTAGAGAACGTGGCTTTTTCGTATATGAAGATATTGAGTGCTTAGTTGATTACCTTTTAAAAACTCACACCAATATTGCTAGCTTGATTGCCAAACGGTTTCCTTTTATTATCATTGATGAATGCCAAGATTTATCATATGTTCAGCTTTCAATTCTTAACGAGCTCCATAGGTACGGTACTCAAATACACCTTGTGGGAGATTTGAATCAAGCGATATATGGGTTTCGTAGCATTGAACCCAGTGATACGAAAAACTTTATTATGCAGAATCATTTTAAAGAAATGCATTTGATTGAAAATTTCCGGAGTAATCAAGCAATTGTAAATGTTTCGGGACGAATAGTTAATCGAAAAAGCTACATAGTTGGAAAAAAAGAACAAACTACTAATACTCCGCTCGTTGCATTACTGTATAATGGAGGAAAGGAAGAAAAGTTAATACAATCATACCAAAGTCTTCTTTTACAGGAAAGCATTCAATTTCAAGACTGCTGTATAATTGTCAGAAACATGGCGCTCAAGAGAAAGCTTTTAGGAGTAAAATCCGATAATCCCAATATGAGTCCCAATATCATAGAGGATTTTGCACATTTTGTTTATTTGCAAAGAAATACAGATGTAGCATCCTTCCAGGAAGGATTACACTATCTTAGTCGAGCGGTCCAACGATCGTATTTTTCAGCAGAAGAGCATGAAAGTTCCATAAACCTATATAAACCACAATGTGTCGCTTCAGAAACTTGGCGGCAAATTTTATTATGCATCAGAAAGGCGCTCGTTAGTAGTGAAGATACTCTCAACTTGGAACTTTCATGGGGCTCGTGGAAGAATGCATTATCAGATTCTCTTGCAAATGCTCACCATAAATCTATCGGTGAATATCATATCGGGAAATTGAGAAATAAAGTAAAGAATAAAAAGGTTATAGCAACATTTCACCAAAGCACAAATTCCACACAAAATTGTAATTTAAAGATTGAAACCATACATGGTTGTAAAGGCAGAGGATTTGAGTCCATTCTATTTGTTTCTTCTGCGAAGCAGAGTTGCGATTCTGCGAGCTATTGGAAAAACTGGTTTCCGCAGGGAGAATCTGAAACAACCGAATCAACGCGACTCGCATACGTTGCTTTTTCCAGAGCAAAACAGTTCTTGGCCATAGGTATTCCCACTCCTACTAATTCGTCACTTGATGATACAGATTTTCGGTTAATTCAAAACTACGGATTCAAAGTTTATGATTGCAGCACACAGTCTTGGATAGAAAAATGATTTTGGGGACTTCCATAGTGACTTATCAAAAATCCTCGGTCTGCTATTTTGCAGGCCGAGGATTCTCTTATACACTTATTTAATTCTCTACCACCGTCAGATACCCCTGCACAATCGCCGCAGGCAGCAGGAATTTCTTTTCCACGTTGCCAAAGCGTACCGTGACCATATTGGGCTGGATGGCTGCTACCGTGCCAACGCCAAACGCCTTATGCTTGACCTTGACACCGACCTTGATTTTGGAAACGTCTACCTTGACCTGCGGCTTTGGCTGAGCGGCAGGCTGGCTGTTCAGACCAAAGCTCGGCTTTGCTACTCCAATGCCAACGCTCGACCCAGCCGGGCGCGGTGTAAAGCTGCCGGGGGTACCGGAAACCGGGCGGGGTGTATAGCTGTTGCTCGGTTTGTGGATTTTGCTGCCGGAAGCCTGCGTGTTTTGCGCCGTGTTGGTTTTGGGGGTAAAACCGCCATAGCTGATGATGGGCTTTGCGGGCTGTGGCGCAGGCTTCTCTGCAGGAGCCGGTTTCGGCTCGTCCTCGCCCGGGATGAAATAGGGCTTTGCGGGCAGGTCATCCGGAGCGGGCGCAGGGGCTTCCATGGATGCCTGCTGCAAGGTAAACATCTTGTTGTAGTCGGCATCCGAGAGCACCGTATCCCAGCCGCCACGATCTTCGCCCTCGTGACGATTAATGCCGGTATAGCTCAGACTGGCATCTTCGTACCGCTTGAATTTGTACACGGCATCGTTCATCAGGGAATCGTTGAATACACCCAGCGATACCAGCAATTCAAAGTCCTTTACCGACAGACCGGTGACCTTCTTGAACAAACCCGGCTCCAACTGGGTGATCACATCCTTCAGGCAGCGCTCCCGGTAGTCCGTCAGATACATGAACACCGGAATGCGGGTGGCGAACTTGATGAGCTTTTCCTGAATCTGCTTGCGCTTGGACTTGTACTCTTTTTCCTCGTCCGAAAGCTCCTTCTTCTGCTTCGGGGTAAGGTCTTTGGTGCCTTCTTTCTTCGCCTTTTTCACCTTTTCGGACTTGGCGATGATGGTTTCGATGTCCGAATTCAAGCTGCGGAAGCCCTCGATCTTCATCAGAGCATCCATGGCATCCTTGTTGGCGATGAGGCGGGAGAGGGTCTCATTGTCCACGTTCACCAGAAGTACGCTTTCCCAGCGCTTTGCCAGCAGGGTGGCAGAGGTGCCAGCCATGGCAATATCGAGAATATCTCCGGCGTTGATCTGCCGCATGGAACTGCCATCGTAGGCAATGACCGGCAGGAAGTTGATAAACTCCGCCACCTTCTTTTCCGGGTTACCCTCATGGATGTTCAAACGGCAACTATAATCGGAAATCTGCCGCAGAGCACGGTTGAGCGCAAAGTCGAACACATAGCACTCTTTTTTAATGATTTCCTTCTGCCCCTTGTCCGTGGTCACTTCCCAAGGGCTTTGTACACGGAATGCGGCCTGAAAATAGGTCTCCGGGCTGGAGAGGTTCCGCAGCATAA
>ERZ773229.2260-NODE-2260-length-11674-cov-6.120664_pt1 | contig 11674 bp, 16 predicted proteins | sample MGYA00580992_ERZ773229 | MGnify/ENA primary metagenome ERZ773229 (study PRJEB29015, sample SAMEA2737795) | human gut metagenome | biome: human gut; feature: human-associated habitat; material: faeces | place: China | collected 2012 ... | reverse complement strand
AAAGTTTGAATCCCTATCTGTTGCATTACACAGCAGCATTCGCTTCTTCTGGCATCCATTCCTCCTGTGCATTGTATTTTTCTTACGATTAACCTACCTGTGAAAGGAGCACAAAAGGGTTTCCCAGTTCCATTGCTTGAATTATTGCGATGCATTTAGGCTCCATCTTTTAGGCCGGAGGTGCTTCGTCCATTCGGCTCAGCGCATATCGAAACCGCCAGCCCGCGCCCTCTAACCGTTTTGGTAATGGTGTATCAGTCACTTTCACCATTTCAAGTATCACGACCCTTACAATGGTTCACATATGTTAGCCGTGTGCATCAATTCCTAGCGGTTGGGTGGATGTGACTTCCATTTACCCGCATTGTACCACTGCTTCACACCTTTCATCACTTACTAGGCATTTTGTGGTAGGAATATCACGAATGGAGGTGATAGCGCATGCGCGCACTTCAAGCAACGACCGCAGGTCGCACCAATATGATACTTACAATTCCACTTTGTATGTGATAAACTATTATTATCCATATGGATACCTCCTGTGTATATTAGTGCGGTTGGCGAACCTACATTAATTATACCACCGGAGGTTTTTTTCTGAAAGCTGAAGCAATGCTGACTCACCTGCATAGCAGGTGGTTTATTTGTTTTCCAAAGCTCCGTTTTTCGGATTAGCGAAAAACTCCACAATGGCAAACAGGGCTTTGCCCTAACAATAAAATAGGCAGCTATTTTTTCTTAGCTGCCTACCCGCCAATGGAATATTTGGATTCGGGCATGACCCACGCCTTCCTACGGTCATTTTTATTGTATTCTTAAACCAATTTATTATTTCTACAAAAACAATATCCTATCATATAAATCTTTCCAATTTGATGGAAGTATATTCATTTTATATACATCAATTTTTGCTCTTAAAACAAGCCTATCTAGTTCTGTTTCCAACATATTTGCATCTTCTTGTGATAATATTTTCTTCAATGCATACAATCTGGAATAAAGGTTCGTATTATCTGGAAGAACATCTGAACTATCCCTATTATCTGGAATCACCACAGAAGAAGTCATTCCAACTAACATAGAATGATGAGCACAATAATTTCTTAGATTTCTGACTGCATCTAACCATGTATCCATCTGCTTTGTCACTTCTTTTTTATAATTCTTCTGTGAATATGTGTAATCTAATACTTCTTTTCTCAGATCACCTCGCAGATATGAATAAATTAACACTATTGTTCCCATTTCAAAATAAGAAAATGCAGCCCATACAGGTAATACATTATTTTGACGAGTTCCACCTTTACGATATTCTTTCAGTTCAGGGTGTTTTACAACATCCCTTCTCAGTTTCTCCTCATCATTTTTTAACCCTGCAAAAAATTTTGTATGAAAAAACAGAATATTTCTATTTCGGGTCTTTTTATCTTTCTCACTCTTTGTTGGCGTATAATATTGCTTATCCAAATAAAAGCCAGCATCTCCTGTCTTTAACGAAACCGCATTGGTTATGGCACTTTTAAAACGAATCTCCGCCTTTTTACAATACTTAAACAGCAACAATCTTAATTGTACATCAAAATTATAAAGATCAAAGAAAACTTTTGAATCAGCCTTACTTCCAAACGCATTGACCTGTGTTAAAAGGTATTTTCCATAACGACTTGCTCTGAAATATCCAGCATACCCAAGAAACTCTCTCATCTTTTTTCTTTGTCGAAAGTTTACATATTTCTTCATCAGCATAACTTGAGTTTCCAAATCTATCGGCTGTTCTGTATTTGGCATTTGTAACACCTCTTTCATAGTAAAAAAAAAGAATGGATATACCATTCTTAATCCCGCCAATGGAATATTTGGATTCGGGCATGACCCCTGCCTTCCTACGGTCTATAATTATATTAGCACATAAGAAGTAAATCATCAACTACTTTTTTCAAAAAATCGCAGATATATACTATTACTTTCTCTTTTTTTCAAAAAATCGGCTTATATATAGGAGCAAACATTCTTAGAGCAAGTTTCGCAATGTAACACAATAACCCTCTCCGGGGTTACTGGCCACTTGCAACTTGATGGGGATTTCGTTTCCTCATACCCTCGACTGCAATCAAAGATATGCATATTGGTTTCCATTTACATGGTCACAGCGTGATGCTTCTCCATCATTGGCTTTCACAGCAAGCTGTAAAATTTTCCTTTTCTTGGGCGGAATCTATGTGCAGAAAGGAGCATTTAATGACAAGACCCCAAAAAGACGAATCACTTACCAAGATCAAAGACGTTCACCTGCGTATGAGCAAAACGGAATATGAAATTCTTTTGGAAAGAGCCAATACATCCAACATGACTGTTTCTGATTTTATCCGCAATGCTTTGGATAACCAGAATGTTATTATCAAATATGAAATTATTGCAGATGTTCCAGAAATAAAAAAGCTGATTAGTGAATGTGGAAAGATAGGAAGCAACCTCAACCAGATTGCCCGATATTTTAATCAAGGTGGAATTATCTCCTCTGAAATGAGAACAGAAATAAAAAAAGCTCTCCGGGATATTTATGAAATAAAATATGAAGTGATGAGAATGACAGGTGATTTTCGTGGCAGTGATTAAACATATCGCAAGTAAAAATGCTGACTATGGAGAATCAGAAAGGTATCTCATCTTTCAGCATAATAAATACACTCAAAAGCCAATCGTCGATGATGAGGGGCATATGATATTACGAGATGAATATTATCTGGACGGTCTGAACTGTGATCCTTTTAGTTTTGCATCTGAATGTCAGGAACTAAACAGCTATTACCATAAAAATAAAAATTTCAATGAGATCAAGTCTCATCATTACATTATCAGCTTTGACCCAAAAGACAGAGATGAATGTGGACTGACTGGTGAACGGGCACAACAGCTTGGACTGACTTTTGCAAAGAAGAACTTTCCCGGTCATCAGGCTTTAGTCTGCACACATACAGACGGTCATAATGAAAGCGGCAATATTCATGTACATATTGTAATCAACAGCCTTCGTAAATATGATGTACCTCAAGAACCCTATATGGAATTTAACTGCGAATCAAAAGCCGGATATAAACATCACCTAAGCACCACCTACCTTGCTCACTTAAAGCAAGACATTATGGATATGTGCTAGAAAGAGGGCCTGCATCAAGTTGATCTGCTCTCTCCTGCTGAAAGAAAAATCACAGAAAAAGAATACTGGGCACAGCGTCGTGGACAGGAAAAACTTGACAAGCTCAATCAGAAAATGCTTGAAGATGGTATCACTCCAAAAGAGACTCGCTATCAGACAGAGAAACAGTTTCTCCGGGATGCAATTGACGATGCTGCAAGCACCGCCAAGTCACCAGAAGAATTTGCAAAAATCCTTGATGAAAAATATCATATCATCTTCAAGATCAGCCGCAACCGCTACAGCTATCCTTTTTCCTCAGAGTATTCCAGTTTTAATTCCTCAATCTGGGAAGAAATCTTTCCGATACATTTGTCACATATATAATGTTTGCCGTTTGAAGTTGAAGAACTGAAGATCCATCTGCATTCAGATTGGTCGATTCCGCAGAAACTGCATTTGATACTCATGTTATTTCCTCCTTCATTTTTTCTAAATGATACAGGAAAAATGAAGGAGGAAATCTGGCATGAAAAAAAACAGCCCGAAGGATGTTTTGATCAGAAAAATGACAACTGTCCATTTGGATCCTGACGGATTTTTGTATCCGAGGTTTTTGTATCCGAGATTTTTTTTCTCTTCCGCGGAGTTTCCTTTACAGCTTCTTCCTGAGTTTCGGATTCGCTGTTGATCTCGGCGATCGTTTTCGGAGAGAAACGTTTCCAGGAACACTCGGACTTTTTTCCATATCTCCCGTCCTCATCCACGATACCTTTGGAAATGTAGTCAGAAACGATATTTTTTGCTTCCACACTGGAAATATGAAACCTTGCCATCAGCATGGAGTACTGCAATATACCACGTTCTTTGACCAGTGCCATGATCTCTTCATCTGTATATGCCATAATATCCTCCTTCGTTTTTGAGAATAGTTTAACCGATCTTCTCCTGCGCTTCTGCTCACACGAAAAAACGCAGAACAAACCGATTATACCGTTTCAGGACTGTCCGGTCAACGGCAAAAAAGTGAATTCGAATTCACTTTTCTCATAGATTAATATTTGAGATTATGTATGCCAATATATAATATGAAGAAAAAAATGGAAAAATGAAAAACGGCATCTCTCAAAAGAAATGCCGTTTCGTATTATAAAGGAATAATCTTACCATTCAGGATCTCATAGTCGATGCCCATGGACGAGAAGTATACATAGTTCCAGTCTGAAGCAAAGATATATGGGTTTCTGGCGGTTACTCCAGTCTGACGCAGCTGCTGGTGACGGTTGATCTCATACAGAGGTTTTACTCTTTTGATGGAGATCTTCGTCATATCGAATCCGAAGTGCGTGGAGACAAACCGTACCGTCTCCTCGTCAGAAGCCGGGGAAACACCATTGTTGGAAATGTTCTCATAAAACCGGCCTGATACATCTTCATATGGCTTCCATTCCTGCTCACGCTCCAGTCTTCTGGTTAACAGCGCAATCTCTGATCTCAGTTCTTTTACTGTGTTCTGCCATTTTTTCTCTTCCGCTTCCAGACGGTGGCATACAGCGACCTGTTCTCTGGTCCGTTTCTCGACATAAGCCATTTTGATCTTAACAGCCAGATTGTCGGTATTATTCTTATACGCCTCACAAAACTGGTCTTTATCCATCTCTGTATCCATGTAGAACTGATGGATCACGTCGAAATACTCTCCTGGTACAAAAATATTGGTCCTTTTCTCAAATTCTTCTAACAGCATAATTTTTCTCCTTATAGGCAGCCTTCCTCTTTAGCTGAATAATAGCACTCTCCGCAGATGATGAAATCTAGCAGCGGTACAGAAAGTATCTCACCGGCATCTTTGATATTTGTCATCACCCGCATATCCATTTTTGAGGGAGAAACATCTCCGCTCGGATGGTTGTGTGCAAGGATGATACCGGAAGCTCCGCAGAGCAGAGCCTTCATAAATACCTCCCGCGGAGTGATGAGCGAACTGTCCACAGTACCGTGGGAAAGCTCAAAAACCCCAATCAGATGACACTTTTTGTCAAATGCCAGAAGGTATATATATTCTTCCGTTCGGTCTTTGAGACGGAAATACCGGTTAAGGAAATCGAAGGTCATATCCGGCGAATTAAGTGTCTGTGTTTCCCGGCAGAGTTCTTTTTTCTCAAGAACGGGAAGCCGGTCTTTATCAAGATACGTGTCAATAATATACATGCTTTTCTCCTTTATTTTAAATACCGCGGAGCAAACCTCCGCAGTAGCAGTTATAAGTTATTTTCCATCTGGACAGAACAGGAAGCCTCGGGCAGTTTTTCATACCCGTACAGCTTTCCTTTTTTGCCAAGACCAGCCAGGACAATGTCAGAAGTATCATACATATCGAACTCAAATTCTTTGAGGCGTCTTGCCTGATCTATATTATGGGAATCAAGGCACTCTTGTGGACTGTCACAGAGCCACAGACAGAATCTGACATTAACACCTGTCGCTTTACGGATATCGTCAAGAACTTCCTCAAAAAACTCTACCCGGTCTTTTTCATTATTACGATACCGGTAAAGCATCTCTTCGTAGTCCGTATCGAACCCGGTACGGATAAGTACTCCATCTTTCATGAGAGTCGCATATACAAGAAGAAGTTCTTTCATCCACTCACCAATGAGTTTGGATTTAATCAGATAATCCAGGACATCTGTATTATTTAATACAAAAACCTCGTATGCCATTACCGAAGCCGCATCGCGGTATCCTTCTCCAAAAAATTCTTCGCATCTGTAACCTGTCATATTATTTTCCTCCTCTGTACTTAATAAGTGTATTCGAAGCGGGGATACAGTCTTTTCATCTCCCGCCTGATCATGCCCAGAAACCGTTTGGGGCAGCTTTTCGTATACCAGCAGTACCCACGGACAACAACGGAAATCTTATTCCCGTCCAGAGCCCGTCTCAATGTGCTGTACTTAGTCCTGTGTGCCAGCTCCGCGGAGATACACTTCTCCGGAAGCCAGCTCATGTTTTTCTCTTTTTTTCGCAAAATCAGATGCTCCATTTCTTAAGGATTGCCGGGGATGCCTTGGAACTGGTCTGAACTGTCAGTTTGACAGCCGAATTATCTCTGCATGCTTTTTCAAAAAGAGCATCAGCATCTGCTTTGTCAGAAGTTGAAACAACCTTTTGTTCTGTTGAAAAAGGCAGAAGTTCAGAGATAATGGAGTAAAGGGGATATCCTTCTTCCTCAACCGGTTCTACATCATATGGAATATCCAAAGATGGAAAGGAAATGCAAAGTTCTGTTTCTGCCAGATTCTGTGCCTTTCTGTAAGCCTCATCCGGATCCCTTGCCTTTACGGAGATATTTCCATCACATTTGATCCCATTTAAGGATAAAGTGAAGAGATATTCTACCTGTGGGCGTTCATCCTTTATGACACCCCAGCTGCGGAAAAAGCCCTCCAGCTGTTCTGCCAGGTCATCATAAGCCTTTCCACACAGATTTACTGGAGCATCCGGATCATAGCCTTTCTCTCCTTCTTTTTGAGGAATTTTAATCCCGTATTCATCCAGGAAATCCTCGAAAAGATCCAGTATCTGTCCAATAAATTCAGGTTTGTCTTCTTTTTTGATCATGTTTTCTCCTTTGTTATAAAATGTTTTCCAGTTTCTCCTGGGTGTAGGTCACCACAGGTATTGCTTTTTTCACCAGGACGACACTTTTGTCGTGATGGGATCTGCCAACGGACAAGTGTCCGATGATCCAGGCAGGAGCTGTTATCTCCTTTCCGTTTCCTACGCATCTGTCGATACGGAAATCAAACATCCAGTCTGTCAGTCCCGGATAGGATTTCTCGATCACACCTTCAGAGTAAGAATCCAGACGCACCACAGAGTTTTTTCCAAACGTAGACTCATAGCTGCGGATGCGGTCACCGACCTGATATTTTTCATATACGGTCTTGATGATCTCACAGGTATGCCCATGTCTGCAGACGGACAGGATGTTTTTGAAGCCTGAGGTCTGACGCTGGACCAGCCTGCTGCTCTCCCTGCATACAGGGCAGACGCTTATACCGATCTCTGTTGCTCTTACAGGATCGTCATGGATACGCCAGCCATACTTTTGGTCTGATTCTTCCTTATTCATTTTTTTCTCCTTTCGTTTTTATTTGCAAAAAAATATGACAAAGAAGGGAAAAAACAAAAATCAGACTGTACGGACGACAATCTGGCTTATAAGAGACAATATATTAAAAAAACATCCTTAAATACTTGCATATACGGAAAATAGGATTATAATGAAAGTATATGTACTACAAAAAAGGAGGAAAAGAACATGAAAAGACATTTTAAGCAACTCTTAGTGGCATTTCTGGCTCTGACAATGGTTCTGACCGGTGCCATGTGTGTGCAGGCAAAAACTATTACAAAACCTGCTCAGACACTAACTTTGTATCCCTCTAAGTCATTACACTACAATGCAAACAGAAGGATATTTGCTACGGCAAACGAAACGGTGGTAAATACGGATTCCTATATGAATTGGGGAACATCCTCTTTTAAATCTTCCAAAACATCTGTAGTAAGCCTTATTTCCAGGAAGGTTTATATGCTGACACAGATAAATCCTGATTCTTTTTCTGCTTACTTCATGAAAGCAAAGAAAACAGGCTCCGCGGTTGTTTCCTATAAGAAAGGAAAAGATACCTACAAACAAAAAGTTACAGTAAAAAAATATGTCAATCCATTATCTTCTTTCAAAATCGGTTCCATGAATCTGATATCCAGGTTCAACAAAAATGCACACTATGTGTTGAGTTATGACAAATATAAAAACAAAGAACTGAAATTACAGATAAAAGGTAAAGACGGATGGGACATCAGTACGCGTAAGATCAATGATCCAAAAGGAATCGAATTAGGAACCTGGCTTAATGATGGAGATACCTTTAAGGTTGCAAACAAAAACACGTTCCTGACTGTTTTTGCATATGATCAGAAAACAAAACAGACGATAGAATGCACGATTATTTTTAAATAATTTGCCGCAGATTTAACAGGAGGAAAGGTATGAAGAAACGATTTAAACAGCTTTTAGTGGCAATTCTGGCTCTGACAATGATTCTGTCAGGTTCTATATGTGTGCAGGCAAAAACAATCCAGCAGTTTGACCTGACATATACGTTATATCCCTCAAAAACAACAAATTACGAGGTCCACAGAAAGGCATATGCCCCGGCTAACGAATATTGGTTAGGAACAGGCTATTCCAAAAACAAAGGAGTAAGTTCCTATAGATCTTCCAATACTTCCGTGCTGGATATTGTATTCAGAAAGGCTTATTCACTGGGACCGGACAACGATTCATACAAGGGATCCTTTATCAAGGTAAAGAAACCCGGAACCTCTTTTGCTTCCTACAAAGTAGGAGGAATAACTTACAAGCACAAAGTTACGGTAAAAAAATATGTTAACCCGTTCTCTATACTCAAGGTTGGATCCCTTAATCTAACTTCCAAATTCAACAAATCTGCAAACTATACGTTGAGTTACGACAAATACAAAAACAAAGAATTAAAATTTCAGATCAAAGAAAAAAAAGGATGGCTTTCGCATGGAGTTTCTTACCTTGAGGATCCTAAAGTTGATCCATATGGAACAAATATAGAAGGAGGAAAGTCTTTTAAAGTTACAAAAAGAAACACAGCTCTGCGAGTTAGCGTAATTAACGGCAAAACATCTCAGATAGAAGATATTTTGATTTTCTTTAAATAATAATTTAACTGTAATCACAGAAGAAGGACGTAATCCATAGTATAGGGTTGCGTCTTTTTTTGCGATTGTGTTTTCTGATCCTGATGTATGTTCTACATCTGATTTTTTCCAGAATTGATGATTTTTTAGAACCTGTATCTTTTGCGTACAACTGATCTCCTCTGGTTTTGTATATATGTAATGCGAAGAACATCTGTAAGAAAAAAACGGGACAGATATATATCTCTGTCCCCAAATAATTATTCATATATTCAGTTTTCTGGAATTTTCATTTAACATATTTTTTTAACTTCAGCATATGTTCGAGTTCTTTCTGTTCTCGCAACAGCTCCTGTTCTTCATCAGAATCTTCGTACAAGCTGTTTTCCAAGATTGCCCGGATCTCTACAAGACGAATTTCGATTTCGTTTTTTTCTTCTACTGTTAACTCCATAGACTGCCTCCTATTGTTTAATCGAGATGATTTAGTGCCTCCTTGAAGGTGGGGGCATTTTTTCGTCTGAACCAGCTTCCACTTCCGATGTCATAATCAGAATCGCCATGTTCAAACATATTTGCTTTAGTAATGAAGAAGCCGAAACGATTAACAAATCCATTTTTGGAAATATGTGTAAGCTCTCGTTCATTCTCACAGTGTTAGGCAACAAACACATGGTAGCCTTTTTCTTCTGCTGTTGGCAGCCAGGCCTTAAATTCCGGATCAGCATAAAGCTGTCCAGTTAATATGACAATACCCTCTGGAAGTCTGCCCTCTTCTTTTCCTTTTTTTGTGACTATAAGGTAGTCGCAACGTCCATATCCTGATTCTCTGTAATTATATCCCATATGCATTCTCCTTTCGTTTTTTTTGTACTTGAAAATATGAAAAAAAATAAAGGAAACAAAAAATCAGGCTGCTCGTAAGGAGAACAGCCTGAAGTGGGGATATATTATTTACGGGTGTAGGTGTCTGCTTTGTTGTTTGGTATTGTGCATGAATTTCCGTTGGATGTGTAAGCAGTGCCGTCGGAGGAATACCATGTGCCTTTAGGAAGGTAGTAATCCGAATCGATAAAGGCAAATCTGGATCCTAGATTTATAGATGTTAAAGCATCACATTTTTGAAACATATATGACATATTAGGTGAACCGTTTGTATCCCAGGAACTTAAGTCTAAGGAAACAAGGGAGGTACAGTTTCTGAACATCATGTAAAGATTTGTAACTTTACTGACATCCCAGGAACTTAAATCAAGGGTGTTTAGAGAGTTACAATTGAAAAACATGGTATCCATTGCCGTGACGGAAGATGTATCAAAACCAGATAAATCTAAAGAAACCAAGGAGTTACACTCATTGAACATGTTTCTCATTGTTTTGACAGACGATGTGTCAAGGTTGGATAGGTTTACATGTTTTAAATTTTTGCAATAATCAAAAATGGTCGACATATCATCAACAGCGGATGTATTAAAATTAGACAAATCTAATTCTTCAACAGAAGTACAGCTACTAAAGATGCCCTGCATAGCTTTTAATTCATCAGTACGCCAATGTCCTACATTAATCTCTTTTAAGCTATTGCAACTCATAAACATACCATTCATAGACTGTACATTTCCGACGTCAAATGAAGCAAGTCCTTCTATTTTTTCTAACGCCCTGCAAGAATAAAACATATATCCCATGTTGGTAACTTTGCCAGTATTAAAACCAGTTAAATTTAAAAACGTTAAAGAGGAACAACCCTGAAACATGCTGTACATATTGGTAACGTTGTCGGTATCCAGATTTGAGAAATCAATTGATACAAGACTATTTTTGTAATAGAACCATCCAGAACAATCTTTGGCAATTATCTTCTGTCCTTTTTTTGCGAGGATATATATAACGTATTATCTTTCAGCCAGCCAACAATGCCGTTATCGCTATCAGCATCAAAATCAATCATATTTACAGACGAGGACATTAATTCATCAGTAAATATAACCTTCGTTACTGTATCAGGAACTAACACCCTAAAATCATAGCCGGATTTAATAATATATGTTTTTTCTTTTGCATAGAGATCGACTGTCTGGCTTTCTGCATGTTCAATAAAATCTTTCGTTAAAGTTCCATTTTCATTAATACTGGTTTGTTTTTTACAACTCTCGTCAAAATACCATGAAATCATATTTCCTATGGGACATTTATACTGTCCTGTTATAATTTGTCCGGAACCATTATAAACGACTGTATTTTCCTCACTTCCATCTGCAAACTTCAATCCATTTCCATGAAATGTGATAGTATAAGTTCGGTTGAGTTTTGAGGGTTCAACAGTACTGATAGAAACATCCGGTATCGTTCTCTCATCATTAGAAGAACTGTCATCCCAGTTCTTTGTAACAGAAACTACTCCGGAAGTTTTGGAATCCTTAAAGTCGTAAACTTTCCCACTGTCACCTCCAGAACTGCTATCCGCACTGGTACTACTAACCCTCGAAAATTCTATCGGGGGGGGGTACTACCAGAACTAGTATTATCTGCCATTATCGGTACCGATGTCATAGCAGCCATCATTGCCCCGAGCATCATTCCCGGAATCCATTTCTTAAACTTCATTATACATATACCTCCTGTGATTCATTTGGAGATAATATGAAAAAAATAGGAAGAAAAATTAAGATTGTGCTTCCTCCGTTTTAATAAATATTTTCCATTTCCATATGTAACGGCTGCTTTGCCAATGCATATTCATAAAAAAATCCGCAGCAGTTTCAGCCGCGGATGTATATGGGATCTCAGAGC
>ERZ773229.2259-NODE-2259-length-11678-cov-6.688549_pt1 | contig 11678 bp, 5 predicted proteins | sample MGYA00580992_ERZ773229 | MGnify/ENA primary metagenome ERZ773229 (study PRJEB29015, sample SAMEA2737795) | human gut metagenome | biome: human gut; feature: human-associated habitat; material: faeces | place: China | collected 2012 ... | reverse complement strand
GCTTGTTATTTCAAAAATAAGTTGTAATTTTGCATCTGTATTACATTATATAGAATCAGAATCATTAAAATTATAAGAAGTTATGAGTGATAGCATAGTAATCATTCCTACATATAATGAGAAGGAAAACATCGAGAAAATCATCCGTGCTGTCTTCGGTCTCGAAAAGCAGTTTGATATCCTCGTTATCGATGACGGAAGTCCTGACGGTACTGCTGCCATTGTTAAGGGCTTGATGGCTAATGAGTTTGCCGGTCGTCTGCATATCCTGGAGCGTTCGGGTAAACTCGGTTTGGGTACAGCCTATATCATGGGCTTCAAATGGTCATTGAAGCAGGGTTATGACTTCATCTTCGAGATGGATGCCGACTTCAGTCATGATCCTAATGATTTGCCTCGTCTCTATGCGGCAACTCACGATGAGGGGTATGATGTGGCTGTAGGCTCAAGATATATTTCGGGTGTGAACGTGGTCAACTGGCCTATCGGACGCGTATTGATGAGCTATTTCGCTTCTAAATACGTACGTATCGTAACAGGATTTAAGGTGAATGATACCACAGCTGGATTCGTCTGCTACCGACGTAAGGTATTGGAAACCATAGATTTGGATGCTATCCGCTTCAAAGGCTATGCTTTCCAGATAGAGATGAAATATACGGCTCATCGAATAGGTTTCAAGATCAAGGAGGTGCCTGTCATCTTTGTTAACCGTCGTGAAGGTGTGAGCAAGATGAGTGGTGGCATCTTTGGTGAGGCTTTCTTTGGCGTGATGCGACTGCGCCTGGATGGCTGGTTCAAGAAATATCCGAAGAAGGATTAATACTCAGTAATCACTACTCAGTAATCAGTAATCACTAATCAGTACTTGGATGGAAATCCAAAAGATAGAAAAAACATACGGGCGTTCGCCACAGGCGGATGCCCTCTTTGATTTGATGGGGAAGAAGTCGGTTCATTCCATTTTTCTCCAGGGTTTGCTGTGCTCTTCGGCTCCGATGTTCTTTGCTTCTCTGCAGGGGAAGATGAGACGTTCGGTACTCTTTGTACTGGATGATGCCGATGAAGCAGGCTATTTTTATCACGATCTCACTCAGATGATGGGGCAGGAGAAGGTCTTCTTCTTTCCTTCCAGCTATCGGCGTGCCGTGAAATACGGGCAGCGTGATGCAGCGAACGAAATCCTACGTACAGAGGTGCTGGCGCGCCTCTCTTCGGGAGGACATTTCCTGGTAGTCACTTATCCCGATGCACTGGCTGAACTCGTTGTGGCTAAGCAGAATCTGGATGAACGGATTCTGAAACTGACTGTAGGCCAGCAGATTGCTCAGACCGATGTGGTTCATACTCTGCGCGATTTCGAACTCAAAGAAACCGATTATGTTTATGAACCGGGTCAGTTTGCCGTGCGTGGAAGCATCCTCGATGTCTATTCCTACAGCTGCGAATATCCGTTCCGTATCGACTTCTTCGGCGATGAGATTGACACCATCCGTACCTTTAATGTTGAGACCCAGCTCTCGCAGGCGAAGCGCACAGAGATAGAAATCGTGCCCGAACTCGCCCATATCGAGAGCAACAAACAGTGTTTCCTCAATTTCCTCTCCGAAAGTACGCCAGTCGTTGCGAAAGACCTTTCTTTCGTTTGCGACCGCATCGGTCAGATCTATACCGAAGGCTTCTCATCGCAGAGCCTTACCGAGCAGCTGGAGGGAGCTACTGAGGTAGAGGCTGAGCGCATCAGACATGACATGAAGACCGAGCTCAACCTCGTTTCTCCGCTCGATTTCAAGAAGGCAGTAGCGGCTCATCTCCGTATCGAGTTCGGCAAGGTTGCTCCGCCAGAGAGTTCGGCTGTGATACCTTTCAATATCGCTCCACAGCCTCTTTTCCATAAGAATTTCAATTTGCTTTGTCAAACGCTGGAGGATTTCCTGCTCCAGGGTTACACCTTATATATATTGGCAGATAGCCAGAAGCAGCAACAGCGCCTGAAGGATATCTTTGAAAGCGAAGAGCTGAAGCGCTATGCCATCCGTTTTACACCGGTAGACAAGACGCTTCATGAAGGCTTTACTGACCATGACAAGAAGTGCTGTTTCTTTACCGATCATCAGATTTTTGACCGTTTTCATAAATATAACCTGCGCTCAGATAAAGCGAGAGCCGGCAAGATGGCACTCACCATGAAGGAACTGCAGGAGATGGAAGTGGGAGATTTTATCGTGCATGTAGACTTCGGTATCGGCAAGTTCGGCGGTCTGGTAAGGGTTCCTACGGGCAACAGCTATCAGGAAATGATCCGCATCGTCTATACGAACAATGACAAGGTGGATGTTTCTATCCACTCGCTTTATAAAATCAGCAAATATCGCCGCAGCGATACCGGTACTCCGCCTCGCCTGTCTACACTGGGTACAGGTGCCTGGGATAAACTCAAGGACAAAGCTAAGAAGCGAATCAAGGACATTGCGCGCGACCTGATCAAACTCTATGCCCAGCGCCGACGGGAGAAGGGATTCGCCTTCAGTGCCGACAATTATCTGCAGCATACGCTGGAGGCTTCCTTCCTGTATGAAGATACGCCAGACCAGAATAAGGCTACTCAGGAGGTGAAGAAGGATATGGAGAGCGGCAGACCGATGGACCGTCTGGTTTGTGGCGATGTGGGCTTCGGCAAGACTGAGGTTGCCATCCGTGCAGCCTTCAAGGCAGCGTGCGACAGCAAGCAGGTTGCAGTGCTGGTGCCTACTACCGTTCTGGCTTTCCAGCACTATCAGACTTTCAAAAAGCGTCTGGAAGGCATGCCTGTAAGGGTAGACTATCTCAGTAGAGCCCGTACAACGAAGGAAACCAGAGAGGTGCTTGACGCCCTGAAAGAGGGTAAGATTGATATCCTCATAGGTACGCATAAGCTGATATCAAAGACCGTGAAATGGCATGACCTGGGACTGCTCGTCATCGATGAAGAGCAGAAGTTCGGTGTGTCTACCAAAGAGAAACTCCGTCAGCTCAAGGTAAATGTCGATACACTCACGATGAGTGCCACTCCGATTCCGCGAACCCTCCAGTTCTCTCTGATGGGCGCTCGAGATATGAGTATCATGCGCACTCCGCCACCTAACCGTTATCCGATTCATACCGAACTGGTAACGTTTAGTGGTGAAGTTATCTGCGATGCCATCAATTTCGAGATGAGCCGAAACGGACAGGTTTATTTCGTATGCGACAGAATATCCAAGCTTCCGGAACTTAAGATGCTCATCGAGAAGTATATCCCAGACTGTAGGGTAGCAATCGGTCACGGACAGATGAAGCCAGAGGATTTGGAGAAAATCATCATGGGCTTTATCAATTACGATTATGATGTACTGCTTTCTACCACTATTGTAGAGAACGGTATCGACATTTCCAATGCCAATACGATTATCGTGAGCGATGCTCATCACTTCGGATTGAGTGACCTGCATCAGATGCGTGGACGCGTAGGAAGGAGTAACAAGAAGGCTTTCTGCTATCTGATGGCGCCACCTAAGAGTGCACTTACTCCTGAGGCGCGTCGCCGTCTGGAGGCTCTGGAGACGTTCAGCGAACTGGGTAGTGGCTTCAATCTCGCCATGCAGGACCTGGATATCCGCGGTGCGGGTAATCTGCTGGGCTCTGAGCAGAGCGGTTTTATGGAAGATCTGGGTTATGAAACCTACCAGAAGATTCTCTCTCAGGCTGTCACAGAGTTGAAGAACGAGGAGTTCTGTGATCTTTATCAGGAGAAGATGGATGAAGGTGCCCAGCTTACGGGTGATGATTTCGTTGATGATTGTGGCATAGAGAGCGATCTGGAGATGTATTTTCCTCAGACTTATGTGCCGGGTGACAGTGAGCGCATGCTCCTTTATCGTGAACTGGACCGTTTGGAGAGCGATGAGGAAGTAGAGGCTTACCGCAAGCGTATGATAGACCGTTTTGGTCCTGTGCCTCATGAAGCAGACGAACTGATGCATGTGGTAGGTCTGCGTAGGGTAGGCAAGAAGCTAGGTTGCGAGAAGATTATTCTCAAGCAGGGCTATATGCAGATGCAGTTTGTGAGCAATGTAAACAGTCCGTTCTACAGAAGTCAGATGTTTAACCGCATACTCGCTTACGTTACCAGTCATATTCAAGATTGTGTTCTGAAGGAAAAATTCAACAAGCGAATGCTTCGCATCAATGATGTGAAGACTGTAGGACAGGCTGTAAATCTGTTGAATCAGATATCGCAGATAGATTTAGGTAATGAGAAAAAATAATCTGTGTCTGCAGTCTATGGGTAAAATCCTGTATCAATTGTGGAAGTAGACAATAAAACAGACTGTTGATTTATACTGAAAGGTTAGAAATCTGACAATGTTACATGATGATATGTCAACTTTACATGATAATATGTTTCAGTTTAGTGTATAAAAAAAACATTGGAATCTCAATATCACTATTGAACTCCAATGTTTTATTTTTTTGTATAAGTAAAAGATGATGATAAGCGTTTCACAACGCATTTTGAATTTTTCTGTTGCAAAGATACTATTTTTTATTATAATATAGGGGGTAATATTTGGTATTTTATGGGGTAATATTTGATTGAATTTATAAAAATGACACTGAAAATACACTTATATAATAAATAATACCTGTAGAATGAACTATTTTATTGGATAAGAATAAAAAAATAGTGGAAAAACACATAAAAAAGTTCTTTATTTCATTTTTTATTTGTACCTTTGTTCTGGCATACAACAATTTTAAACATATATATAAATATGAGACAGAAAAAGTACATCTTAAGCGAGCAGGAACTTCCTACTCAGTGGTACAACATTCAGGCAGATATGCCTAACAAGCCATTGCCACCGTTGAACCCTCAGACACACCAGCCAATGAATGCTGATGATTTGTCACACGTATTTAATAAGGAGTGCTCAAAGCAGGAACTTGATACAGAGCACGCTTGGATTGATATTCCGGAAGATGTGCTGGAGAAGTACACCTTCTACCGTTCAACCCCTCTTGTACGTGCTTACGCCCTTGAGGAGGCACTCGGTACTCCGGCGCATATCTATTTCAAGAATGAGAGTATCAATCCGTTAGGCTCTCATAAAATCAATTCAGCCATTCCTCAGTGCTACTACTGTAAGCAGGAGGGGGATACCAATGTCACTACAGAGACTGGTGCAGGACAGTGGGGTGCAGCCCTCTCTTATGCAGCAAAACTCTACGGCCTGGAGGCAGCAGTTTATCAGGTAAAGATTACCATGCAGCAGAAACCATACCGTTCCAGCATCATGCGTACGTTTGGAGCCACTGTAGAGGGTTCTCCTTCCATGAGTACACGCGCAGGTAAGAACATTATCACACGTGATCCTCATCATCCTGGTTCGCTCGGTACTGCCATCAGTGAGGCTGTTGAGCTGGCTACAACCACACCGGGCTGTAAGTATACGCTGGGTTCTGTGCTCAATCATGTGGCACTTCACCAGACCATCATCGGTCTAGAGGCAGAGAAGCAGATGGCGATGGCAGGTGAGTATCCTGATCAGGTGATTGCTTGTTTCGGTGGTGGTAGTAACTTTGGTGGTATTGCCTTCCCATTCCTCCGTCACAACTTTACAGGCGAGCGCCATACTGAGTTTATTGCTGCAGAGCCAGAGAGCTGTCCTAAACTGACTCGCGGTAAGTTTGAGTATGATTTCGGTGATGAGGCAGGTTATACTCCATTGCTGCCAATGTTTACTCTGGGTCATGATTTCAAGCCTGCCAACATTCATGCCGGTGGTCTCCGTTATCATGGTGCTGGTATGATTATCTCCCAGCTTCTGAAGGATGGTTATCTGCATGGTGTAGATATCCCTCAGCTGGAGTCATTCAAGTCTGGTATGCTCTTTGCTCAGACCGAGGGTATCATTCCTGCTCCAGAGAGCTGTCATGCGATTGCAGCCACTATACGTGAGGCTCTGAAGGCTAAGGAAGAGGGCAAGGAGAAGGTTATCCTGTTCTGTCTCTCAGGTCATGGTCTTATCGATATGCCGTCTTACGATAGCTTTATCAATGGCGATTTGCACGATTATTCTGTGAGTGATGAAGAAATCCAGCAGTTCCTCAAGGATGTGCCAAAGGTTGACTAATTTTCAGTTAACAGTTAATAGTTTATAGTTTATAGCAAACAGTTGACAATTATTCTTTGAGATATATTGAAATAACAATATCACATTATAAAAGAAGCCAGGCTGCGAAAAGCAACCTGGCTTTTTATTTAGAGATTCTATTTTCTTTTATTTAGAAATTCTATTCTCTTTTATTTTAGAAATTCTATTCTCAGTTCGAGACTTCTATCTTTCATTAGAAGTTCAACCACTCTTCGATAGCCTTAGCGATGACATCGAAGCTTGTGGTAGGCTCGAAGCGGGCTACAACCTGACCCTTCTTGTTAACGAGGAACTTGGTGAAGTTCCACTTGATATCGGCACTCTCCTTGTAGTTAGGATCAGCCTCGCTCAACATCTTGTCGAGAACAGGGTAGAGAGGGTGGCTCTCGTCCCAACCAGCAAAGCCCTTACATTCTTTCAGAAATTTGAAGAGAGGGGCAGCATCGTCTCCGTTTACCTTGATCTTCTTGTAGCGCTGGAACTCTGTGCCGTATGTAAGCTTGCAGAACTGATGAATGCTTTCATCTGTACCAGGGGCTTGCTGACCAAATTGGTTGCAAGGAAAATCAAGTATTTCGAAACCTTGAGAATGATAGGTCTCATAAAGTTTCTCCAGTTCCTCATACTGAGGGGTGAAACCACACTTTGTGGCGGTGTTAACGATGAGCAGCACTTCGTTGGCATACTCCTTGAGGGAAACATCCTTTCCCTTTCTGTCTTTAACAGAAAATTCGTAAACAGTTCTCATTTTTTTTATCTTTATGTATGTGTTATCTATATTTCCGATCTCAACTTATATGATCTAGAGTGCAAAGATACTACTTTTCTCTTAGAATACTTCAAGAGTTTTTTTAAAAATTCTAAAAATCGAACAAAATCATAGATGAAGGAATGAGCGTAATATATATAATGTAGATAGTATCGCAGTTAAGAGTATATAGATTCCGTAGATAATTGGGTTTGTGAATAGAAAGGTGTGTAGATTATAAGACTACATAACGGCCTGCATGAAAGTTGTAAAAATAAAAAATGCAGGATTTTCACAAACCCTGCATTTCTTTTTCTTTACCTCTTTTTCCTCAAAAAAACAAAGAAAAAGAGGTTTACGATTAATCTATCATTTAACTTTTCTAAGAACTTGTTGCAAAGATACTACATTTTCTTGTAACACCAAACTTTTTCTCAGTTTTTTTTCAGTAAAAAGGGAAAATTAATCAAATACCCCCCCATTTTTATACTTTTTTGCAATATTCGGTCAAAAAACTAAGCAAAACGGCTCAATTTTATGACTATTCTGCTTTTTTCCTTGCTTGAACGTTTTGCTGTGTACGATAACGAAGAAGGCTGTGCCCGACAACAACTGAAGATATGTCCTGTAATATGTATTACTTTTTGTCAATACAGATAAAAGCAGCCATCAGTAATGATGACTGCTTTCATCTGTAATGATGCGGGCTATCCCTGCGTTCTGTTTCGGTATTCAGTAGGCACGATACCCGTTTCTTTCTTGAATACCTTCGAGAAATACTTAGGGTCGGTGAAACCTACTGCGAAGGCGATGCTGCTCAGTGTATTGTCTGTCTTGCGCAACATCTCGCATGCCTTCTTGATACGTATATGGCGAACGAAGTCTACCGGCGTCATTCCGGTCGTTGCTTTCACCTTATTATATAGTACGCTTCGGCTCATACCGATTTCGTTCGAGATATCATCTATCTTGAGTTCCGGGTTGCCTGCATTTTCAACAATAAACCTGAAGGCACGCATCATGGTTCTGTCCTGCATCTGTGCCGCTATCAATGCCAGCTCGCTGTTTGGATCGTCCGCTTCGTTCTCGGCACTAGTTTCAGCCTGGTTAAGAGCAGGCAGAGGAGCTGCTGCAGGCAGTATTCGCAGGGCTGCTATGGCATCTTTATCGCCAGCTTCCTTCAGCTTTCTGATGATATCCACCTGAATGTTGCGGCGCTGGGTGAGGATAGCCTCTATTCTGCCGAGCAGATAAGGGGTAGAGAATGGCTTGGTGATATAGGCATCAACACCTTCATCAAAACCTCGCTGCTGGTCTTCTACGCTTGCCTTGGCTGAGAGAATCATCACAGGGATGTTGTTGAGGGTGGTATCCTGCTTGATCTCGTGAATCATCGACAAACCATCCATCACAGGCATGGTAACGTCCGTGAGGATAAAGTCTGGTATCTCCTTGCGGGCCATCACCAAACCTGCCTTTCCATTCTCTGAGAGCAGCACGTTATAGGTAGGCGAGAGGATACTGTAGAGGAACTTGCGCAGGTCGGCATTGTCTTCAACTACCAGTACCGTCTGGTCTTTGAGTTTCGTTTCTTCCTGTGCTTCTTTCTGTTCCTTGCCCATTTCTTCCAGGCGTTCAGTCTCTTCATCCTTTTCTTCTTTCTGTTTATTTACTTCTTCCAGATAGTCGGATGCATTGCGGTCGTCAATCTGTCCGTTCTCTTTCTCCCTTTCTGTCAGGTCGTAATCTTCCTCGGTCAGACCGCTGTTCGTATAGAAGTCTGCCTTGTTGCCGTATCTCTGAGCCTTGTCCAGCATTACCAGCATTTCGTTGGCATTGTCTATTACCATTCTCAGCAGTTCCTTGCCCTTTCGGGTGATACCCGGTTCGGTATCCAAAACGGTTTTTACCGGGGCTCCGATGAGCGTTAGAGGGGTTCTCAGACGGTTGGCAGCATCGTTGTAGAACTCGTTCTTCAGCACGCTCATCTCGTGGGTTACGTTCTCGCGCTGGCGCTGGTTGTAGGTATAGAAGATTGCGCCTACGATACCGAAGAGCAGAAGCAGCATCAGAAATTTGCCCCAGATGCTTTCCCAGAAGGTAGGGCGCACTTCGATAGGCAGTTCTGCCACATACTTGCTCCATACACCGTGAGAGTTGGTGGCTCTCACCTTGAGTACGTAATCGCCATGACTGATACGGTTAAAGCCGATGGTATGGTTGCTTCCGTTTGATATCCACACGCCTGGAGCTGTATAACCATCTATGCGATAGAGGTATTTGGTCTGATACTTGCGCTGATAGTCGAGCGATGCGAAGTTGATGGTCAGGTTTCGCTTGTTGGCAGGAATCACTATTTTATCCTTGTGCAGGATAGGTTCCGACTCCTTCTCTCCGCTATAATGGAGGGAACAGAAGATGACTTTAGGCTGGTAGTTGCTCTTCTTCAGCGTAGCCGGATTGAAGGTAATCAGTCCCATCGGGGTACCTACCGAGATGTTGTTGCTTGCCGGATCGTGGTAAGGACGGCTTTGCGAGAACGACATGTTGAAGTCGAAGTCGTTAGGTCCGAACACGTTGCACTGGCCCGTTTTCGGGTTTACGCAGTCGATACTCGATTCTCTGATTACCCAGATTCTTCCCTGGTTGTCTTCTACCATGCCCTGTACGATGCCTTCGTTAATATCGATGGCATGGAAGTATTTCGTCTTCAGGTTGTCTTGCAGGAGCGATTTGCTCACAATCTCTTCCATCAAACCGCCCTGTTGCGAGATATACATCTTGCCGCTGGTGTGCTCCATGATATTGTTCATATCGTTTGCAGCCAGACTAGTTGTATCGTTCGGTATGTAGTAGGTCTTGTGGTAATTAATCTTTCTTGCATTTGTAAAGGCATCACTGAAGGTGATGAGACCATCTGTAGTTCCTACGAGAATGGTTCCCGTAGTGGTGCAGCAGATGCGGCGTATGCGGTCGTAATGCTGTTTCTCCCAAGGCAGTCCGTTTCGTTTACTGATGAAGCTGATACTGCCGTCTGCCGCCTCGTTAACAAGTGCCAGCCCACCTCCGTAGGTACCTATCCAAATGCGTCCGGTGCGGTCGGCTACAATGTCTTGTATCTTGTCGAACGGCAGCGATGACGGGTTGTTGGCATCATAAACAAAGTGTCTTACCTGCATTTTATCTATCAGATAGACACCATTTCCGTTGGTTCCTATCCATGCTCTTCCCTTGATATCGAAGTGGATAGACATGATGCTCTTCTCGGTGAAGTTTACCTGCTGTGGCACAATCTGTCCGCTTGGCGACAGGTATCCGATATTCTGGTAGGATGCGTTGAGCACCTGGATTATACCATTGTAATAACCAGCCCAGATATGTCCGTCTGGCGATGCATTCACCGAGAACACTTCGTCTTCGCCCTCATCCAGCTTGTTGATAATGTAAGGGTGATATTTGAAGACTACCTGTGTCAGGTCGTGAGAGCCTGTCAGCCAGAGGATTCCCTGGTCTGAGAGTACATATTTCGTAATCTTCGGTATGCGGTAGTTGCCCGATGAATTGCTTCTCAGCAGATAAGGCACCAGTTTTCCTGCCTTGCGGTCAAAATAACTGAAGGTTCCTCCCCTTGGCACTACCCAGAGGGTCTTGTGTTCATCTTGTGTGATGAAATTGCTTTCGCAGGTTGTGCGGTCCATCGGGTCGTCCTGGTCGGCAAAGAGCCACTGTTTCTGTCCGGTCTTCGGATTGACGAGGGTTACTCCCATGCCGTCAGTGAATGCCCATACCATACCGAAATCATCGGTATAAATCTTCTTTACCTCTGCCAGAGGCTGACTCGGGCTCTGTACGTTGATGATATCAAACTTGAAGGTGCGCGGGTTGTAGATGATAACACCCAGATTGGTTGCCAGCAGGAGTTGGTAACCTGTATTTTTCAGTTGGTTGATACGGGTTACGCCTTCTGGCATTGGTATCATGGTGAGTCGGTTCTGCAGGTCATATTTTGCCAGTTTACCGTCTTCAGTTGCCAGAAACTCATCTTCTCCCACCCCTCTGAGCCATTTGAAAGGCAGCTTGCTTGGAATTTTCGAATGGTATATGTATGCGCCTTTATCGGTAAGCACCCATTCTCTTCCGTGTATATCTTGATGGATGTACCATACATTTCCGCTTCTGAGTCCCTTTTCTCCTACTTTGATGAGTTCTATGTTCCGCTCATCAAAGGTTCTTCCTGCTGATCGGATGATGTATTTTCCATTTTCTGAAGTAAACCATGTAGCTCCGTTTTTCATTGGGTATACCTGGCTCACGCGCAGGTCGATGTTGAACAGTTCGTTGAATTTCTGTCCTACAGCAAAGAACCGGCAGAAGTGGGTATCGTATACGTAGAGCTGGTGGTCGTATGTGATACACCACACGTTGTTGTTATAGGATGGTTCTATTTGGAGTATACGGTTGGTTGACAGGACGTCAATATCATCGGGGTTGTCTCTGAAAGTATGAAACTTGTAGCCGTCATAGAACGACAGTCCGTTCCATGTACTGAACCACATGAGGTTGTCTTTACCTTGTTTCAGGTCTGAGATGGTATTGGCAGCGAGTCCGTCTGTGATAGAGAATTTTCTCACATCGCAGTAGGGTACAGCTGCTGTCATAATGGTAGAGAGCAGTCCTAATAGGGTGATATATAATTTTCTTTTCATCATTTTTATTCGTATACGTTTATTAATCGCAACAAAGGTAGTGAAAAT
>ERZ773229.2258-NODE-2258-length-11682-cov-3.435538_pt1 | contig 11682 bp, 7 predicted proteins | sample MGYA00580992_ERZ773229 | MGnify/ENA primary metagenome ERZ773229 (study PRJEB29015, sample SAMEA2737795) | human gut metagenome | biome: human gut; feature: human-associated habitat; material: faeces | place: China | collected 2012 ... | reverse complement strand
TTCATAACGGCGGTCACGTCGGCAAAGTCGAGGTTGATGAAGCCGGTGTTCTTGATGAGCTCGGAAATGCTGCTCACGGCCTTGATGAGCACGTCGTCCGCGATCTCGAAGGCGTTGGCCAGCGTGACCTTCTCGGGGCTGGCGTATTTCAGACGGTCGTTCGGGATGATGAGGAGGCTGTCCACGCGGCCCATCAGCTCGCTGACGCCCTGCTGCGCCTGCAGCGCGCGGCGGCGGCCCTCCCAGGAGAACGGGCGCGTCACAACGCCGACGGTGAGGATGCCGGCATCCTTCGCGGCCTCAGCCACGACGGGAGCCGCGCCCGTGCCGGTGCCGCCGCCCATACCGGCGGTGAGGAATACCATATCGGTACCCTCGAGCGCCTCGGCGATGGCGTTGCGGCTCTCCTCGGCAGCGCGCTTGCCGATGTCGGGATCGGAGCCCGCGCCCTGGCCGTGCGTCAGCTTTTCGCCGATCTGGATGGTCTGCTTCGCGCCGGAAACGGCGAGAGCCTGTTTATCGGTATTGACCGCGATGAACTCCACGCCCTTCGTATCGCCGGCCGCCATGCGGTTGACAACATTGTTGCCGGCGCCGCCGATGCCGATGACTTTGATGGTGACAACGTTCTCCGCGTCTTTGGTGATTGCCATTCTATATACCCTCCCGGTTCCTATTTGGGGTTTATACTCATACTCTTGTCATTTTATAACGTTTTTAACCGCAGGTCAACAGCATTATGTTGACCTGCGGCCGGTTTTTGTAACAAATTTGAAAAGAAAACCGCCATTCTGCTCAATCCGGGCTGAAAGTCCAGGCGCTGCCGTTCGTATAATAGAGCGTTCCGGCGTCCTCCGCGGCGAGCTGGGAAACGACGTTTTTGAGCATGGCGATGCGGTAGAGCATCTCTCCCTCCGCGCCGAGATAGACCGTAAGACGGCCGTCGTAGCGCAGCGAGGGGTTTGCGGGATCGCGGAGATCGATCCATTCCACGAGCGAGGAAACGTCCTCCGCGCGGAGCGCCGGTAGGATCGTCTGCAGCACGGCAAGGCGTTCGGCATTGGTTCCTTCCACAAGCATATCCTCCCCCTCGAGCACCGTCATCGGTTCGAGCGAGCGGATCTCCGGATACTCCCCCGCCGTGAGGGAATCGGTCGTGCCGAGCATTTTCCCGCTGCGGTCGAGCAGCCAGTACTCCTCGTCAATGACCATATACGCCGCGGGCGCCGAGCCCTCCGCCTGAATGACGATCTTGTTCGGGAGCTGCCGCGTGATGCTCACGGTGTCCATATACGGCAGGTCGGAAAAGATCATGCTCGCCGCCTTGAAGCGATCCACAAAAAAGAGGTTCGCGCCGCGCTCAACGCCGGAGGCGCTGATGATCTCCTCGTCGGTATACTCCGAGGCGTTGATGACCTCGATCTTCGAGACGCGGAACGCCAAGCTCATAACCAGAATAACGACAAAGAAAAGCAAAACGAGGACCATCGGCCCATGCCACGGGCTGCGGCGCTTTACTTTATTGTGCTGACTGAATTCCATTTCCGATGCCATGTTCTGCTCCTTTTGTGTGGTGTTGCTCTATGCTTTCTCGCGCCAGACGGATGCTCCGAGTGAGCGCAGCGTCTCGTCCAGCGATTCGTAGCCGCGCAGGATGTGACCGGCGTCGGTCACGGTACTTTCCCCTTCCGCGCCGAGCGCCGCGGCCACGAGCGCCGCTCCGCCGCGAAGGTCGGGGCTTTTCATGGAAGCGCCATGCAGCGTTTCCACGCCGGTCACGAGCGCCATCGGCCCGCGCAGGACGATCTGCGCGCCGAGAGCGCGCATCTCCTCGGCGTGGCGGTAGCGGCCGGAGAAAATGTTCTCAATAAACATCGCCGGTCTTGTGCACCGGAGCGACGCCGCCATCAGCAGCGGCGCTGCGTCCGTCGGAAAACCGGGATAGGGCCTTGTGACGATCGCGCCGGGCGAGGCCGGGCGGCCGTGGGCGGTCATATGTATGCGATCTCCGTGCGTGCTCACGGCGCAGCCCATCGCGCGAAGCGCGTCGAGCACGGGAACGATCTGTCCGGGCGCGGCGGCAGTAAGCTCGATCTCCCCGCCGGCGCACGCCGTGCAGCAGAGATATGTTGCCGCGGCGATCCGGTCGGACGGGATGCGAAGTCCCGCGTGAGAGCGCGGGGAAAAGCCGGTGATCCGGATGACGGGCGACCCTGCGCCGGATACGTCCGCGCCGAGCGCGCAAAGATAGCTTTGCAGCGTTTCGATCTCCGGCTCGCGGGCGGCGTTATAGATGACGGTCGCCCCCTCCGCCGCGCAGGCGGCGATCATGGCGTTTTCCGTTGCGCCGACGCTCGGCAGCGCAAGCGATATCTCCGCGCCGCGAAGGTGCGAAGCCCGGCACACGATGCTGTCCTCTCCCTCCTCGATCTCCGCGCCCAGAAGCCGCAGGGCGTGCAGATGGAGATCGATCGGCCGCGGGCCGAGCTCGCAGCCGCCGGGGAGCGATACCTCCGCCTCGCCGAAGCGGGCGAGCAGCGGGCCGAGAAATATCACGGAGGAGCGCATCCGGTGCATCAGCTCGCGCGGAATATCGCACCGCGCGGGCGCGGTCGTATCGATGCAGAGAGCGTCGCCGCAGCGCGCCGCGGTGCAGCCGAGATAGCGGAGAATGTCCATCGCCGCGTCAACATCGCTCAGATTCGGGCAGTTGAGCAGCTCCGTTTCCGCGCCGCAGAGAAGCGACGCCGCGATCACCGGCAAAACCGCGTTCTTTGAGCCCTGTACGCGGATCTGCCCGCGAAGCGGCGATCCGCCGGTTATATGCCATATACTCATAGTTCTTCCCCCGCACAGCATTTTCAAGCCATACTATGCAGAGAAAGCGCCGTTTGCCAAATTACTCCCCGGAGGCGAGAGAGAGGACGATGGACGTGATCTCGTCGGTAGCGTTCTCCACGGCAAGATCGCGCATATGCTCTTCCATTTCGGCGAGCTTTTCCTTATCGCTCAAAAGCCCGTTGATCGTGGAGAGCATCACATCGGCTCCGGCGTCGCTCTCGAGCAGCACGACGGCGCCGCCGCCGCGCTCAAGCACGCGGGCATTTTTCTCCTGATGGTTATTCACCACGTTCGGACTGGGAACGAGGATCGCCGGTTTGCCGATGGCGGTGAGCTCCGCAAGCGTGGACGCGCCGCTCCGGCAGAGGACGATGTCCGCCGCTGCCATGAGAAGAGGCATATCATAAATATAGTCCACCACGTCAAACCCGGCTTCCTTCCAGTCGGAGAGGCCGAGCTCTTCGCTCATATACTCCGTCATGCTCTTTATGCCGCGCTTGCCCGCCGAGTGGACGAGCCGGAAGGGACGTTCCGCGCCATCCATGGCGAGAGCGATCATGCGCGCGACGGTCTTGTTCATTTCCGTTGCGCCGAGACTGCCCCAAACGGAAACGACGAGCGGTTCGTCCTCCGCGATACCGAGCGCGCGGCGCGCGGCGCTCTTATCCGAGCGCATGAAGCCGAGACGCACGGGCGTGCCGGTCACGACGACCTTTTCGGGGTGTTTATAGTTCTCCCGCGCCTCGGCAAAGCCGACCATGATCTTATCCACGCACTTTTCCAGCTGGCGTGTCGTAAGGCCGGGTTCGGCGTTGCTCTCGTGCACGACGGTGGGGATGCCGAGCTTTGCCGCCTCGTGCAGCACCGGGTAGCAGACGTACCCGCCGGTGCCGATAACGACGTCCGGCTTAAATTCCTCGATGATCTTCCGGCACGCCGGGCCGGACTTGATGAGATCGGAGACAAATTTTATATTGTGCCTGATGCCCTCCACCGAGAGCGACCGGCTCAGATTGCTCACCGGCACGCCGCGGATCTCGTACCCCTCGCGGGGGACAAGCTCCATTTCCATTTTGCCGAGAGCGCCGATGAACAAAATTTCGCTGTCCGGCAGAAGCTCGCGAATCCGCCCGGCCACGCCGACGGCGGGATTTACATGGCCCGCGGTGCCGCCGCAGGCAAACAGAAAACGCATAGGTCATTCCTCGATTTTTTGATTTTTTACGGTTTTACAGAGTTCCCGCGGCGCGTAGGCCGCGCAGGGGTTCTCCCGCGATATGCTCAGCAGTATCCCTGTCTCCCCCATCTGGATGAGCAGCGCTGTACCGCCGTAGCTGAAAAACGGCAGCGAGATGCCCGTGCAGGGGACGAGATTCGTACATACCGCAACATTCAGCACGATTTGCAGCGCAAGCATCGTTGTGATGCCGCAGCCGGTAAGGAAGCTGAAGCGGTCGGTGCTCTGCAGGGAGATCCAGTACCCGCGCACGATGAGCATGGCGAAAAGGAGAAGGATCGCCGAGGCGCCGATGAACCCCAGCTCCTCGCACACGACGGAGAAAATAAAGTCGTTGTGTTCCTCGGGAAGATAGAGGTATTTCTGGCGGCTCATGCCGAGACCGAGACCGGACAGCCCGCCCGAGCCGATCGCATAGAGCGACTGGACGATCTGCCAGCCGTCGCCGGTGAGATCGGAGAAAGGGTCGCGGAAGGAGGCCACGCGCGCCGCGACATACGGCACGAACAGCACCGCCGCGACCGCGCCGACGAGCAGCACACCGGCCGCGCCGATGAACCAGTGCAGCCGTACCCCGCCGAGAAAGAGCATGGAAGCTCCGATGGCAAGGATGATGATCGTTGCGGAAAAGTGCGGCTCAAGCACGAGCAGCGCCGAAACGACCGCCAGTATCGCCGCGAACGGCGCGATGCCGTACCGGAAGGTGCGCATCCGGTCTTTATATTTGCATATCAGCGCCGAAAAGTAAAGAATAATTGCGATTTTTGTAATTTCTGACGGCTGGAACGTCGTGAAGCCGAGACTTATCCATCGTCTTGCGCCGTTTACGACCGTGCCGATGACCAGCACTGCCGCAAGACTCGCGACGGAAACGAGCAGCAGCGGCAGCGCGCAGGCGCGATAAACGCGCATCGGAATGCGCGAGGCGATGAGCATTACGCACACGCCCGCCGCGGCGAAGATGGCCTGCCGGGAGAAAAAATACACCGGGTTGTGTCCGGTCTCGCCCTGCAGATCGTAATACGCGCTCGCAAAGCTCGCCGAGAGCACCATCACCACGCCGACGCCGAGCAGCGTGAGCGTGATAACAAGGAAAGGCAGATCCGCCCTGCGGTCTGCCTTACCCGTTTTGACCGGCGCGGCGCCGGTCGAAGTATGATCCATGAGAGCCTCCGGTATTACCCTCTCAAAAGCTCAGAAGGAATAGCGTCCCGTTACGCCGAGAAGCGATACGACCGCCATCACGAGCGTGATGCCCGCAAACAGGACGAAGATCTCTTTTTCTTTCCATTTCCGGCCCGTCCAGCCGCCCATCTCCAGATGGTGGTGGAAGGGGGCCATTTTGAATACGCGCTTGCCGTGGGAGAGCTTGAAATACGCCACCTGGATGATGTCCGAAAGCGTTTCAATGATCGGCATGATGCAAAGCGGGATGAGCAGCAGCGGCACATCCAGCGCGAACGCCAGACCCGAGATGCACCCGCCGAGGAAGAGCGAGCCGGTGTCGCCCATGAATACGCGCGCGGGGTTGAAATTGTAGATGAGGAAGCCGAGCAGCGCGCCGACCATGCCGCTGGCGAAAATGCCCTGCGGCATATACTCTTTGCCCCAGCAGAACACGATGGCCGTGAAGCAGAGGAACACGGGCACGCAGGTGCCCGCCGCGAGGCCGTCCACGCCGTCGGTGATGTTCACGGCGTTCACCGTGCCGACAATGACGAATGCCGCAAAAATGAAGTACAGCGGCTCGGAGACCGGGACATAGGGGTTCCAGAACGGGATATAGAGATTCGGGCTCAGATAGCCGGTGAAGCGGAGAAGCAGCAAAAAGCACGTGGCGGCAAGGAGCTGCAGAAGGAACTTCATCTTTGCGCTCAGGCCGAGATTCTGCTTGTGGCGCAGCTTTTCATAGTCGTCCAGAAAGCCGATCGCGCCGAACACGAGACCGAACACGAGAATGAAAATGTGTCCCCACTCGCCGTTCGCCATGCAGGAGAAGCCGACCGTGAGACAAACGACCGTAACGGCGATGATGAACATCAGCCCGCCCATCGTGGGCGTGCCGGTCTTGCTCATGTGCCACGTGGGGCCGTCCTCCCGGATCGCCTGCCCGGCTTTGATTTTCCGCAGATACGGTACCAAAACCGCGCCTACGGCGCTCGATATACAAAATCCGACGACAAGCGCCAAAATCAGCTTCCAAGTCATTCTTTTTCCCGTGCCTTTCCTCTTTTGCTTTGTCAGGTGCGCTTCGCGCGTTCGGCAAGATAGTCCGCGACGATCTCGCGCTCGTCCATGTGGATCTTCTCGTGGCCGATGATCTGATAATCCTCGTGGCCCTTGCCGCAGAGCAGGATGACGTCGCCCGGCTCATGATGGTCGATCGCCCAACGGATGGCCTCCGGGCGGTCGCAGATGACCTTGTAGGGCGCTTTGCCCGCGCGCACGCCGGGCAGGATCTCCTCGATGATGCTCATGGGATCCTCCGTGCGCGGGTTGTCGCTCGTAACGATGACGAAATCGGCAATGTCCGCAGAGAGCTTCCCCATGATCGGGCGTTTTTTCCGGTCGCGGTCGCCGCCGGCGCCGAAGAGCATCACGAGACGCTTCGGCGCAATGCCGCGCAGCGTCGTGAGAACGTTTTCAATAGCATCCGGCGTGACGGCATAGTCGATGAAAATGCTGTAGTCGCCGTCCGTCGGCACCGGCTCTACGCGCCCCTTTGCGCCGTGGGCCGTTTCGAGCGCCGCGGCGGCGTCCGCGAGGGATACGCCGAGCAGCCGCGCGCACGAGATCGCCGCGAGCGCGTTATATACGGAAAACTGTCCCGGCAGGTTCGTCTTTACGCGGACGAGCTCGCCCTCTTCCAGCGCGCAGAAGCGCACGCCGCTCGGCGCGAGACGGATATCGCGCGCCGTGAGCGAAGCGCTGTCGCTCTTTGCCGAGAAGGTATACACCGGCTGCGGCGCGTCCTTCATAACCGTTTCGGTCCACGGATCGTCCGCGTTCGCCGCCGTTTTTTCGCACATGGGGAAGAGCATTGCCTTAGCCTTCGCATATTCCTCCATCGTGTTGTGGAAGTCGAGATGATCCTGCGTCAGATTCGTGAAGAGGCCGACGGCAAAATGCACACCCGCCACGCGGCGCAGCACCAGCGAGTGAGAGGAAACCTCCATCACGCAGTGGGTGCACCCGGCATCTGCCATCTGACGGAAGAGCGCCTGCAGATCGCAGGATTCCGGTGTGGTGTGCTCGGCGTGGAATTCCTCGTCGCCGATCATGTTCGAGATGCTGCCGATGAGCCCGACCTTCGCGCCGAGGGTCTTTTCCAGGATCTGCTTTATGAGGATAGTGGTCGTCGTTTTGCCGTTTGTGCCGGTGATGCCGATGACCTTCATTTCGCGGCTGGGGTCGCCGTAAAAGTTCCGCGCGGCGAGCGCGAGACCGAGACGGCTGTCGTCCGTCTGGACGTACGGCACGTTTCCGGCGGGCGCTTCCTCGCACAGCACGGCGGCGCAGCCCTTTTCCACCGCCATGGGGATATATTTATGTCCGTCCGACTCATACCCGCGCACAGCGACGAACAGGTCGCCGCTCTTCACGCGGCGGGAATCGTAGCAGACGCCCGTGATCTCCGTATCGCCGGAGGCGGCTACGGAGAGAACGTTTATTCCCTTGAGAATTTCCGATAGTTTCATGGTACTTCCTCATTGTCCCGGCCGGCTTTTCAATACCGGCCGTATGTATCGTTATCGTCGTTGACGATGCTGACCTCAATTACGCTGCCCGTGGGAACGCTCTCCCCCGCGCCGGTGCTCTGGAACACAACGCGCACCGTATCGCTGTCGGCGAGGATCGTGCTGTCCGAGCGGAGGAACAGCCCTCGCGAAAAGAGCGCTTCCCGCGCCTCGGTATAGGTGAGCCCCGTGAGTTCCGGCACGGTCTTCTCTTCTGTCTCCGGCGTTTCGCCGGTATAGATGAGCACCGTTGTGCCGCTCGCAACGACCGTTCCCTTCCCCGGCAGCTGGCCGGTGACAATGTCGCCGGTCCCTTCGATCCGGGCGGCGAGCCCGGCCTCGCGGAGCAGCTTTACCGCTTCCTCCGGCGTTTTGCCGGTGAGCGGCGGCACGGCGCGGTCGATGTATTTTTCCTCCGCTTCGCTGTATTGCGGCTGTACGCCGAGATACGGCAGCACTTCGCCGAGGATGCGCCCGACGACGGGCGCGGCCATCTGCCCGCCGGAGATATAGATACCGCTCTCGTTTGAGGGCGTATCCATCAAAACGAGGCACACGACCTGCGGATCGTCCGCGGGCGCGTAGCCGATGAAGGAGACGATGTATTCCTTCTTTCCGCCGGCGGCGTCCTGCGCCACCTTTTCGGAGGTGCCGGTCTTGCCGGCGATGTGATACCCGGCAACATAGGCGTTTTTGCCGGTGCCCTGCTTCGTATCGCACACGACCTGCTCCAGAACGGCGTTCACCTGCGCGCTCGTCTTCTCGGAAATGACCTGCCGGAGCACCTCCGGCTCGGTTTTCGATATAAGCGCGCCGGAGCCATCCGTGACGGAATCGACGATGTACGGCTTCATAAGATACCCGCCGTTGCAGCAGGCGCTCACGGCGGTGATGAGCTGGAGCGGCGTGATGTTGAACGTCTGGCCGAACGACGCCGCCGCAAGCTGCGAAAAGTTTTCGCTGTTGCAGAAGACGCTGCGCGGCCACCAGATGCTGCCGCTCTCGCCCGGAAGCGAAATGCCGGTCTTCCCCGTGAGAGAAGCATCCGGATTTTCGCTCGCGCGGAAAAAGCCGAAGCTCTCGCAGTAGCGGTAGAACGTCTCCTCGCCGATACGGAGCCCCAGCGTGGCAAATGCTACGTTGCATGAATGCTGTGCCGCCTGCGTAAGCGTCTGGGGACCGTGACCGATCGTTTTCCAGCACTTGAGCGGCTTGCCGCGTCCCTGCACCGTCATGCTGCCGCCGCAGTAAAAGCTGTCGGACGGCGTGGCAGCGCCCTCTTCGAGCGCGATGGCAAGCGTGATGATCTTAAATGTGGAGCCTGGCTCGTAGGTATCGGAAATTGCCTTGTTGCGCCACTGGGCAAGCTGCGCGTCTTTCAACATCTGCGCCGCGGTGTCCGGATCGGCGGTCGAATCGATCTCCGATTGGATGTCGGCGGAGACGCGCTGGTAGTTGTTGAGATCAAAGTTTCCGAGCGACGCCATCGCCAAAATTGCGCCCGTATTCGGGTCCATGATGATGCCGGCGGCGCCGTTTTGTATATCAAAGTCCTGCACCGCCTGGGAAAGCTGCTTCTCCAGATAGTACTGGACGGTGGTATCGATTGTCAAGTGGAGATTGAGTCCGTCCTGCGCATCGACGTAATCCTCATAGCTTGTGAGGATCATATCCGTTCCGGCGCTGTTCTTCAGCCGGAGGATGCTTCCGGCGGTTCCGGTCAGGAGCTCGTTCTGCGTAAACTCCAGTCCCGAAAGGCCGGTATTGTCCGCGCCGACGAAGCCGATGACATGCGAGGCGAGCGAAGCATACGGGTAATAGCGCTTGGTATCCGGCTCGAGCTTCACGCCCTGCAGGTCGTACTCGTTTTTAAAGGCGCGCACCGCGTCCGCCTCGGCTTCCTCGATCTGGCGCTTGACGGTTTTGTACCAGCTGCGCCGGTCGGCGGTCATCGTGAGGATCTTTTCGCGGTCTACGCCGAGGATCTCGGAAAGACCGGACGCAATGCGCTCGGCGTCCTCGCCGTTCATGGATATCTCCGCGGGGCTCACGTACACGGTATACGTTGTCGCGCTCATTGCAAGCACGCGCCCCTCGCGGTCATAGATCGTCCCGCGCGAGGCGGGGACCGCCGTGCGGCGGAGCTGCTGCTGCAAGGCGGCGCTCTCCAGCTCGTCGTGGCGCAGGATCTGCAGCCGGAAAAGCTGGAGCATCAATACGGCAAACGCCGCAATGCCGCACGCGGCAAGAAGGAACAGCGCGCGGCGGAGCATGGTTCGGTTGGGTCGGCTGTTGGGCGGCATGGCGTTTCCTCCGGATCGGCAAATGCATCATTCTGATGCATTATACCGCGCCGGGATCAAAAACATGCCATAACCGTGTCGAGAAGGTTCTCCCAAAAATACCGCAGGCCCTGTCCGCGGCGCGCGTGGAGCACCGTGGCCCGGTCGGAAAGCTCGGATGCGCCGGTATTGCGCTGATCGAGCCGGGGCAGCTCCATGCCGAGCGTTCCCACGGCGTAGCTCTCCACGGCGGCGAGACTCTCAGCTTTTTCAGTCTCCACAAGGAGCGTGCGCTCCTCCGCTTTGAGCTCCGAGATACGCGCCGACACGGAGACGAGCTCATCATTCATCGCCGTAAGCTCCGCCTGTCCGGTCAGCGAGCCGACAAGAAGCAGCATGGCCGCGACCGCGGCGGCGCCAAAGGCAAGCGCGCTGCGCCACGTCTTTTTCCGTGCCGGTTTCTCGCCTGTCTCGTCCGTTTCTTTCTCCATGCGTCCGTCCCAGTACCGCCCGGCAAACCGGTCGGCGATCAGGGGCAGCTCTCTGGTATCCTCATCCAGAACGGGGAAAGTGCGCGTTGCTTCCGCGCTCTCTGCGCAGGGGGTGAATACCGCGGTTTTCTGTTCGGTCGTTTTTGCGTTCACGGGTATCTCCCCTTTTATATTCTCTCGGCGACACGCAGTCTTGCGCTGCGCGCGCGCGGGTTGTCGTTCAGTTCCTCTTCCGAAGCCGTGATGGGCTTCGTTACGGTCTTCATCGTCTGCACAAAGCCGCACACGCACACCGGGAAATCGCGCGGGCAGGTGCAGCCGTCCTCGCGCTCGCGGATGGCGGTCTTGACGATCCGATCCTCCAGTGAGTGGAAGCTGATCACGCAGAGTCTTCCGCCGGGCGCCAGCCGGTCCATGGCGGTAAGGAGCATTTCCCGCTCCGCCTCCAGCTCGTCGTTCACGGCGATACGGATCGCCTGAAAGCTGCGCTTGGCGGGGTGCTGCTTTTCGCGCAGCGCCGCGCCCGGCATGGCCGAGCGGATCACGTCGACCAGCTCCATCGTGGTCGCGATCGGCTGCTGCGCCCGGGCGCGAACGATCGCCCCGGCGATGCGAGGCGCGTAGCGCTCCTCGCCGTATTCATACAAAATGCGCTTGAGTTCACCCTCCGGCCACTCGTTGACAACGTTCCATGCGCTCAGCCCCTCGGTTGCGTCCATGCGCATATCGAGCGGCGCGTCGTGCATATAGGAAAAGCCGCGCTCCGACTCGTCAAGCTGCGGCGAGGAGACACCGAGGTCAAAGAGCATGCCGTCCACGGCGTCGATGCCGAGGCGGTCGAGAATGGCGGCCGTGTCGCGGAAGTTGCCGTGCACGAGCTGCACACGGTCTCCAAACGGCGCCAGACGCGCACCGGCGCGCTCGATGGCCGTCTCGTCGCGGTCAATGCCGATGAGCTTTCCGGTCGTGAGGCGCGCGGCGATCTGCTCGGAGTGGCCGCCCATGCCGAGCGTACCATCGACATAGATGCCATCCGGCCGGATGTTCAGATTATCAATACACTCGTGCAGCAGCACGGAGACATGCAGGGCGTC
>ERZ773229.2257-NODE-2257-length-11687-cov-3.554247_pt1 | contig 11687 bp, 10 predicted proteins | sample MGYA00580992_ERZ773229 | MGnify/ENA primary metagenome ERZ773229 (study PRJEB29015, sample SAMEA2737795) | human gut metagenome | biome: human gut; feature: human-associated habitat; material: faeces | place: China | collected 2012 ... | reverse complement strand
AGAACTACTGAACAACTTTTCTCACCACAGATATGTTTCTTTCTTACCACACCCGTGTTTCTTTCTTTCCACAGCTGTGGTAAGAAAAGAACATTGCTGTGGAAAGACTAGTTTTTAGAGAAACAGACTCAGAAAGTAAAGAGATAGCAATTATATCTGGCATTTTAGAAACTAACTATCCATAAAGAACGAAATGAAATACTTCAAAGATAAAAGAAAAGAGAATGAAATCTCCCACAATACTGTGACAAACCGAAAAACTCAGCGACAGATAGGGTAAATATCAACCTAATTATTTATCTTTGTTAGCTTTTAAAAGTTAGCATACTAAAAACAATAAAGTGCAATGAAAGATTTTCTGAAATTTACGTTTGCCACCATTACCGGCATCATCGTATCAGTCGTTGTTTTAGTTTTCATCAGTATTCTGGTGGTTTTCAGCATGGTATCATCTTCGGAGTCAGAAACGCAAGTACGCAAAAACTCCATTATGATGCTGGATTTGAATGGTGCACTGGCTGAACGCAGCCAAGACAATCCGTTCGATGCCCTTATGGGAGACAATTACAAGACTTATGGCCTGGATGATATCCTCTCTTCTATCAAAAAAGCAAAAGAGAATGACGACATTAAAGGTATCTATATAGAAGCGACTTCGCTGGGTGCAGGATTTGCTTCACGCGAAGAAATACGCAATGCATTGAAGGATTTCAAGGAATCGGGAAAATTCATCGTGGCTTATGGTGACAGCTATTCCCAAGGTCTTTATTATCTGTCAAGTGTAGCCGACAAGGTGTTGCTGAACCCGCAAGGTATGGTCGAGTGGAGGGGCTTGGCCGCTACCCCCATGTTCTTCAAGGATTTGCTGGCCAAAATCGGAGTAGAAATGCAGATATTCAAAGTAGGTACCTACAAATCGGCTGTAGAGCCTTTCATCTCTACCGAAATGAGCCCTGCCAACCGTGAACAAATCGACGCTTACCTGACCTCCATCTGGGGACAAGTGACCAATGATGTTGCAGAATCACGCAAAATATCTGTAGACTCACTAAACGCCATTGCCGACCGCATGTTGATGTTCTATCCCGCAGAAGAAAGTGTGCAATGCGGACTGGTCGATACATTAATATATAAGAATGATGTGCGCAACTACCTGAAAGCGATGGTAGGCATCGACAAAGACGACCGCATGCCCGTACTTGGTTTGCAGGACATGATTAACGTAAAGAAGAACGTTCCCAAAGACAAAAGTGGAAATGTGATTGCCGTATACTATGCCTATGGAGAAATTGACGGTGGTTCATCTTCTGCCTCCAGCGAAGAAGGCATCGACTCTAAAAAGGTGATTAAAGACCTGCGCAAGCTGAAAGATGACGAAGATGTAAAAGCGGTAGTATTACGCGTAAACTCACCGGGCGGAAGCGCCTATGGTTCAGAACAGATATGGTATGCCGTCAGCGAATTGAAGAAAGAGAAACCAGTCATTGTTTCCATGGGTGACTATGCAGCTTCAGGAGGTTACTACATTTCTTGTAATGCAGACACCATCGTGGCCGAGCCTACCACACTGACGGGTTCTATCGGCATCTTCGGCATGTTCCCCAACGCAAAGGGGCTGACTGATAAAATCGGGGTAAATTTTGATGTAGTGAAAACCAATAAATACGCAGACTTCGGCATGCTGACACGCCCGATGAATGACGGTGAAAAAGGGCTGATGCAAATGTATGTGAACAACGGATATGACCTCTTCCTCACCCGCTGCTCTGATGGCCGAGGCATCAGCAAGGAAGACCTGGATAAAATTGCCCAAGGCCGTGTATGGACCGGAAGCAAGGCCAAGGAACTAGGACTAGTCGACGAATTGGGTGGTTTGGACAAAGCTTTGGACATTGCCATTGCAAAGGCCGGAGTAGATGCCTATACCGTGATGAGCTATCCGAAAAAGGAAAGTTTCTTTGAAAGCCTGATGAACACCAATCCGGGTAACTACGTCAAAGCACGCATGCTGAAAGGCACAATGGGCGAGATATACCAGCAGTTCAGCGTCCTGGAGAATTTTGACAAATGTGACCGTATACAAGCACGTGTACCCTTTGAACTGAATATTCAATAAATGGAAGAAAACTTTATCAAGATATATCATTGGCTATATCCCCTATCATGGCTTTATGGAATAGGGGTATGCTTGCGAAATAAACTCTTTGACTGGGGCTGGCTCCGGTCAAAGAGTTTTGACGTTCCAGTAATATGCGTGGGCAATCTTGCTGTGGGCGGAACTGGCAAGACGCCACATACCGAATATCTGATAAAGCTATTACAAAAAAACGGAGTGAATGTAGCCACCCTCAGTCGGGGTTACAAGCGTAAAAGCCGAGGCTATGTATTGGCCGATGACAAGAGCAATGTACGCCAAATAGGTGACGAGCCGTATCAAATTAAAAATAAATTCCCCAATGCACGGGTAGCGGTAGACGAAAACCGTTGCCACGGCATTGAGCAACTGCTGAAACTGGAAAATCCCACTGTAGAAGCCATCATCCTGGACGATGCCTTCCAACATCGCCATGTAAAAGCCGGACTGAACATTCTACTGACTGATTTTCACCGGTTACTGTGCGATGATGCCTTGCTCCCAGCCGGAAGACTCCGCGAACCTTCAAGCGGTAAAAACCGGGCACAGATGGTCATCGTTACCAAATGTCCGGATGATATCAAGCCGATAGACTTCAACATCATAGCTAAACGGCTCCACCTCTATCCATACCAACAACTGTATTTCTCCAGATTCCGCTATGGAATGTTGACACCGCTATTTCCCGAGAAAACGAACAGCCGGAAAGTGCTCTCCTCCCTCACCGGAGACGAGCAAGTACTGCTGGTGACAGGCATCGCCTCCCCCGCCCCCTTGCAGAAAGAAGTGGAATCTTACACGCCACACGTCAAATTGCTGGCATTTGATGACCATCATGACTTTACTCCCAAGGATTTATTGCAAATAAAGGAACAATTCCAGCACCTGGAAGAGTGGAAAAGACTGATAATCACCACGGAGAAAGATGCGGCAAGGTTGAAACTCCATCCCGCACTGGACGAAACACTAAAGCCGTACATCTACGTGCTGCCGATAGAAATAGAAATCTTACAAAATCAACAATATATATTTAACCAAAACATTATTGGCTATGTTAGAGCGCATTCAAGAAACAGCAGCCTTTCTGAAGGGAAAGATGCACACCCAGCCTGAGACAGCAATCATCCTCGGTACCGGACTCGGCAGTCTTGCCGGTGAAATCACTGAAAAGTATGAGATAAGGTACGAAGAAATCCCCAATTTCCCCGTCTCTACCGTAGAGGGGCACAGCGGAAAACTTATCTTCGGCAAACTGGGCCATAAAGACATCATGGCGATGCAGGGACGTTTCCATTTTTACGAGGGCTATTCCATGAAGGAAGTAACCTTCCCGGTACGTGTAATGCGCGAACTGGGTATCAAGACCTTATTCGTTTCCAATGCCAGTGGCGGCACAAATCCGGATTTTGCGATCGGTGACCTGATGATTATCACCGACCATATAAACTACTTCCCCGAACATCCATTGCGTGGCAAAAACATACCTTACGGTCCTCGCTTCCCGGATATGAGCGAAGCTTATGACAAAGAGCTGATTCGTAAGGCCGACGCCATTGCGGCAGAAAAGGGCATCAAGGTTCAGCACGGTGTCTATATCGGTACGCAAGGTCCCACATTCGAAACACCTGCGGAATACAAGATGTTCCATATTCTGGGTGCCGATGCAGTGGGCATGTCCACCGTGCCGGAAGTCATCGTGGCAAATCATTGCGGAATCAAAGTGTTCGGCGTATCTGTCATTACAGACCTGGGGGTAGAAGGTAAAATCGTAGAAGTCTCTCACGAAGAAGTGCAGAAAGCTGCAGACGAGGCACAACCGAGAATGACAGAGATTATGCGTGAATTGATTAATAGAGCATAAGAAAGCATGAGAACAGAAATAGCTACCCTCGGTGAATTCGGCCTCATCCGCCACCTCACCGAAGGCATTGAACTAAAGAATGAGTCGAGCCGATATGGTGTCGGAGATGATGCTGCCGTCCTCTCCTACCCGGCCGAAAAGGAAGTGCTCGTTACTACCGACTTGCTGATGGAAGGCGTCCACTTCGACCTTGTGTATGTACCGCTCAAGCATTTGGGGTATAAATCGGCCGTAGTCAATTTCTCTGATATCTATGCCATGAACGGCACACCGAAGCAGATTACCGTTTCCTTGGGCATATCCAAGCGTTTCAGTATAGAAGACATGGAGGAACTCTATGCCGGCATCCGTTTGGCTTGCGAAGAATATGATGTTGACATCGTGGGAGGAGACACCTCCGCTTCCTATACTGGGCTTACCATCAGCATCACCTGCATAGGCGAGGGTGAGAAAGGAAAAGTGGTCTACCGTAATGGTGCCCGCGAAACCGACCTGATTTGCGTCAGCGGCGACTTGGGTGCCGCCTACATGGGACTACAGCTTTTGGAACGCGAAAAGGCGGTGCTCAAAGGAGGTGACAAAGACTTGCAACCGGACTTCTCGGGGAAGGAGTATCTTCTGGAACGTCAACTGAAGCCCGAAGCACGCCGTGACATCATTCAGAAACTGGCAGAAGAAGGTATACAACCCACCTCCATGATGGATATATCGGACGGACTTTCTTCGGAATTACTGCATATCTGTACCCAAAGCAAAGTGGGTTGCCGAGTTTACGAAGAACATATTCCTATCGACTATCAGACGGCTGTAATGGCAGAAGAATTCAATATGAACCTGAGCACTTGTGCACTGAACGGAGGCGAGGATTATGAGTTATTGTTCACCGTCCCCATTGCCGACCATGAAAAGGTTGCCGAAATGGAAGGCGTCAAGCTGATTGGCCATATCACCAAACCGGAATTAGGCTGCGCCCTAATTACCCGTGACGGTCAAGAGTTTGAACTCAAAGCACAAGGATGGAATCCTTTGAAGGAAGAAGAAGCGGAAAAAGCATAACTATAAAACTTTTTCAGTATTTTTTCTCAAATCATAAACGCTGATAATTAGCCATATAGCCAATTATCAGCGTTTTTTATCATGAAAGCTATTGCATAGTCCAAAAGTTTCACTACCTTTGCAACCGCAAAAGAGATAAACATGGTGCCATAGCTCAGTTGGTAGAGCAAAGGACTGAAAATCCTTGTGTCCCCGGTTCGATTCCTGGTGGCACCACTCAAATAAATACTCCCACTCCCCCTATCCCCAGCAACATGCTTTAAGATAGACTTTACTATTATCCCATGAAAAGGTCTGATAATAAAGAAATATGCCCTTCCCAGCCAATTATTGTACTTCACAACAGTAGTAATCCGAAGTTCTTGTTTTCCTTCGTGATATTCCCCGCACCACATGGACACATGGAAATCAAGATGCTTATCCGGCATTCCGAGAATTTCTTCATGCAGATTTTTATCCAAGACCATATCTGTAAATCTGGTTGCTGTATCCAGTCCTAATGGCTTTACAATCGCATTCCTGAAATTCATGAGCCAACCAATCCACTTAGGAAATCGGCTGAAGGCAAGATTGCGAAAATCTTCCGGTGTCAAAGCCTGCCCAGTGACCATCACTTTAGAAAAAGAATCTATATAATCTACAGGAAAATAATTCTTTATTAAGCTGTCTGCCGGTATATCTTTCATCTTATCACATATTGAATTTATTACTCGTTTGCTTTTCATTCACGGCGTCCCCAATGACACGGCCTACAAGGGTAGCCACTTAATCCAACCCTACAACATATTCTTAGAAATAATATTATCCCGTAAAAGATAAAGCTCAAAAGAAAATTATCAGTTATCTTTGTTCCATGACTACCAACAAGACAACTCCCAAAGAATTATGGGCAAGACAGCAGATTAGCGGTCCCGATGTGGACTATGATTTATGGAACAAGAAAAGAATATCCGTGCAAGCGTTCTCACAAATGAGTCAGAGCTGTATTTTTACAGTTGACGTATTTAAAGAGAGATACGATTTTGCATCCGACAGTTTTGCCCATCTTTTCGGATACAATCCCACTTGGATAAAGACAATCAGGCAACAAGGCGATTTACTGGAAGAGAGAATACACCCTGATGACAGAATGCAACTCACGGAATGCCAAATCGAGCATGGACAGTTCATCTACTCACTCCCACCGGAAGAAAGAAATGACTACCGGCAAATATTTCAATTCCGTATGTTGAATGCACGGCAACAGTATATCAATGTAAGTAGCCGGCAACAAGTCATAGAAACAGACCGGAATGGTAAAGCCTGGATAATCATGGGAGTAATGGACATACTTCCCGACCAGACCCCTATCGAAAGAATCAAACGGACGGTGGTGAACAGAAAAACGGGAGAGATGCTTCCAACATGCACTGTTTCTCCTGACAAACAATTATCCAACCGGGAGAAAGAAATATTACGACTCATCCGACAAGGTTTTTTAAGCAAGGAAATCGCTCACCAGCTGGGAGTGAGCATCTATACTGTGAACAATCACCGGAAAAACATCCTAAGCAAGTTAGATGCCAACAATATAATGGAAGCCATCCATATAGTAGAAAATCTTGGTATCTACCTCTAAGATTACGGAAGCCAACCGAGACTGTCCGCCAACTGATTTGTTTTGCGCCACTCTTCAAGCTCCTTATAAGTGCGGACACCTCCCGTAAAGACAGCATGATAAATCTCTATACCTGGAATCGTTACACCATCCGGCACATCGAATTTGATTTGCAATATCGTTTTCCTAATTTCAGGAGTAAGGCGCTCCGCAATAGCGGCAGTCACCTTTTCTACAACACCATCATACCTGGAACCTTTCCGGATGTGAATCATATCAAACTTCCAAGTATTCTGTTCTCTATCCTTATATAAAGCATGCCACTCCATGCACTCTTCCTCCGTATGGATAAGGTTCCTATATTGTATTTCCTGCAAAGGCAACCGTTCCGCAAGTTCCCGGATGACCGAAAAGCTCTCTCCTACATCCAACCTATCGGTATAAATATGGATATCTATATCCCTACTTTTCGCCAACAGCCCGGTACGGAGTGAGCCCACCAAATGAACGGTTGCTCCAATGCGCTCCCATGCTTCAATAATACAGGTATCTTCCAATACTTTCCATGCAGATTGCTGATTCTGCCTTGCAAGCTCATGAATGTCCATTTACCTCCACTTTTTTGAATGTGCAAAGATATAAAACTTCCCAGTATATAGCTATAAATAGCCATTTCCCTTCTTGATACAATACACTAATTTTGCACACTGTCTTATCTTTTAGCAACAACTAATTATGGCATTCAATCAAACAGAGAAACAAGAGAAAGAATATTTAAAGCAAATAATCAGTTTTCTGAAAAAGGTTATCGGTAATACCGACGCATCCGTGAAAGACCACGTCGACACCTTGGCAGAATACAAAGACTATATCTGGTTCAACAAAGACATCGACCCACACGAGATACGCTCCATGCGCGAAAGCATCCTGAACCATTTTGCCTTGGGGGAAAGTGTAATCAACAAGCATAAGCGGCTCACCAAGATACTTGCCATTCCTTACTTCGGACGAATTGATTTTTTGGAAAAGAAAGAAAACAGCAAAGTGATGCCTATCTATATAGGTATCCATACCTTCTATGACCCGGAAAGTCGAGCTACCCTTATCCATGACTGGCGAGCACCCGTTTCGAGCATGTTCTATGACCATGAATTAGGAGAAGCAGGCTATCGGTCTCCATCGGGAGAGATTAAAGGAGTAATTTCCCTAAAACGCCAATACAGAATTCGGGGCGGCAAAATGGAATTTATGATTGAAAGTGCCCTGACCGTCCATGACGACATTCTGCAAAAAGAGTTAAGTTCCAATGCAGATGACAAGATGAAAAATATCGTTGCCACCATCCAACGGGAACAGAACCGGATTATCCGCAACGAAGATATCCGCACGCTTATTATTCAAGGAGTGGCCGGCTCTGGAAAAACATCCATAGCCCTGCACCGCATAGCCTACCTGCTCTATACCTTCAGAGACAGCATCTCATCAAAAGATATTCTGATTATCTCCCCCAACAAAGTGTTTTCCGATTATATCTCCAACGTCCTCCCCGAACTTGGGGAAGAAACCGTGCCCGAAACCAGTATGGAACAAATACTCTCCGGAGTGTTGGAACACAAATATAAGTACCAAACATACTTCGGGCTAGTGAATGAACTGTTAGAAAAGCCATCCTCAAGCCTCATCAACAGAATAGCCTATAAAGCCTCTTTCGGCTTCATTTCAGAGCTTGACAAGTTTATCCTCCACATAGAGAACACCTACTTCAAGGCAGCAGACGTGAAGCTGACCAAATACATCACCATACCTGCCCCGTTTATCGAAGAACAGTACCTACGTTTCAACCGTTATCCCATACGCCGACGATTTGATGCTATGGCTGATTATATGCTGGATATGTTGAAAATACAATACACCTTTACGGTAACCACCACCGGCAGAAACCTTTTGAAAAAAGAAATCAGACTAATGTTTGCAGGCAATAACGACATTCAAGTCTACAAAGATTTCTTTAAATGGACAAATAATCCCGGAATGTTCAAAATGCGAAAGGGACATACACTCGAATACTCAGACTTGGCACCGCTGGCATACCTACACTTGGCATTGGAGGGAAACGGGAACCAGCCATTCAGAGTCAAACATCTGTTGATAGATGAGATGCAGGACTATTCGCCCATACAGTACAAGGTAATACAGAAACTCTTTCCATGCCGGAAAACCGTGTTGGGCGATGCAGGACAGTCCGTGAATCCTTATGGTTCATCCACAGCAGAAACTATCCAAAAGTCACTTACTGCAAGTGAAATCATGAAATTGTGTAAGAGTTATCGTTCCACCTTCGAGATTACGGATTTTGCGCAAAAGATTCATCCTAACGCAGAGCTGGAACCGGTTGCCCGGCATGGAGAAAAGCCACAAATCCTGCAGTTCGGCAGTGCCGTAGAAGAACTGTCCGGCATTATGGGGCTAATCTCCACTTACCGGAAATCCGGATATAAGTCTCTTGGCATCATATGCAAGACGGAGCAGCAAGCCAGGAAGATGGCAGACATGCTGAAATCATATGCCAATGATATCAGCTTCCTATCAAGTCAAAGCTCCGCATTTGTGCAAGGCATCGTCATCACCTCTGCCCACATGGCAAAAGGGCTCGAGTTTGACGAAGTCATTATTCCACAGACGGATGAGAGAAATTACCGTTCGGAGATTGACAAGAGTATGCTTTATGTAGCTGTAACCAGAGCTATGCACCGCCTAACCTTGACATTTCACGAGGCAAGACCGGCAACTCACTGATGATGGATTATTAAGGAAATCTATCCCAACAGCCTTGTACAAGATGCGGCAAGTAACAGCGTATCTCATCAATCGACCAATCCCACCATTGCAGCCGCAATAATTTCTTCACCACATCCTCATCAAAACGTTTCCTGATTTCTTTGGCAGGAGTTCCCCCTACAATTGTATAAGGGGGAACATCTTTAGTCACAACAGCACGTGCACCAATAATCGCCCCATCTCCTATATGAACACCAGCCATTATCACCGCTTCATAACCAATCCAAACATCATTACCTATTATAATATCTCCTTTGTCATCCCATGCATCCGTTATGTCCGATTTCTTCAATCCCCACTCTTCGTAAAATAAAGGAAATGTATAAGTAGACAGAGATTTCAACGTATGATTGGCACAGTTGAACAGAAATTTCGTACCGCAAGCAATGGAACAGAATTTACCAATAACCAGCCTCTCCTGATGGATGGGGTAATGATACAGCACATTGTTTTTCTCGAACAACAAAGGGTCAGCTACAAAATCATTATAAATAGTATAGTCACCAACCTCTATTCGAGGATCCTTTACAACAGCATTAAGATATACGGTTTGCTTATCTCCCGTACGCGGATATATTTTAGTCATCATAATTCGATATGTTTCTAATATTGTTTACTTCTTAAATAGAAAACCGATTGCAGTGCCAGCAAAATCACAAAAAGGTATTCTGCCGTTAAGTAAATAGCCAAGGATGCATGAGTGCAAGCGCTTAACCAATAAAGATACCCCAGATACACGACAGTGGTAGTCACTTGGAAAAGAAAAGTAATCCGGGTTTTACCGGTCCCTCCAACTGCGTTGAGATATACATAGCCTGGCAAGGCAAAGGTATAATTCAGCAACGTCACAACAAAAGGGATGAAAGCCTGCTCTGTTAACAGTTCGTTATCTGTATAGATTCCTATTATCAAGCGATTATAACATACAGCTACCCCTATCAGTGGAAATCCAGCAGAATAGCCCAACCTCAGTATCTTACGGCAGATAATGAAAACAGCCCTCCTTTCTCCAGCCCCAATCGCATTACTGACCAGCGAACCCGTAGTGACCGCAAAAGAATTGACTATTACAAAAAAGACAGCAGATACACTTCGCGTAATATTGGAAATGGCTAATTCCGTTTTACCCAAATGTTCCACCGCCACAAAAAACAAGAACCACGGAGCCACGCTGATAAAGGCATGAAGCATGCTCCATACCGACAAGCTCAGCACATCCACCAACAGCTTTCCGTCATATACCGGTTTCAATCCATATTTCCCTTTATCTATTTTCAGCCATACATAGAAAAGAAGCATCACCAAAGAACCCATCTCTGCCAGAGAAGAAGCAATGGCAGCTCCCGATATTCCCAGTCCTCCAACAATTATCAGAATATAATTCAAAGGAATATTAATCACTACTGCAACGGCAGCAGCCCACGATAATGCCCGAGTGCATGTTATTCCCACAAGAAAAGAACGGATAACCAAAAACGGAAACGAAAACAGCAAACCGAAACTGCGCCAGTCCAGATATTGAATTACAGCCCGATAAATCTCCGGCGAGGAAATCAACCTTCCCAATATGAAAGGAGAACTTGCCTGCATCAGCAGACAAAGCAAAATGGCCAATCCCGATAAAAAGAAGAAACCTTGAAAGAATATCTTCCCAGCCTTACCATAGTCACATTCTCCATTCCTTCGGGCAATCATCACCTGCAATCCGATACTAAACCCAAACCCAAGCATGTAGACCGCCAAATAATAAATCCCCGCAATGGCAGATGCTCCCAATTCCACCTCGCCAACGTGACCTAAGAAAACAGCATCGGTTATATTTATCAGCTGCTCCATCAAAATGCTCATCATTACCGGAAAGTTGATAAGCCATATCTGTTTATATGTATAATGCATTGCTCAACAATAAAATAGCACAAAACAACACACTGTACAAGTACAGCATGCCATCCTGCAAATTCATGAATAAAAGGATACACAATCTCTGTGGCAAACGGGTCATCGTTTGCCAGATAGCTGAATAGCTTTATCAAGCAGGGCTATTCGTTGAGCGTAGCTATATACAGAGCTTCATAAGAGGTGAATATGTTTGTTCATTCAATATATAGTGTAAAAATATAGAAAAAAAGTGCCAAAGTTCAGTTTAGGGCATAAAAAAAGGAGTACCGCTGTACTCCAACCTTTGTTAACCTTAAATCTAA
>ERZ773229.2254-NODE-2254-length-11690-cov-31.363816_pt1 | contig 11690 bp, 17 predicted proteins | sample MGYA00580992_ERZ773229 | MGnify/ENA primary metagenome ERZ773229 (study PRJEB29015, sample SAMEA2737795) | human gut metagenome | biome: human gut; feature: human-associated habitat; material: faeces | place: China | collected 2012 ... | reverse complement strand
AAAGGAGGTAAAAGAGTATGGATCATTTAAGTATTGACCTTGAAACATTTTCAAGTGTGCCGATACAAAAAGCCGGTGCCCAAAAGTACATACAAAGCCCCGACTTTGAGATCCTCCTCTTTGCCTACTCCCTTAACGGTGCGGAGCCGGTGTGCTGTGATTTTGCCCAAGGCGAAACGCTCCCCAAGTGGGTTGCCGAGGCGCTGCTCGATCCGCGGTGCTTAAAACACGCATACAATGCGCCCTTTGAGTGGGGCTGCCTGTCCCGGTATATGGGCAGGCAGCTGCCACCGGCGCAGTGGCGTTGCACAATGTTCCACGGCTTGTATGCCGGCTATACAGCGGGCTTGGACGCCACAGGAAGAGCGTTGGGCTTGCCGGAGGATAAGCGCAAGCTGAATACTGGCAAAGCCCTTATACGCTATTTCTGCGTACCGTGTGCCCCGTCAAAGGCAAACGGCGGCAGAACACGGAACTACCCACACCACGCGCCGGAGCGCTGGGAGTTATTCAAAGAGTACAACCGCCAGGATGTTACAACCGAAATGGAAATTGAGCGCAGATTATCTGCTATCGAGATCCCCGATTTTGTGCAAAAGGAATGGGAAACAGATCTTATTATAAACAGCCGGGGCGTCGCTGTTGATATGGGGATGGTTGAGGGTGCCCTTGAGCTTGGGGCAACGGTCCGCAACACCCTTACAACCGAGGCTGTGAAAATATCCGGGTTAAGCAACCCCAACAGCGTAGCCCAACTTTCAGCTTGGTTGGAAAAAGAAACTGACGAAGAAATAACAGACCTGCGCAAGGACACCGTTGCCAAAATGCTTGCCCGTGACGATAACAGCCCGGAGGTACAGCGTATGCTTGAGATCCGTCAGGAGCTCGGTAAGACAAGCACCAAAAAATACGATGCCATTGAGCAGGCTGTGTGTCAGGATGGGCGTGTGCGTGGGCTCTTACAGTTTTATGGAGCCAACCGCACAGGCCGCTGGGCGGGGCGTTTGGTGCAGATACAAAACCTACCCCGTACCTATACAGAGCCGTTGGAGCTTGCCCGTGACCTTGTAAAAGGGCGTAAGTTGGATGCCTTAAAAATCATTTACGGTAGCGTGCCGGACACGCTCTCACAGCTGATACGCACCGCGTTTATTGCCGCACCCGGTAATGTGCTGATTGATGCCGACTTTTCGGCCATTGAGGCCCGTGTTATTTCCTGGCTTGCCGGTGAGGAGTGGAGGCTTGAGGTTTTCCGCACCCACGGCAAAATATACGAGGCATCAGCCTCGCAGATGTTCGGCGTGCCCATTGACCTTATAAAAAAGGGCAACCCCGAATATGCCCTCCGGCAAAAAGGTAAGGTTGCAGAGCTTGCCCTTGGTTATCAAGGCAGCACCGGCGCACTTATCAATATGGGTGCGCTTGATATGGGCATACCGGAAGAGGATCTGCCCGATATTGTGAGCCGTTGGCGTGATGCCAACAAACACATAAGGAACCTGTGGTACAAGGTGGATGCCGCCGCTGTGCAGGTCATCACTCAAGGCGGCAGCGTGAGCGTAAGCAGCCTTATACTTGCCCACGAATGGGATGCAACACAAGGCACCGACTATATGACAATAGCGCTGCCAAGCGGCAGAAAACTGTTTTACAATGCCCCGCAAATAGGCGTAAACCAATGGGGCAACCCCTCAATATCGTATATGGGTATGGACCAGACCACAAAGAAATGGAAACGCATCGAAACCTACGGCGGCAAGCTCGTGGAGAATTGTGTGCAAGCCATCGCCCGTGACTGTCTGGCGCAGGCTATTGAACACCTGGAGGCAGCAGGGCTGCCGGTTATATTCCACATACACGATGAGGTGGTAATTGATATAAGACCGTTTGCAGACAACGATGCGATGCTTGCAAAAACAGTTGAAATAATGAGCCGCCCTGTTCCGTGGGCTCCGGGCTTGCCCCTTGGCGCTGATGGTTGGGTTGGTAAATTCTTTAAGAAAGATTAGGAGGCTCGGCTATGCGGTATATGGGAGGCAAAAGCCGCATAGCCAGTTACATAGCCGAATTTATGAATAAACTCGTCGCCCTTGTGGGCGCAAAGGACGATAAGGAGAGATTAAAATGACCGAAAGTGATTACAAATACTTGCAAGAGCGGCTGTCGAAGAAGTCTGAGAATAATCCGCATAAACATATAGGCAGCTTTAATTACGAGGCAGGCTATAAAGAGGGCATTGCCGCCGCAAAGAGTATCTTGTCCGAGTTTTATCACAGGAGGAAGAAAACAAATGAAGAAACGTGAAACCATTTATATCTGTGACCATTGTGGTGTTATAGCTCGTGAAGAAACGGAGTTTGGCTTTGGATTTTGTTTTAAAACTTTGCCAAGAGACTGGACTCGATTAGGCAAAGAGCACCTATGTCCAAAATGCTCAGAAATATATCGTAAATTCAAGGAAGAGGTAGATAAACAATGACTGTAAAAGAGTTTTATGAGTACGGCTGTGAAAGTGATTTGAAGGTGTTGAGTGGTTATAATGGAAAAGTGCTTTGCAAAAGGTTTGACCCGAAAAAACATACTGAAATCGGCGAAAGAGAAATTTCAAGGTATTGGGCTGAGGAGGAAGTAACACGAAGCGGGTTTTCCGTATATTCACGACATTTTATATGTTGTTACGCTGATGGGACGCCCGAGCGGGAATATGATTTTTGTAGTTACGGGGAAAGGGAAGATGAAGAATGATAACTAAAACCGTAGAAATTAAGTTAAGTGGAAAAGATTTAGCAGATGAATTGTGGGAATTGGATTGCCAAGAACAAGCAGATTTTTTCAACAAAAACGGATTTGTTAAAGATAATTTCAATTACGAATGTGCTATAACTCAAATTGACCGAATAACTGAATTGTTAGACGAAAACGGTAGAAAATTTATTGAAAAATTATACAGTAGTATGCAAGGCTGGAATGATGTGAGAAAGGAAGATGAGAGGAATGAGAACAAAGGAGAGAAAAGTTAATGATTAAATTTGAAAATACAGAAGTCGTTGGTTGGGAGTCTGCTATCAGAGGCATGCGCAATCCTATGAACTCTTGGGAGAAGAGTGATAGTGGTTGGAGCCCAGATTGGCCTAGAGATAATTATATTTTTGTAGACGAAGACACTGATGATTATTTCGAATTAGCAATCGGTCCTAATGACCAGAAGCTCATGACGGCTCTTCGCAACGCTGGCACAGATCACCGTAAATTTATGCGAATGATTACTGTATATGTGGATATTACTGCACCTTTATATTGGTGGAAAGAATTTGACACATATAAGGTCGGCACAGTTGCTAACTCTTGTTCTACTATGCATAAGATTCACGCAAAAGAATTTACAGTAGATGATTTCAGTCATGAACATTTGTTTACAGAAGAAAACCTTCGGTATGACGCAGAACCGGATTCATTGAAACTGCTGAACACTATAATTGATGCTCTAAATGTTTATAGATTGGCGTATTTAGAGGAAGGTGACAAATCGATTTGGTGGCAAATGATTCAACTTCTGCCGAGCTCTTATAATCAACGCCGAACAGTCATGTTGAATTATGAAGTCATAGCTAATATTTATAAATCTCGCAAAAATCATAAGTTGGATGAATGGTCTTTTGGTTTTATTGAATGGATTAGGAGTTTGCCATATTCGGAATTGATTACCGGAGGTACCATAAATGGGTAAAAAGTCATGATAAAGAAAACACTTTACATTGCTAATGACGGTGAAGTAACGGAATATTGCGTACAAGGCCCCTGCCCGAATTTCAAAACCGTTGAGCAAATCAAAGTCGAGGCATACAAAGAGTTTGCGGAGAAATTGAAAGATGCCGCTATGCCCTATTTAAGGGGTGGCAAATATTATGAGATAATTACAACACGATGTGTTGATACTCTCTTAAAAGAAATGGTTGGTGAGGAAGAATGATACCTTTTCCAAATAAAAAATACAGCGTTATATACGCAGATCCGCCATGGAAATACCAGGACGAGCGATGCGAAGGCACTGCTGCCGACCATTACCCTACAATGCGTATTGAGGATATATGCAACCTGCCGGTGCAGGATCTGGCGGCTGATAACTGCGTGCTTTTCCTTTGGGCAACTTACCCAAAGCTCAAAGAGGCGTTGCAAGTAATTGAGGCATGGGGTTTTAAGTATAGAAGCATCGGCTTTCAGTGGGTAAAACAAAACCGCAGTGGCAATGGCTACTTTTTCGGCCTTGGGCGTTGGACCAGAGGCAACACAGAGCCCTGCCTTATAGCTACTAAGGGTAAGCCCCACAGGGCAAGCAACAGCGTAAGCCAACTCATTTTTGCACCACTGCGTGCCCATTCCCAAAAGCCGAATATCACACGAGATAAAATCCGAGAGCTTATGGGGGAGAATCACTCTTACATAGAGCTTTTTGCAAGGAATACAACACCGGGCTGGGATGTCTGGGGGAACGAGGTAAACAAGTATGGCAACTAAAATATACATAGCCGGAAAAATCACCGGCGATCCCGATTATAAAGCAAAGTTTAATGCCGCCGCAGAGGAGTACAAAAAAAAGGGGTTACACCGTGCTTAACCCCTCCTGGATGCCGGAGGGTATGCAAAAGGCAGACTATATGCGTATTTGCTTTGCAATGATTGACACCGCAGATGTGGTTGCTTTCCTGCCGGGGTATCGTTTAAGCGCCGGCGCGCAGCTTGAACTGCAATACTGCTTTTACATTGATAAAGATGTAAAGCTGCCGGAATGTACGCACCCTATGCTTATCCGTGAGGGTAACGGACCGGTAGTGTGCGCCCAATGCGGTGCTGTATTTAAGGAGGCGAAACCTTGAAACATTACGGCGATATAACAAAAATAAACGGTGCCCTCGTTGAGCCTGTCAATGTGATTATTGGCGGCAGCCCGTGCCAGGATCTCTCTGTTGCGGGCAAGCAAGCAGGGCTTGCCGGTGAACGGTCCGGACTCTTTATGGAGCAAATACGGATAATAAAAGAAATGAGGAGGGCTGACCTTGAAAGAGGCAGAACAGGAAAAGACACCCGCCCAAGGTATATGGTATGGGAAAATGTGCCCGGAGCTTTCAGCTCCAACAAAGGAGCCGATTTCAGCATCGTGCTCCAAGAAACCGCAAAAGTGGCCTGCGAACAAGCCCCCGCTGTTCCTATCCCTAAAAACGGATGGCCTCCAGCCGGATGCCTTACCGATGTGGGAGGACAATGGAGCATTGCGTGGCGAGTATTTGACACACAGTTTTGGGGTGTGCCCCAAAGACGAAAACGCATCGCACTTGTCGCAGATTTTGGAGGCCTCACCGCACCCGAAATACTCTTTGAGCGCCAAGGCGTGCCTGGGTATATTAAACCGTGCGGAAAAGAGGGGCAAGCAGCTCCCGGAAATATTGAAACTTGCTTTAATACAGCAGGCTCAACGAGGGGGGCTTATTGCATACAAGGTAATTGCATCGACAGAGCCGACACCGCAGGATGCAACGGAAAAGGATGGACCGAGGGCGTAAGCTACACCCTTAACACCATTGACCGCCCCGCCGTACTCCCTTTTGTATCTGCCCCTCAACTAACGGGGGGGGATAACCCAAACAGTACACATTTTCGATCCGGCACAGATAACAAGCAAACTGCACCGCAACCAAATGCTTGCGGGGGCACCGTGCCACACAATGCACAGGCTTGCACCTCCGGCAATAGTGATCCGATCGTCTTTGAGCCGGGATCCTGTTCCCGTGTTGGCGGGCATATCTGGCAAGACGGAAAAGCACCGGCTTTGAGAGCGCAAAGCGGCGATAACCAACCCGCCATAGCACTTGAAAACCATCCGGCAGACAGCAGGGTTAAAATCGCCGAGGATGGTATAGTACAAACCCTCAACGCCCGAATGGGCACCGGGGGGGGGGAATGTTCCCCTCGTTATGTGTACGATCCCCGGTTTTGGAACATAGCAACGCCGGAACAACCGATGTTTACCCTGCTGGCAACAAGCTACAAGGGGCCACCGGTTGTGATAACGGAGGTACACAATGATAATGTATGAAAATTACCAATTTGCAAACTACCGCCCAGGCTGCGGAACGCTTAAAGCCAGTGGCGGCGATTACGGGGGGGGGCTCGGAAAACTTGATCGTGTATCAATATTGGAACGGTGAACGAGTAACCGACACCCTCACAGCAAGGAACGCGGGAGGAGCGCAACGGATGCCAGACAAACAAAATTTTAATTGCGTAGTGGGTTTTCACCTGCCGCAAGATACTATAACAGACGAAAACAAAACGCCTTGCCTGTCGGCAGGCAGCTCCACCGGCGAGGCATCGCTTGGTGTATGCGAGGAACAAAGCCAAGTACAGTACATTGTGCGGAGGCTTACACCGCTTGAGTGTGAACGCCTGCAAGGCTTTCCGGACGGTTGGACGGATATAGGCGAATGGACGGACAGCAAAGGCAAAGTACATAAAGAAAGCACCGACAGCGCACGCTACAAAGCCCTCGGCAACAGTATAGCCATACCGCCCTGGACTTATGTATTACAACGGCTTTCACTATGCTGCGGTGCAAAGCCCACAATGGCAAGTTTATTTGACGGTATAGGCGGTTTTCCGTATATCTGGGAAAGCCTTAACGGCAAAGGCTCTTGTGTATGGGCAAGTGAAATTGAGGACTTTCCTATTGCAGTAACAAAATATCATTTTCCGGAGGAGGTAAACGACGATGGCTGATGCAGATAAATGCGCCGCTTGCGGCGAGATTATTCCGGAGGGCATCCAGGTTTGCCCTCTGTGTTCAAAGGAGGTGCCCGAAATGGGCAACAGCAAAAGCCCTTATTACAATAGCGAGGGCTACGCCGATTCCACCGCCGTGGGTGCGGGCGGTAAGGAGTAACCGCTATGCAATATGATCGTAAAATTGCCATAGCCTCCGGTGCAAGCAGGCGTGCAACCGTATGGACCACGCAAACGCTTATGGTATCGGAATTATGGCAAAAGTTAAAAGTGCCCGCAAGGGGCACCGAAACCCTTGCAGAATACCTAAATCTTAAAAAAGCACAGCAGGACGATCTCAAGGATATAGGCGGCTTTGTCGGCGGTACCCTTAACGGACCTCGCCGCAAAGCCAACAATGTGGCCGGGCGTGATATTATCACCCTTGACCTTGACAACATACCTGCGGGGCATAAAGACAATGTGCTCCGCATCGTAGAGGGTTTGGGCTGTGGGTACTGTGTTTACAGCACCCGAAAGCACCAGCCTGCTGCCCCTCGTCTGCGTGTGCTCTTTCCGCTTGACAGAACGGTAACGGCTGACGAATACGAGCCCATCGCCCGTAAAGCAGCTGAATATATAGGCCTTGAATACGCTGACCCCACAACCTTTGAGCCCAGTCGCCTTATGTATTGGCCGAGCTGCTGCCGTGATAGTGAGTATGTGTATGTTGTGGGTGATAAACCTTTCTTATCTGCCGATGGCCTGCTTGCACAGTACACCGATTGGCACGATATGACACAGTGGCCCGCCCTGCCGGGGCAAGCACAATTTACCAAGCTGGCAGTAAAGCAAGGCGATCCGGACGGTAAAAACGGCGTTGTGGGTGCTTTCTGCCGCACCTATGATATACAGCGCGCAATGGACGAGCTGCTCCCCGGTATTTATGAGCCGGTTGACAATGTGCCCGGCAGATATACATACCTTGGAGGCTCTACCACGGGTGGTGCCGTGCTTTACGATGACGGCAAATTTTTATATAGCCACCACGCAACAGACCCCTGCGGCGGCCGCCTTGTAAATGCCTTTGACCTTGTGCGCCTGCACAAGTACGGCGATAAGGACGATACCGCAGCCGCAGGCTCACCCACCAACCGCCTGCCCTCCTACCTTGCTATGTGTGAGTATGCCTGCGGGCTTTCGGATGTTAGCGCACTTATAAGCAAGGAACGGTACGAAAGCGCCGTTAAGGACTTTGACGGCATCACCGCCGATGAGAGCGAGGAGCCGGAAAATTGGATGGCGCTGCTCGAAAAGAATACCCAGACGGGTGCTGTTAAAGCCACCATTGACAATGTGCGTATTATCCTGGAGCACGATCCCCTGCTTAAAGGCAAGTTTGCGCTTAACGAATTTGCCGGCCGTGGTGAGGTGCTCGGCTCCCTGCCGTGGGATAAACGGGAAAAACGCCGCTTGTGGGATGATAACGATAACCAAGGGCTATATTGGTACCTTGAGCGTGTGTATAAGATTTCCGGCAACGGCAAAGTGGACGGTGCCCTTTCCCTCCATTCCAATGCCCACGCTTTTAACGATGTAAAGGACTACCTCAAGGGCTTGCAGGGCAAGTGGGATGGCGTGCCCCGCCTCGATTGCCTTTTTATTGATTACCTCGGCGCAAAAGATACAGCATACAACAGAGCCGTAACACGCAAGGCCTTTACTGCCGCCGTTGCCCGTGCTATGACACCCGGCTGCAAGTATGACAACATGGTTATTTTGGCAGGTCCGCAGGGTATCGGTAAAAGTACCCTGCTGGATAAAATGAGCCGTGGCTGGTTCAACGATAGCATACGCACCTTTGAGGGCAAAGAGGCAAGCGAACTGCTCCAGGGCGTTTGGCTCGTGGAGGTATCGGAGCTTGATGCTTTCCGGCGTACCGATGTAAGCCGCATTAAGCAGTTTTTGAGCCTCCGTGCGGATCGTTTCCGTGCGGCATATGGGCGTAATGTTAAGGAACTGCCCCGCACTTGCATCTTTTTCGGCACCACCAACACTGCTGAATACTTGCAGGACACCACCGGCAACCGCCGCTTTTGGCCAATAGACACCGGCGAACAGAGGCACACCAAAAACGTATGGCGTGACCTCGATCCGGAAATAGATCAGCTGTGGGCCGAGGCGTATGTACGCTGGCAGGCCGGTGAGCCTCTTTACTTATCCGGTGCCATTGAGGATGCTGCCAAGGAAAAGCAAGAGGAACACAGAGAGGCATCCAGCCGTGAGGGTATCGTGCGTGAATTTATGGAGCGACCTGTACCGGACGATTGGAGCAAGTGGCCTCTTGATAAGCGGCGTATGTTCTGGGGCGGCGTAACGATGGGCAGCGACAGCCTGCACCTTGTGCCCCGCGACAGTATTTGTGCCCTTGAGGTTTGGTGTGAGGCTTTCGGCGGCAGCATTAAAGAAATGAAAAGCACCGACACCAGAGAGCTTAACGCCATAATGGCGACAACGCAGGGTTGGCAAAAAGCAAGCAACGCAAAGTGGATGGGGCCCTATGGTACGCAGCGTGGGTTTATTCGCAAATAACCTTACAAATAACCTTACAAATAACCTTACAAATAACCTTACAATCAAAAAATCGTGTAGAAATGTAAGGAAATTAAAACCTTACAATTATACACGCAAAAACGGGGTTTTGTAAGGTTGTAAGGTTATTTGTAAGGCCGCAAGACCGCATAAAATAAGGGTTTTTATTGATTTCCTTACAAACTTACATTTTTTCTTATAGAGTATAAAATTAGAGAGTTTGAGAGTAAAATTACGCTCTAACCCGCCTGTTTGCGTGTATTACACGTGCGCGCGTAAGAATGTTAGAAAAGGAGGAAAACGATGCTTGAAAAAACTGTTGAAAAAGAATTGTGCGACCGAGTAAAAAATGATCTCGGCGGCTGGGCATTAAAGTTTGTAAGCCCCGGACAAAACGGCGTACCGGATCGCATTGTGCTTGTGCCGTATGGGCGTATATATTTTGTGGAAACAAAGGCACCTGGTAAAAAACTGCGTAAGCTGCAAGAATATGTTTGCGGTTTGATAAAGCGATTAGGTTTTAGGGTGCTGCGGATAGACACCAAGGAAAAGGTGGAGGCTTTCGTAAGGGAGGTGCAAAGGAATGAGTAAGGTACAGCGGCAATGCGATTGGTGCGGAAAAACGATCTCCCGATATCCAAGTCAATTTGCCGGAAAGCAAAGAATCTTTTGTTGTAGAAAATGCTTTGATGAATATTCCACCAAGGCGTTAAACCCAAACGGATATGCGTATAAAGATTTCTCAAAAAGCAGCGAATTTTTACACACGCATAACGCTGAATTTAATAAGCATCGTATGACTCCGACGGTGAGATGGAAATTACGAAAGGCACACTTGAATACCGGCGCAGGAAAAACATACACAAAGTTCCTGTCAAGACACGAGCACAGGGTTGTTGCTGAACTTATGCTTGGCAGAGCATTAAAACCAGGTGAAGTTGTTCACCATATCGACGGAAACAGACGGAATAATAATCCCAATAATTTAATGATGTTTAGCAGTCAAAAAGAATACACTGCTTTTCACGCAAAAGGAGGTGGTCAAAATGGAGTATAAGCCGCATAACTATCAGGCGTATTGTATAAACCGTATCGTAAATGATCCGGCAGTCGGACTGTTTTTGCGGCCTGGTTGAAGGCTTGGGAAAAACTTCAATAACACTTTCGGCGATAAACATTTTGAAATACTTTAAGTGGAACATTGCAAAGGCTTTGGTTGTAGCACCCAAAAAGGTTGCAGAGGGTACCTGGAGCAAGGAGGCAAACAAGTGGGATCACTTAAAGCATTTGCGTGTGGTTACAGTCCTGGGATCGTCCGCAAAGCGTATAAAGGCACTTAACACCCCCGCGGATGTGTATGTTATAAATCGTGAAAACATACCCTGGCTGGTTGAATATTATCAGCAGGCGTGGCCGTTTGATATGGTGGTGCTTGACGAAAGCACGAGCTTTAAGAACGGCCAAAGCAAACGCTTTAAGGCAATGAAACTTGTAAGGCGTTTTTGCAAAAAGGTTGTGCTGCTTACCGGCACACCGTCCTCCAAGGGGCTTATGGATCTGTGGGCGCAGATTTATTTGCTTGACGAGGGCGCGCGGTTGGGCAAGAATATAACACAATTCCGCACGCGGTACTTTGACGCCAATACACACGGGGGGCATTTTACCGATTACAAACCAAAAGAGGACGCCGAGGCGGCGGTACTTAACGCTATAAGTGATATTTGCATATCAATGAGAGCCGAGGACTACCTGGAGTTACCTGCTTGTATCGAGCACGATGTCCCCGTAGTGCTTGATGATAAGACAATGAAAGCGTACAAGCAATTTGAGCGTGATCTGCTGCTTACCATTGACGAGGACACCATAACCGCCAACACTGCCGGGGTGCTTACCGGCAAGCTGTTACAGTTTTGCAGTGGTGCAATGTATGACAATGACCGCAAGGCCGTACATATTCACGATTGCAAAATCGAGGCCTATATGGAGCTTTTGGAAAGCCTAAACGGTGAGCCTTGTATCACATTCTACGGCTACCAGCACGACAAGGATCGAATCCTTGCCGCCCTTGAAAAAACAAAGCTGCGTGTGTGCGTTTATAAAGGCACTGAGGACGAGGATGCCTGGAACAGCGGCAAGGTTGATGTGCTGTTGGTGCACCCAAGCAGCTGCGCCTATGGGTTAAACCTGCAAGCAGGCGGCCGGCACATTATCTGGTTTACACCGAACTGGAGCTTCGAGCTTAACGATCAGGGCAAGTGCCGTTTGTGGCGGCAGGGCTCCCCGTATGATAAGGTTTATGTGCATTACCTTATTGTGCAGGGGTGCGTTGACGAGGATGTGCTTGA
>ERZ773229.2252-NODE-2252-length-11693-cov-4.126224_pt1 | contig 11693 bp, 8 predicted proteins | sample MGYA00580992_ERZ773229 | MGnify/ENA primary metagenome ERZ773229 (study PRJEB29015, sample SAMEA2737795) | human gut metagenome | biome: human gut; feature: human-associated habitat; material: faeces | place: China | collected 2012 ... | reverse complement strand
TTTTGCCGCAGGCAAAAGCCGGAGGGATTGTCGATTTCCGAAGACTACAATCCCTCAGTCAGCTTCGCTGACAGCCCCCTTTACACAAGGGGGCCTTAAAAGCGTTTTAGGATTTTGCTTCGCCGTCGGTCTTGGGTCTCGGCTTTCTGCGGCGGTGGTTGTTGCGGCGGGGCTTATCCGTGCGCTCGGCCTTGTCCCCGGCGGGGGCGGCGCTCACCGGCGGCTTTTCACCGCCGCGGCGCGCGCTGCGGTTTTCCCCGGCGGGCTTTTTCTCGCTGCGCTCCGGCTTCTTTTCCGCGCGCTCGGGGCGCTCGGGTCTTTCGGCGCGTTCCGGACGCTCGGCTCTTTCGGTGCGCTCGGACCGTTCGGCATTCGCGCCGCCGCGCTTCCGGCGGCGGGAGCGGCTGCTTTTCTTCTCGCCGGAGGGCTTCTCCGCGCTCTGCGGCGCGGCGGACGCGGTGCACACGTCCTCCACGATCATCGACGGCATGATCCAGCCGTTCGTCTCCGGCTCGGCGTTCTCTTCCTTGACCTTTTTGGGCTTGTTGCGGAGAAGGTCGGGCAGGGGCTGACCCTCCGCCGGGCGGCCGCCGGGGATCTCGGCGATCTCGTCGGCATCGTAGGTGCGGATCTGCGCTTCGCCCGGGCCGTCCAGCTTTACCTTGACGTTCTGGCGCAGGAGATTGACGAGCGTGACGCTGCCGTAGCCGTCCTCGGTCTGGACGAACGCGCCGTTTTTCGGCACGTGCTTCAAAAGGTCCTCATACGCCTCCTGCTCATAGCGCAGGCAGCACATCAGCCGCCCGCACGTGCCGGAGATCTTCACCGGGTTGAGCGACATCGACTGCGTTTTCGCCATTTTGGTGCTGACGGGCTGGAAGTCGTCGAGGAACTGGTGGCAGCAGAAGGGCCGCCCGCAGATGCCGAGACCGCCGAGCATCTTCGCCTCGTCCCGCACGCCGATCTGCCGCAGCTCGATGCGCGTGCGGAACACGCCCGCAAGGTCCTTTACGAGCTCGCGGAAGTCCACGCGCCCGTCGGCGGTGAAGAAGAAGAGAATTTTATTCCCCTCAAACGAGCACTCGACGTCCACGAGCTTCATTTCGAGCTTGTGCTTTTCGATGAGCTCCCGGCAGATGCCGAGTGCTTCCTTTTCGCGCTTGCGGTTGAGCTCCGCGATGCGCAGATCGTCCGGCGTGGCGCGGCGCACGACGGGACGCAGCGGCTGCACGCAGTCGCCGTCCCCGACCATGTGATTTCCCTTGACGCACTCGCCAAGCTCCATGCCCTTGGACGTTTCCACAACGAGCGTGTCGCCCGTCCTCGCGGTCACGCCGGCGGGGTCGAAATAGTACGTCTTGCCGCGGCCGCGGAATTTTATGCTGATTACTTCTGTCACGGGATTTTCCTCATTTCCTGATGTGTGAGCGCCGGAGGTCATTTGCCGTCCGGCAGATAGGTGGATAGATAACCGGTCACGTGCTTCGGGCCGACGTTCAACCGGAGATATTCCTCCGCGCGGTGGAGAAACGCTTCGAGCGCGAGAAGCTCCCGCCGGTCGGAAACGAGCTTCACGGCGAGCTCCTCCGCCGCGGTAACGACCTCGAGAAGCTGCGCGTTATCGAGCTTTTCCATCGCCGTGCAGCAGCGAAGAAGCTCCGCGCGGTCGAGCCGCGCTTCAAGATAGCCGCGGGCGCGCTCGTTCTCCGGCGCGGCAGTCCCGCCCGCGAGCCGGATCTCGCCGCAGCGCGACTGCACCGTTTCGAGCAGCTTTTCGCGGCTTTCGGCGCAGAGAAGGAACATGACGCCGCGCGGCGGCTCTTCGAGCAGCTTCAGGAAAGCATTCTGCGCGGCGATGTTCATCGTGTCCGCTTCGGGAAAGATGTATACCTTGCCATCGGCCTCGTTCGGCAGCACGGCAGCGTCCACGGCGAGCGCGCGGATCTGATCGACGGTGATCTCGCGCCGCAGCTTGCCGGACTTGTCCGCCGCGCGCTCGACGAGCGCCACGTCCGGATGGATGCCGGGGAACGCGCCCTGGAACACCTTGCGGCAGTGGCGGCAGGCGCGGCAGGGCTTCGCGCCGCTGCTCTCACAGAGCGCCGCCGCCGCCATTTCCCGCGCGCGAGAGCGCGCCGCGTCTCCGTCGCCGGAGATTATATACGAATGCATCATCTTTTCCATATCGATTCAGTATACCATACACATTTTTAGTTTGACAAGCGTTTGCGAATTGAATACTATGGAAAAAACATCGTGAGGAGGGAGAATATGCGAGCCGCTATCTGCGACGACCGCGCCGAGGACGCGCAGCTCGTCGCGCAGTATGTCCGCGAATGGGGCGAGAGCCGGGAAGAGAGCGTCGCGCTCGAGATGTTCCCCTCCGCCGAGGCGTTCCTCTTCGCCTACGACGAGGACAAGAATTTTGACCTTCTGCTGCTCGATGTCGAGATGGGCGGCATGGACGGCGTGACGATGGCCAGGCGCGTCCGCGCGGAGAACACCGCCGTGCAGATCGTTTTCATCACCGGCTACACGGACTACATCGCCGAGGGGTACGACGTGGCGGCGCTGCACTATCTCGTAAAGCCCGTCCGCGAGGAAAAGCTCTTCGAGGTGCTCGACCGCGCCGCGGCGAAGCTGCGCAGCGACAGCCGCGCGCTCACGCTCGAGTGCGGCGGTGAGATCTTCCGCGTGCCGCTTTATGAGATCCGCTATCTCGATGTGGAGAAAAACTACACGACCGTCCACGCGAAGCGGGATTATACCGTAAAGAAAACGCTCGGCGCACTCTCGGACGAGCTGGACGAGCGCTTTTTCCGCATCGGGCGCGCGGCGATCGTGAATCTTTCGTACATCCGCCGCGTGACGAAAACGGACGCGATCTTATCCGACGGCGCGGCCGTCCCGCTCCCGCGCGGCGCTTACGAAGCGCTCAACCGCGCCATTATCGCGTATCATTGAGAGGTGAGAGCATGAGCCTTTTTTCCCGCCGCGTCGATAAGCAGCTCGAAGCCTACCAGCGCGAGCTGGTGGACACGCATTATAAAGAGGTGGAGAACATGTACCGCCAGATCCGCGGCTGGCGGCACGACTACCGGAATCATATCCAGGTGCTCAAGGCGTTCGCCGCCAAGGGCGATATGGACGCCATCCGCGCCTATCTCGACGAGCTGGACACCGATCTGAACACCGTGGACACCGTCGTCAAAACCGGCAACGCCATGGCGGACGCCATTTTGAACAGCAAGATATCTCTCGCCAAATCGCGCGGCATCACGGTGCAGGCCGACGCGCACATCCCCGTAAAGCTCAAAATGTCGGAGCTCGATCTCTGCTGCATTCTCGGCAATCTCTTCGATAATGCCATTGAAGCGAGCATGGCTCTGCCGGAAAAGGACCGGCTCATCCGCGTGTACATGGACATGAAGGGCACGCAGCTTTATATCTCCTTCACAAACTTCACCGCCGGAAAGAAGCTGGAAAAGACCGGCGGGCGCTTCCGCACCACGAAGGGCGAGGGGCACGGCTTCGGTCTCGTGCGCATCGACGATATCGTCGCGCGGCTGGACGGGTATCTTTCCCGCAACAGCGAGGACGGCGCGTTCACGACCGAGATACTGCTCCCGCAGGTGTGAGCGAAACAGTTCATCCCCGAAAATAAACCATTCGTCCCCGGTCTGTGCCGGGGACGAAGTTTTGTGATAGTGTTATCCTCGCAAAGAAGAGGTGGTTTCGATGAAAGAAAAAACGAAAAAGCCGCGCTACAATCTGGGGCAGAATATGCTCTGGATGCTGCGGCAGGCGCACGCGGTGCACCGGGACGATGTGCCGGTCATTACGGTCATCCGGGCGCTCGCCATGGCGGGCGTGGGCGTTTCCGGCCTTCTGCTCGCGCCGGAGATCGTCCGCTGCGTGGAGGAAGGAGCCACGGTCTCGCGCCTGCTCACGACGATCGGCATTCTCGCCGGGGCGTTGCTCGTGTGCTCGGCGGTCAGAGACTATCTGCATCATGGGCCGCTGTTCTCGCGGGTGGATGTGCGTCTTGCGATCATCCGCAAGATCCATTATAAAGCCTGCGTGATGGCCTATCCGCTCACCGAGGACCCGGAGGTCCTCAAGCTACAGGAGCGGGCCGCCCGCGCGACCTGCAACAACCGCAGCGCGAGCGAGTCCATCTGGCTGGACGAGCAGAAGTTTCTCACCGCGGCGCTGAGCTTTGTGGTGTATCTGCTGCTGCTCACGAATACGAGCGCGTGGCTTCTCGCCGCGCTCACCGTGACGACCGCGGCGGAGTATTTCGTCAACCGGCGCATCAACGAGTGGGGCTACCGCCACCGCGACGAGGCCGCCGCGCTCGAAAAGAAAATGGACTATGTTTCCGACAAGGCGCAGAGCACCGTCCTCGGCAAGGACATCCGTATTTTCGGCATGCGCCCGTGGCTCGAAGCCGTGTATGACAAAACGCTCCGCGCGTTCGACGCCTTCGTCGAGCGGCGCGAGCGGGTGTATTTCTGGACGAACGTGATCGACGCCGCGCTCACCGCCGTGCGCAACGGCCTTGCCTATTACTTCCTGCTGCGCCAGACGCTCGCCGGGGGAATGGGTGCGGGCGACTTTCTGCTGTGCTTCTCCGCCGTCGGCGCGTATGCCGAACAGCTCAACGGCGTTCTCGCCGAGCTCGGCACGCTGCGGCGGCAGAGTCTCGATCTCTGCGTCATCCGCGAATATCTTGAGCTGCCGGAGCCCTTCCGCATGGAGGGCGGCAAGCCCCTGCCGGAGTGCCCGGACGGGAAATACGAGCTGCGGCTCGATCATGTCTCCTTCCGCTATCCCGGCGCGGACAAAGATACGCTGCACGGCATCGATCTCACGGTGCACCCCGGCGAGCGGCTCGCCGTCGTGGGCTTAAACGGCGCCGGCAAGACGACTCTCGTAAAGCTGCTCTGCGGCTTTTATGACCCTTCCGAGGGGCGCGTGCTCTTAAACGGCGAGGACATCCGGGAGTTCAACCGGCAGGAGTACTATACGCTCTTCACCGCCGTGTTCCAGAAGTTCTCCGTGCTCGAAGCGACGCTGGAGGAAAACGTTGCGCAGACGCGCGAGGGCATCGACGAGGCGCGCGTGCGCGAATGTCTCGAAAAGGCGGGGCTCACGGAGCGCGTGGCGGCGCTGCCGGACGATCTCAAAACGCACATCGGCCGCCAGGTGTTCGAGGACGGCGTGCTGCTCTCCGGCGGCGAAATGCAGCGGCTCATGCTCGCCCGCGCGCTCTATAAGAACGCGCCCATCCTGCTGCTCGACGAGCCAACCGCCGCGCTCGATCCCATCGCCGAGAACGATATCTATCAGAAATACGCCGCCATGACCGTGGGGCGGACGAGCGTGTTCATCTCGCACCGCCTTGCCTCGACGCGCTTCTGCGACCGCATATTGCTCATCGACGGCGGCGTCATCGCCGAACAGGGCAGCCACGAGGAGCTGCTCGCGCGCGGCGGAAAATACGCCGGGCTCTTTGAAGTGCAGAGCAAGTATTACCGGGAGGAGGGTGAAAACGATGGAAGAGAATAAGAAAAAAGTATCCTCGCGCGAGGCATGGCGGCTGCACCGCCGCGCGGCGAAGCTCTTTTATGCCGAACGGCCCGCGCTGCGCGCAGCAAACTGGCTTTTTGCCGCGTTCAAATCGCTCTCGCCGTATGTGCTGATCTGGCTTTCCGCGCAGATCATCGGCGAGCTCACGGGCGCGCGCGATGCGCACCGGCTCACGGTGCTCGCCGTGGCCGCCGTGGCCGCGGCGTCGCTGCTGCCGCTCATCACTGCCGCGCTCGAGCGCTGGCAGACGGTTTTGTTTGATAACTATTTCTATATCAACCAGAAGATCTATGCCAAAAAGATGCTGGACATGGATTTCCCCCGGCTGGACGATCCCAAAACGCACGACGATCTCGCCCAGATCGGCCAGAACGAAAACTGGGGCGGCTATGGCCTGGGCCGCGTGATGGATGTGGAAATGGAGCTTCCAAAGGCTGTGTTCGGCGTTCTGGGCGTCATTGTCCTCACCGTAACGCTCTTCACGCAGCGCGTGCCGGAGAGCGCCGGGGCGTGGACGGTGCTGAATCATCCGCTGTTCATCGCGGGATTCGTGCTGCTGCTCGCGCTGCTTACGGCGCTTTCGCCGCTTTGCGAATATCGCATGGCCGTGCTCACCGCGGAGCTCGCGCCGCTCGCGCGGCTCGGCAACCGGTATGGCTTCTTTTCGGATATGGCCCTTTCCGACCGCGACCGCGCGAGCGACATCCGTATGTATAATCAGCAGGACATCTGCGAGAGCTACGCCTCTTCCGACATGCCGTTCAGCGCAAACGGCCCGTTTGCAAAGCTCGCGTGGGGTCGCGGCGGCGTACTGATGATCGTGAGCGCTTCGGTCTCGGTGCTGTTCACCGCGGCGGCGTACCTCTTCGTCTGCTGCAAGGCGCTCGCGGGCGCGTTCGGCGCGGGCAGCGTTGTGCAGTATGTCGCGGCGCTCACCGCCCTCTCCGGGCACCTTACGGAGCTCCTCAACCAGAGCAGCATTGCGCGCAGCAACGCGCCGTTTTTGCAGGATCTCTTCGCCTTCCTCGATACGCCGAACGAGATGTATCAGGGCTCGCTCACGACCGAGAAGCGCTCCGACCGGAAATATGAGATCGAGTTCCGCGACGTCTCCTTCCGCTACCCCGGCACGGAGAATTGGGCGCTGCGCCATCTGTCGGTGAAGTTTGAGATCGGAAAAAAGCTCGCCGTCGTCGGGCCGAACGGCAGCGGCAAAACAACGTTCATCAAGCTGCTTTGCCGTCTGTACGACCCTACCGAGGGCGAGATATTACTCAATGGCATAGATATTCGGAAATATAATTACCGGGAGTATATGGACGTGTTCTCCGTTGTGTTCCAGGACTTTCAGCTGCTGGCGTTCTCACTTGGGCAGAACGTGGCCGCCGCGCCGGAATATGACCGCGCGAGAGCCGAGAAAGCGCTTGCGCAGGCCGGCTTCGGCGACCGGCTCAAAGCGCTGCCGCTCGGAACGGAGACGAGCCTCTTCCGCGATTTTGACGAGAACGGCGTCGAGGTATCCGGCGGCGAAGGGCAGAAGATTGCCATCGCCCGCGCGCTCTATAAAGACGCGCCCTTCCTCATTCTCGACGAGCCGACCGCTGCGCTCGACCCGATCGCCGAGGCGGAGATCTACGAAAAGCTCAACGACATGGTCGGCGACAAGACCGCCATTTACATTTCGCACCGGCTCTCCTCGTGCAAGTTCTGCGACGAGATCGTTGTGTTCGACGCCGGGAAGATCGTCCAGCAGGGCGCGCACGAGACGCTGCTCGCGGACGAGAGCGGCGAATATGCGCAGCTCTGGAACGCGCAGGCGCAGTATTACCGCTGAGTCTCCGTCGCACACACGGCGAAAAACCGCCGGATGCGGCGCTCGATGAGCGAAAAGGTCTCGCAGAGTTTGCGCCCGCAGGCGCAAATAAAGTGCAAAGCATTTTTGCCGGCGGCGTGTACGTCGGCAAAAATGCTTTTTTGACAAGCTCAAACGGAGGGGGAGACCCCTCCGTTTCCGTTTCTTGCGGCGGAAGGGTTTTCCCCGTCAAGGTCTTTTCAACGGCGGAAAAATGCGGTATACTTTTTCTGTATCTCTTAGAACAAGGAGCGATGCCGTTATGATGGATAAATCGAGAGCGTTTCTCCGCACTCTGGGTCTGCCGGGGGGCGATCTGCACTCTCTCCCGACCTCGGAGGCGACATTTCCCGGCGGAGCGCAGTTCGGCGTGGAGATCCCCACGGTGAACACCTTTGCCGCGGCAAAGGCGCTGCTGCGCGAGACGCAGCGTCTCGGTGTCACGGTCAACCGCATCGACGAAACGCTCGGAGCGTTCCGCCACACGCGCGCGGAGCTCCTCGAATATGCCGCGCTCTGCCGCGACAGCGGCGCTGCGCTCACCGTGTCGATCGGCCCGCGGGCCGCGTATGACACCTCCGCCACGCGCCTTTCGCGGCAGGGCGCCGTCATCGGCTACCGGCTGCGCGGCGAGGAACAGCTCGTCCGCGCTCTCGAGGACGCGAAGCGCGTGTGCGATCTCGGCATCCGGGGGCTGCTCGTATACGACGAGGGGCTGCTCTGGGTGCTCAGCGAGGCACGGAAAACCGGCGAGCTGCCCGCGGACACGGTGCTCAAGGCGAGCGCCCACTGCGGCCACGGCAACGGCGCATCGTTCCGGCTGCTCGAGCAGTGCGGCGCGGACAGCATCAACCCCGTGCGCGATCTTTCGCTCGACATGCTCTGCGCGCTGCGCGCGAGCGTTTCCGTTCCGCTCGATGTCCACACCGACTGTCCGGAGGGCTCCGGCGGGTTCATCCGCACCTACGAAGCGCCCGAGATCGTGCGCTGCTGCGCGCCGGTGTATCTCAAGATCGGCAACAGCGCTCTCGCCGCCCACGGCTCACTGCCGACGGAGGCGGACGCCGCGCGCATGGCGCAGCAGGCCGCCATCGTGATGGAAATGCTGGAGCGGTATCTGCCCGAAGCGCGCCAGCTCGCCCGCGGCGAGGGGCGCGGGCTCGTCGCCGAAGCGGAGGTTCGCGTATGAGCGAGCGCATCAAGACCGCCGCGCTGCGCGATTTTTCCGTTTCGCTCTGCCGCGCGGCGGGGCTTCCGGCGGACGATGCCGCGCTTTTGACCGACAGTATCATTTTTGCCGAATGCCGGGGCGTCACGTCGCACGGGCTGCTGCGTCTGCCGCAGTACATTGCCCGGCTCCGCTCGGGCGCGACGGCAAGCAATGTTCCGATGCCGTTCACGATGGAATCCGGCGGCACGGCGCGGCTCGACGCACAGAACGGTCTCGGCCAGCTCGCCGGGCGGAAGGCCTCCGATAAGGCGGAAGAGCTCGCCGCAAAATACGGCGTTTCGTTCGTAGCGGTGGCAAACTCCAACCATTTCGGCACGGGCGCATGGTACGCCATCCCCGCGGCGCGGCGCGGCTTTTTCGCCTTCAACATTTCCTCGGCGGCCAGCGCCATGGCGCCGCACGGCGCGGCGCAGCCGCTTCTCGGCACCGACCCGGTCGGGCTGGCACTGCCGCGCGGCGAGGGGAAGGCTCCCCTCGCGCTCGATATGGCGCTCTCCACCGCAGCGCGCGGCAAGATCCGCTATGCCGCGCTGAACGGCACGCCGATCCCTGAGACCTGGGGGCTGGACGCGCACGGCGCGCCCACGACCGACGCCGCCGCCGTGCTCGCCGGCGGCACGCTCCTCCCCGCCGGCGGCGCAAAGGGGTCGGGGCTTGCGATCTTCATTGAGCTTCTCTGCGCCGTGCTCACGGGCAGCGGCGCTCTCGGCGGCACGGGGCTTCTCTCCGATCTCTCGCGCCCGGCGGGAACGGGGCACATCTTCGGCTGCGTGGATATAAAGCGCTTCCTGCCGCTCGAAACGTTTGAAGCTCTGTGCGAGGAGAGCCTTTCGCGCGTCACTTCTCTCACCCCGGCGCAGCCGGGCGGCGAGATTTTGCTCCCCGGCGAGCCGGAGGAGCGCCGCGCCGCCGAGAGCGCGGCGAACGGCGTGCCGGTAGCTCCGGCGCTGCGCGATACGCTCAACGCGCTCGCCGAAGAGCTCGGCTGCGCGGCAAGAATTTAAACTTATACACTTTGGAAGGAGGACGTATCCCCCATGAAACTACGCATCGACACCTCCCGCTCCTACGCTCTCGCGCTCGAAGGCGGCGGAGCGAAGGGCGCGTACCAGATCGGCGCATGGAAGGCACTGCGTGAGGCGGGCGTGAAGATCGACGCCGTCGCGGGCACCTCCGTCGGCGCGCTCAACGGCTCGCTCATCGTGATGGGCGATCTGGAAAAGGCGGAAAACATCTGGGAAAACATCCGCTATTCGCAGGTCATGGACGTGGACGATGAGACGATGTCGCGCCTTTTGAAGGGCGGCGTGAAGCTCGACGAGATCGACAGCGTGGCGCAGCAGATGTTCGAAGTGATAAAAAACCGCGGCTTTGACGTTACACCGCTGCGCAAGTGGATATCGCAGGTCGTGGACGAGAAAACGGTGCGCGAATCCCCCGTGGAGCTTTTCATCGACACGTTCTCCCTTTCGGACGGGAAGCTGCTCGAGCTGCGCGCGAAGGACCTGCCGGAGGGCACGCTCTGCGACATGCTGCTCGCAAGCGCCTATCTCCCGGTGTTCCGCAGCGAAAAGCTCGGCGGCAAGCGCTACGCCGACGGCGGTCTGCGCGATGTACTGCCGCTGCATGTGCTCATTGAGCACGGCTACAAGGACATTCTCGCGCTGCGGCTGTTCGGCATCGGCGTGGAGCGCTCGGTGAAGGTCCCGGAGGATACGCGCGTCTATACCGTCGAGCCGACGGCCGATCTCGGCAGCACGCTCGAATTTGAACCGGCGCAGAGCCGGGAAAACCTGCGCGCCGGATATTACGATATGCAGCGCTTCCTCTACGGGCTGCGCGGCACGAAATACTATGTGGACTGCGATTGGGACGAGACGAAGGCGCTCTCGCTTTTGTCGGACGCCGCCTCCGCCGGGGAGAGCGTGAGTCTGCGCACGCTCTGCGAAAAGCAGCTCCCCGCGCTCGCCAAGCGGCTCGACGCGGAAAAGGGCGATTACATCGATCTCGCCGTGGCGCTCGTCGAGGCCGCGGCAGAGCACAAGGGCGTTGATCCCTGGCAGATCGTCACGGCGGACGCGCTGCTCGAGCTTGCCGGCGGCGGAGCCGCTCTCGCCGCGGCATTTGCCGAACCGGCGGCGCGCAAGCTCGCCCGGCAGGGCGGAACGGCGCGTCCCGCCCCGGCGCTGCTGGGGCGCAAGCGGCCCGCGCAGGGCTGCCGCCGTCCGGACGGCGGCGAGGGGCTGAACGTCTGTCTGATGAACGACTCGTTCCCGCCGGTCGTGGACGGTGTGGCGAACGCCGTGGTGAACTATGCGAAGATCCTCACCGAGACCGAGGGGCTCTGCGCCGTGGCAACGCCGGAGTATCCGGGCGTTGTGGACGATTACCCGTTCCCCGTCGTGCGCTATCCGAGCATCGACACGACGAAGATGACCGGCTACCGCGCCGGAAACCCGTTCGCCCCGGCAGCCGTGGCGGAGCTTGCGGCGATGGACTTTGACATCATCCACACGCATTGCCCGATCGTTTCCACGCTGCTCGCGCGCAGTCTGCGCGAGGCGATCGATAAGCCGGTCGTATTCACCTATCACACCAAATTCGATATCGACATCGCCAAGGCCGTCCGCGGCAAAACGCTGCAGGACGCGGCGGTGAAGCTCCTGGTAAGCAACATTTCCGCGTGCGACGAGGTATGGGTCGTGAGCCGCGGCGCGGGAGAAAATCTCCGCTCTCTCGGATACGCGGGCGACTACATCGTCATGCCGAACGGCGTCGATCTCCCGCGCGGCAAGGCATCCCCGGAGGCCGTGGACGCGCTGAGCAGAAAATGGGCGCTGCCCGCCGATAAGCCGGTATACCTGTTCATCGGGCGCATCATGTGGTACAAGGGGCTGCGCATCATTCTCGACGGGCTCAAAAAGGTGCGCGACGCCGGCGACGATTTCTGCATGGTGTTCGTCGGCGACGGGCAGGACCGCCCCGCCGTGGAGGAATACGCCGCGCAGCTCGGTCTCA
>ERZ773229.2249-NODE-2249-length-11696-cov-16.247316_pt1 | contig 11696 bp, 7 predicted proteins | sample MGYA00580992_ERZ773229 | MGnify/ENA primary metagenome ERZ773229 (study PRJEB29015, sample SAMEA2737795) | human gut metagenome | biome: human gut; feature: human-associated habitat; material: faeces | place: China | collected 2012 ... | reverse complement strand
GCGTCCTCGTCCAGCACCCGCTCCACGATCTCTTCCAGCGGGGTGACATCCATGCCGCCCGCGCGCACCACGTCCCGCAGGAACTGGTGCAGCTCAGTCAGGTTCCGGGTCTCCTCCGGCAGCTCCATCACGTCCTGGCTGCGGATGCTGGTCCACATATCCCGTGCGGTCTCGTACAGGTCCAGCGCGAACATCGCGCCGTTCAGGCTGCCCACACTGGTGCCGGTGATGATCTGCGGGTTCCAGCCGAGTTCGGTCAGGGCACGCCAGACGCCCACCTGATAGCTGCCGCGGGCCCCGCCGCCGGCAAGCACCAGTGCCTTTCTGGGGGTATCGTTCTGCGCCATCCAATACGCCTCCTTGTCGTCCGATTCAAACCTGCAAAAAGTATACCATATTTTCGGGAAAATTTCTCCCTGTTTTTGGAACAAAAAGCGTGGTATAATTTAGTAAATTATGACTGTGAGGAGGACTGCATGAACTGCAACCAATGGATCTTTGATATGGACGGCACCCTGACCGACAGCATGACTGCGGTGTGGGAGAACGCCCCGCTGGCGCTGCTGCGCCGCTACGGCCGCACCCCAAGGGCCGACCTGCGCTCCACGCTCCTGAGCATGGGCATGGCGGACGGGGCGCAGTATCTCATCCGCGAATACGCGCTGCCCCTGCGGCCGGAAGACTACTTCGGCGTGATGCGCTCGGTCATCGCCGAGCTGTACGAGACCGTGGAGCTCAAGCCCGGTGTGCGGGAGCTGCTGGCCCGCCTCAAGGCCGAGGGTGCCCGGATGTGCATCTGCTCCAACACCTGGAGCGACCAGTGCAAAGCAGTGCTCACCCGCCTGGGTGTAGACGACTGCTTCGAGTTCTACATCGAAGCCCAGGGCCCCCTGCACAAGAGCCGCCCGGACGTCTTTTTCGCAGCCTTACAGCGCCTTGGCGGCACCGACCCGCACCGCTGCGCCGTCTGCGAGGATTCCCTCTACGCGGCCCGCACCGCCCACGACGCAGGTTTTTACGTCATCGGCATCGCCGACGCCGCCAGCGCCGCCGATGAACCCGCCCTCCGCCGCGTCAGCGACCAGTTCCTGACCCGGTGGGCAGAGTTGAAGGTCTGACAAAAAGAGGCCTTGCCCATTGGACAAGACCTCTTTTCTATCGTTTACCGTTCCAAAAACTTTCGGAAGGCTGCCCTCACGGCGGCTTCGCGGCCGCGGGGGATGGGGACGCGGGCACCGCTGCGCATCCACAGCTCCCCCACGGACAGCTGCGATGCCGCCGCCAGGTTGACCACATAGGAGCGGTGGGGCTGCAAAAAGCGCCGGTCGGCCAGCAGCGGCTTTGCCACTTCGGAGAAGGGCACCCGCAGCGAGAGCGAGGCCACATCCTCGCCGCTGGCAAGGTGGAAATGCACCACATGGTGGGTGCATTCCAGATACTCGATGTCCGCAAAGGGGAGGGCCCGCAGGCCGGTCGCCGTTGTCACCGGGATGACAGGGCCGTACTCCGGCTCGGTGGCGCGGTCCAGCAGGGCGGTGAGCTGTTCGGGCCGGAAGGGGATCTGCAAATACTGCATCGCATCCACCCGGAACGCCTCGTAGGCGTAGGCAGGCGTGTGGGCCAGAAAGGCCAGCGGTGCCCGCACCCCGCGCTGCCGCAGCTGCGCCGCCGCCTGCAGACCTGCCGCCGGGTTTGCCGCTGTCAGCTCGATGAGGTACAGTTCGAACCGGCTGCCCGCATCCTCTTTCCGGAGCAGTGCCCCCGCATCCTCCAGCTGTTCTACGATGCAGGCGTCGGCCCGGCGGGCATAATATTCAAGGCAGTGCCGCTGCACCCGCCCCCGCAGCACCGCATCCGGGCTGCAGACCGCAATGTGAAAGATCATTTTTTCAATTCCTTCCTCCTGCCCGGCCTTCCGGGCGCTTGCATTTTGCGCCGCACGGGAGTATAGTTACTATAAAATCAGAAAAGGAGACGCCGCCATGAATCAGCCCCTTGTCAGCATCATCCTGCCCGTGTACAACGCCCAGAACCATCTGGCCCGCTGCGTGGGCAGCATCTGTGCACAGACCTATTCCAACATCGAGATCATCATCCTGAACGACGGTTCCAAGGACCAGAGCCTGCCCGTCTGCGAAGAGTTCCGCGCCAAAGACCCCCGCATCGTGCTGGTGGACAAGGAAAACTCCGGCGTAGCGGACACCCGCAACCTGGGCCTGAAGCTGGCCGGCGGCAAGTATGTGCAGTTCGTGGACAGCGACGACTATCTCGACCCGGACTTCACGGCTGCTCTCGTGGCCGCAGCCGAGGAGCACACCGCCGACCTCGTCATCGCGCCCTACAAGATGGTCATCCCGGCGGGCGCTTCCAAGCCCGAACAGGTGCTCGATAAGATCCAGGACGAGCTGGGCGTCATGAGCGTCGCCCGGCCCCCGGAGATGCGGGAGTACGGCTTCCTGCCCGCAGGCATTTACGACAAGGACACCTTCGCCCTCCGCCTGATGGACAAGCCCGCCTCCTATTTTTACAGCGTGCTCTGGAACAAGCTCTACCGCCGCGACCTCCTGACCCGGAACGACATCCAGTTCGTCAGCGAGATGCACTGGGCCGAAGACCTCGTCTTCAACCTGCGGTATATCCAGTACGCCGAGACCTTCGTTTCCATCGGCAAGGCCGGTTATTACTACGTCCAGAATCCGCAGAGCATCTGCCACACCCAGGTCCACGTATCCACCGTGGTGCAGAACAAGCTGCAGGTGTTCCGCTATTACAAAGACCTCTACACCCGCCTGGGCATGTATGAGGAGGTGCGCCCCCAGCTGTACAAGTTCTTGGTGGACATCGCCGAGAGCACCTACCCCTCCGGCCCGTTCAAAAAGGCCATTGATGAGGCAAAAGCCTACTGGAAAGAGCACAAACCGGAACAGGAATGATAACAAAAATCGAGAGGCCGATGGCCTCTCGATTTTTGTTATGAGAGGTTACGCTCCGATGGCGGCGCACTTCTTGGCCAGCCAGTCGCGCTCCTCCTCGGTCAGGCGGGGAGCGAGCTTGGTGAAGACCTCGCGGTGGTAGGCGTTCAGCCACTCGATCTCGTCCTTGGTCAGGATGCCGGGCACCACAGGCGAGGTGGCGATGGGCACAAAGGTCAGCGGGCGGAAGGCCAGGAAGGTGCCGTACTGGTTGTCGGCCTTGTGGTAGCACTCCAGCTCGTTCTCGATGCGGATGCCGACGACGCCGCTCTCGTAGACGCCCGGCTCGTCGGTGACGATCATGCCCGGCTGGAACACGGTGGTGTTGCGGCCGTTCAGAGCGTGGGGGCCTTCGTGGACATTGCCCACGAAGCTGACGCTGTGGCCGGTGCCGCAGCGGTAATTGATGAGGTGCTGCCACAGCGGCTCACGGGCGATGGTATCCAGCATGTGGCCGTCGCAGTAGTTCAGCCAGACGGCTTTGGCAATGTCGATGTGGCACTGCAGCGTCCAGGTGTAGAACCGCTTTTCGTCCTCGGTCAGCTCGCCCAGCGGGTAGGTGCGGGTGATGTCGGTGGTGCCGTCCATGTAGGTCGCGCCGCTGTCCACCAGCAAAAAGCCCTTCTTTTCGAGCTTGGCGTGGTCTTCCTCGGTGGCATGGTAGTGCATCATGGCCGCGTTGCCGCCGTAGGCTGCAATGGTGCCGAAACTCTCCACGATGAACTTGTCCTGTGCCGAGCGGTACTTGTGGAGGATCTCATCCACGGTCAGCTCCGTCAGCTCTTCGCCTGCGGCCAGACGCTCTTCCAGCTCCTTCTGGAACCGCACCATGGCCACGGCATCGCGCAGATGGGTCTCACGGTTGTGGTTCAGCTCGGTCTCGTTCTTGACGCCCTTCATCGGCAGCAGGGGGTCGGCCTCGTCCTTGACGGTCAGGGCCGGGTTGTTGCGCAGGGTCTCATAGACCGCATAGTTGACGGAAGCCGGGTCGGCCAGAACGGTCTGGGCCTCGGTCTCTGCGGCCAGGAAGGTGAGGATGTCGTCATATTCGGCGATCTCGACGCCGTTCTCCTTCAGCTCGGCAGCAGCCTCCGCGCCCAGACGACGGGTGTTGATGAAGAGGACGGCACGGTCCCCGGTCACATAGCAGTAGGCCATGGCATAGGGAGTGCACTGGATGTCCATCGCGCGGAGGTTCAGCAGCCAGGCCAGGTTGTCCAGCTTGCCCACCAGCTGGGCCGTGCAGCCCAGCTCCTTGAGCTTGGCCCGCAGCTGCTCCAGCTTCTCGGCGGGGGCAAAGCCTGCATACTCCTTGCTCAGGAGCCAGGCCGGGGTCTCCGGCAGGGCAGGGCGGCCCTCGGTCCACAGCGCATCTTCCAGATTCAGGGTCTTGATGGTGCCGTGCTTGGCGTCCAGCGCTTTCTGTACGCTGCGCACCAGCTGGCAGGAAGCGGTCAGGCCGCACAGACCCAGCACACCGCCTTCCGGCAGGGCATCGGCGCAATACTGCTCCACAGTCGGCACACCCGGCTCGCCCATCCGTTCCAGCTCGATCTCGGTGCCCGCGATCTCCTTTTCGGCCTGCACAAAATAGCGGCCGTCGGCCCACAGGGCGCTCTTGTCTCTGGTCACGACGAAGTTCGAGTTCTCGCCGTGGAAGCCGGAGAAATAGGTCAGGGAGGTGTAGTGGTCGGGCAGATACTCGCTGGAGTGCGGGTCGCCCACCGGGATGAGGTAGAGGTCCACGCCATTGGCGTCCATGGCGGCGCGCAGCGCAGCCAGACGCTCAGGGACTGTATTCATGCTCATGATAAAAGCCTTCTTTCTTGCACTTGCCGGAAAAACGTCCGGCGGCGGTTCTCGCTGGCTCCTATTGTATCATTCCGGCGCACGGATTGCAATTGCCCCGGCCGTTTTACTCCAACGGGGTGAAACGGCGCTTATTCGTCCGCCGTCTTTGATTTCAGATCCAGCTCCGGCATCAGCTCCTCGCTGATGATGGTGAGCATCTGTTCCATTTTGTCCACGTCCTCGGCGGGGAAGCGCTCCCGCACACGCTCGACCACGGTGTGCAGGTAGGAATAGCTGATGTTGTAGTACTCGAAATACTTCTGGGTGGGGCGCAGGTGGTACTCGCGCCGGTCCTTGGCGGACTGGATCTTTTCCACGTAGCCCTTGCGCATCAGGCTGCCGATCTTATACGCCGCGTTGGGGGTAGAGATCTTCATCATCCGCGAGAACTCCGCAATGGTGGGCTCGCCCATGGCCATGATGCCCTCCATGCAGAAGGACTCCACCGTGGTCAGGGTCGCCTCGCGGGTGGCAAAGCGCTGAAACACGTTCTGATAGAAGTGCAGCTTGAATTTTGTGTAAACGTCGTTGAATGCTTTTTCCAGCATGGTACGGCTCCTTCCGATCGCTCAATTTCCTTTAGTATACCATGTTTTTTCCCAGAAGCAACGGAATTTTTCCGTTTTGAAACAAAGGGCCCCCCAGCCCATGCAGGCCGGGAGGTCCTTTGCATTAAGGGGGACGCTCACTGCGTCGGGGATGTTCAGGTGGTGCCGAGGAGTTTTTTGAGCCGGAGCCATGCGCCGAAGACGTCCATCTTGGTGACATAATGGTCCGGGTCAAAGAAGGACGCATCCTTCTTGTCGGCCGCATCCATCAGGCCGTTCTGGACCGCCCAGCGGGTGGCCTTTTGCAGCTCGATCTCTTCGGCGGGGATATCGCCGTAAAGGGTGGGCAGAGCCACCTCCGGTTTGCCTGCGGTCTCCCACAGGAGCAGCGCCAGCGCACGGCGGTCGGTCGGCACCGGCACACCCTGGGGCAGCGCATTGGCGAGGTAGAGGTCTACGCCCAGGCTCACGCCCTGCCACACCACGATGCCTGCGGCTGCGCCGCCCACCGCGATGGTCGCCGCCGTTGCCAGCGGAGAGGGCGCAGCGTCCTCGATGATCTCCGCCGAGCGGTACTGCGCCCGGATGGTCACATCCTCGGCGGGCATCTTGAAGGGCATGGCCTCGGCCCGGTAATCGACGTTGATATCGCCGCTGAGCTTGCTCGACGAAATGCTCCACATGTCAAACGTCATGCCGTCCGGGATTTCGCTCTGGTCCAGCACCACGGTCAGGGTGTCGTTCTCCTTGGCGGAAACGGACGTCTTGCCGTCGATCGTGCCGCCGATGACGGTCACGGTGTAGGTGGTGGGTTCCGGTTCCGGTTTGGGTTCCGGTTTGGGTTCCGGTTTCGGTTCGGGTTCCGGTTCGGGTTCCGGTTCGGGTTCCGGCTTGGTGATTAGCTCGCCGTTCAGCACCACGTCATCGTCCGGCATGGTAAAGGTCACGGTCTTCTTGTCGACGCCGTAGCTGCTTTCTGCGATGGGCTGGCCGTTCAGACTGAAAATCTCGGTGTCGGCAGTGATGGTCACTTCCTTCGTCGTGGCATTGCTGGTCACGACGTAGGGCTTCCAATCCGCAGACACACCGTTGACTTTCTCGATCTTGGCATTGGAGGAGGCCGCATCCCAGGTGATGGAGTGGAGACCTGTTACCTCGTCCAAACCTGTGTTGCCGTTGAATATGCCGCCGTTCACGGTGCCGCCGTTGTTGCTCACACTGCCCGCGAAGGTGCCGTCGTTGATGGTGCCGCTGTTCTTGACAGCGTCGTGGAACGCACCGTTTTCGATCATGCCGTTGTTCTCGACCGAGTTCTTGAACGTGCCATCCTTGATGGTGCCCGGTCCCATATTCTCGACCTCGCCGTGGAAGGTGCCGCCCAGAATGCCGCTGTTGTTGAACACTTTGCCGTTGAACTCGCCGCCCGTGATGGCCGTCGGCTTGCCCACAAAGACGTTGCACTCCACCGCCGAACCATCTCCGATGGTGCTGAAATCGAACAGCCCGCCGGTCTGGTTGCTGCCCGTCAGAAGCAGCATGTTGCCATTGGTCGGGTCATTGGGGATGTACTCCCAGCCGTCGCCCTTGCAGGGGGTTTTGCCGCCGTTGGAATCCTTCGGCCAGCCGTTCTCCATGACGAGGTCGGTGCTGGTGATCGCTCCGTTCAGCACCACGTTCGCGTTCGGCATGGTGAATTTCACGGTATTCTCGTTGCCGTCGTGGGCGCTGTTGCAGTTGTCCGTGCTGAGGGGCTTGTGGTTCAGGCTGTAGATCTTGGTGCTGGCGGTGATGATTACTTTCTGGTTCTTGGTCAATTCGGTCACGACGACGTAGGGCTCCCAAACCGCAGACACACCGTTGACTTCCTTGATCTCGGCTTTGGAGGAGGCCGTATCCACGGTGATGGGGTAGACACCAAATCCCGGTACGTTTATGTGGCCGTTGAACACGCCGCCGAATATGTGGCCGCCGTAGCTGTTGTTCACACTGCCCGCGAAGGTGCCGCCAAAGATCGTTCCTCTGCCGCCGTTTTCCACCTTGTACGTGAAGGTGCCGTCCTTGATGATGTGGGTGTTTTCCACCTTGTACGTGAAGGTGCCGTTCTCGATGGTGTTGCTGTTTGTCACTTTTCCATTGAAGGTGCCGTCCTTGATGTAGCCGCTGTTTGTCACTTCTTCATTGAAGGTGCCGTTGTCCATGATGGTGCCGTTGCTTGTCACTCTGCCCGCGAAGATGCCGTTCTTTATGGTGCCTTCGTTTGTCACTTCTCCTGCAAAGATGCCGCCGGTAATTTCCACCCTCCATTGAATCTCAATCGCACACGCCACAGGCTCTGTGGAACTGAAATCATACGTTCCACTCGTCAGAGTCAGTGTCTTGGTGTTTTTATCGTAACTCCAGCCGGTGCCACTGCAAGAGATTTTGCCCTCGTTGGAAGCCTTCGGCCAGCCGTTCTCCATGACGAGGTCGGTGCTGGTGATCGCTCCGTTCAGCACCACGTCATCGTCCGGCATGGTAAAGGTCACGGTCTTCTTGTCGACGCCGTAGCTGCTGTTGCAGTTGCCCGTGCTGATGGGCTTGCCGTTCAGGCTGAAGATGTCAGTGTCGGCAGTGATGGTCATGGTGGTGTCTTTGTAAGAGTAGAGGTCCCATGCCGTGCCGGGCGTTCCATCCGCGTTCAGCGGGCCTTCGCCGTTCACTTGGCTTACACTGCCATCCGTTACGGTGACGTGGTAGGCACCGGTCAGGTTTGCGTTCCCGTTGAATATGCCGCCGCGTATTTTGCTGCCGTTGTTCTTAGACAGGCCCGCCGCAAAGGTTCCACCAGAGATCGTTCCGTAGTCGTTGTTCACTGTTCCCTTAAAGGTTCCGCCAGAGATCGTTCTGCCGAGGTAGTTTGTCACTTTTCCATTGAAGGTTCCACTGGTGATGGTGCCTTTGTTTGTCACACTGCCCACAAAGGTGCCGCCAGAGATCGTTCCGACGAAGTTTTCCACTGTTCCATTGAAGGTGCCGTCCGTGATTTTTCCTCTGTCGTTGTTTGTCACTGTTGCATTGAAGGTGCCGTTCTTTATGGTGGCGTTGGCGCCTTCGTTTGTCACTGTTCCATTGAAGGTGCCTTTCTCGATGGTGCTGTAGTTTGTCACACTGCCCTCGAAGGTGCCGTTCTCGATGTAGCTGTAGTTTTCCACACTGCACTTGCTCTGGAAGGTACCACCGCTGATGGTGCCGCTGTTTGTCACGTTTCCTTCAAAGGTGCCTTTCTCTATGGTGTTCAAGTTTGTCACACTGCCATAGAAAGTGCCGCCAGAGATTGTTCCTCCAGGGAGTGTTACTCCGGTGATGTTTGTCACTGTTCCCGCAAAGGTGCCGTTGCCAGTGATGGTGCCGCTGTTTGTCACACCGTCCGCGAAGAAGCCGCCAGAGATCGTCCCTTTGTCGTTTGTCACGTTTGCTCCAAAGTCGCCGCCGGTAATTGTCGCATCCTGTTCCAATTTAATGCCACAGTGCACAGTCTGCTCGGTAACCCCTCCTCCATTGGTTTTGGGATAGAAGTAGTTGAAATCATACGATCCACTTTTCAGAATCAGTGTGCCGCCCTTGTACTCCCAGCCGTCGCCCGTGGTGCCGTCCGGACAGACCGGATAGCCGCCCGCGCCCATGACGAGCTCTGGGAGGGGGCCTTCTGCAAAGGCCCCCAGGGGGAACACGGAGAGCACCATGCTCAGTGCCAGGATCAGGCTGAGAATGCGTTTTTTCATCGGGGTCGTCCTCCTCTTCTGCCAAAGGCCGCACGGTCGTTCGTTTCTGGGTCCATCATACCACAGAAACAGCCGGAATGAAAGCAAAGCCGCGTGAAACGCCCTGAAAACTGCGCGAATGATGATTTTTGCCCCCTTGACAGGGCCAAAAACGCCGTTGCGTCAGTCTGCTTTGGCCGTTCGCAGCCGGATGACGTTCAGCACCACCAGCTCCAGCACGATGGCCACGGCCAGCAGCACCAGCGAGGTGAGCAGGCTGGCGCTGGCGCCCAGGAACATCTGGCTCAGGCCGGTGACGACATAGCACACCGCCGAGATGGCCGCCGCCGTGATGGCATAGGGCAGCTGGGTGGACACATGGTTCACATGGCTGCAATGAGCACCGGCGGACGCCATGATGGAGGTGTCCGAGATGGGGGAGCAGTGGTCGCCGCACACTGCGCCGGACAGGCAGGCCGCAATGGAGATGACCAGCATCTCCCCCTGCGGGAACGCATGGCAGACGATGGGGATGAGGATGGAGAAGGTGCCCCAGGACGTGCCGGTGGCAAAGGCCAGGAACACCGCCACCAGAAAGATGATGGTCGGCAGCAGATATTGCAGCGCAGCCGCCGAGCCGTTGAGCAGGTTGGCCACGTAATACTTGGCACCCAGCAGGTTGGTCATGCCGGAAAGGGTCCACGCCAGCGTCAGAATGAGCATGGGGCTGACCATGGCCTTGAAGCCCTCCGGGATGCAGGCCGCGAAGTCCTGAAAGGTCATCACGCCGCGCACCCGGTAGAACACGAAGGTGAACAGCAGCGCGATGCTGCTGCCCAGCACCAGGCCCGCCGAGGCGTTGCAGTCGGAGAAGGCGGTGATGAAGTCCACGCCTTCAAAGAAGCCGCCGGTGTAGATGAGGCCGAAGATGCAGGCCGCAATGAGCACCAGCACCGGCAGGATCAGGTCGATGACATGGCCGCAGGCTGCGGTGCCGTCGTCCACATCGTCGCCGTAGGGGCGGTCTTCGGTGGTGAAGAGGTCGCCCTTCAGTGCGTTGTCCTCGTTGAGCTTCATGGGGCCGTAGTCGGTGCCCGTGAAGATGAGGAAGAGGATCATGATGATGGTCAGCAGGGCGTAGTAGTTATACGGAATGGTGCGCAGGAACATGGTAAAGCCGTTGATGCCCGAACCTTCCGGCACCGAAGAGGTGACGGCCGCCGCCCAGCTGGACACCGGCGCGATGATGCAGACCGGGGCCGCCGTGGCGTCGATGAGGTAGGCCAGCTTTGCGCGGGAGACCTTCTGCCGGTCGGTCACAGGCCGCATGACGGAGCCTACGGTCAGGCAGTTGAAGTAGTCGTCCACAAAGATGAGCACACCCAGAACAAGGGTCATGAACTGCGCCCCCGCGCGGGTGTGGATGTGGGTGGACGCCCAGCGGCCAAAGGCCGCGCTGCCGCCCGCCTTGTTCATCAGGGCCACCAGGATGCCCAGCATGACCAGAAAGACCAGAATGCCCACGTTGCTGGAGTCGGACAGCTTGGCGACCATGCCGCCGTCTTCGTTGAAGAACAGGGTGTTCAGGGCCAGTTCCAGGTTGCCGTTGGCAAAGAGCAGCGCACCCGTCGCGATGCCCACCAGCAGCGAGGTGTAGACCTCCTTGGTGTTCAGTGCCAGCACGATGGCCACCACCGGCGGCAGCAGGGAGAGCGCCGTGCTGTACACGGCGCAGGTGTAGGTAGACGGGTCGGCAATGGTGCCGGGTGTTGCCGCCGTGCACCACAGCAGCAGAGCGAACACCAGCACGGCGCCCGCCCACGAAAGATTGACTTTTTTCATAAGATCTAATTCCTCTTCTGATTTTTTGCCTCAGCGCGGGGCAGACTATCCCCAACCAGACAGGGAAGGGGGTGTTTGCCGCGCCGGATTATAAAGCGCTGTACTTTGAACTGTTCCGCGCCAGCGAACAGGCCGCCCGCCTCCTCCACGAGGCCCAGCAGCGGGCCGAAGAACAGGTGATGGCGGAGGATGAACCGCCGCTGCGGTTGGAAGAACCGCTCCGTCCCCACTCAAGGGAGGGCGCCCCCCGGAAACCGTGAAGCGGCTGCTGGACTGACCCTCTCCGTCAGTGCTGCGCACTGCCACCTCTCCCGAAGGGCGAGGCATTGGCAGACCGGGCCAGCCCTGCTGTTCGCTTGGGCCCGATGGGGCGCAAGGTGCCGGGCCCTGCTCTCATTGGCAGCGGCATTTGTATTGCAGCCGTGAATCGAGACAGCGGAGCCCGACCGTTCCCGATTGCAAAAAACTTCGCTCGTCCAGCACGACCACTACCGACTCGCCAGTGGCTCTCCCTTCGGGAGAGCTGTCACCGAAGGTGACTGAGAGGGTTCACCCCTTCTTGCTCTCCGCCTTCGCCGCGAACTTCGCGTCATTGACGACGAAGCGCTCATGCACGCCGCCGCCCACGGGGCCTTTTTCGTCGTGCAGCGAGACCTTGAACACCAGCTTCCGGCCTTCCACGGCGGTCAGCTCGCTCTCGCAGGTCACGGTCATGCCCACGGGGGTGGGGGCGGTGTGCTCCA
>ERZ773229.2246-NODE-2246-length-11698-cov-5.491540_pt1 | contig 11698 bp, 10 predicted proteins | sample MGYA00580992_ERZ773229 | MGnify/ENA primary metagenome ERZ773229 (study PRJEB29015, sample SAMEA2737795) | human gut metagenome | biome: human gut; feature: human-associated habitat; material: faeces | place: China | collected 2012 ... | reverse complement strand
CCACGACGAGCGGGAGCAGACCCTGAACCAGCTGCTGGTGGAAATGGACGGCTTCGGCTCCAACGAGGGCGTGGTGGTGCTGGCCGCCACCAACCGTGTGGATATCCTCGATCCGGCGCTGCTGCGTCCCGGACGGTTCGACCGTCAGGTGTATGTGGGTCTGCCGGACATTAAGGGCCGCGAGGAGATCCTGAAGATCCACGCCCGCAACAAGCCGCTGGCGGAGGATGTGGATCTGGGTCGGGTGGCCAAGGGCACCCCCGGCTTTACCGGCGCGGATCTGGAGAACCTGCTGAACGAGGCGGCGCTGCTGACAGGCCGTCAGGACAAGGTGGCCATCGACAAGGCCTGCATCGACGAGGCGGTCATCAAGGTCATCGCCGGTCCGGAGAAGCACAGCCGCGTCATTCCGCCCCAGGAGCGGAAGCTGACCGCCTATCACGAGGCGGGCCACGCCGTCGTGATGCGTGCCCTGCCCCAGCACGACCCGGTGCATCAGATCACCATTGTGCCTCGCGGTCAGGCCGGCGGCATGACCATCTCCCTGCCGGACGAGGATCGCTCCTATCTCAGCCGGGAGTACATGCTCCAGCAGATTGTGTCCCTGCTGGGCGGCCGGGCCGCCGAGCAGCTGATGCTGGGCGATATCTCCACCGGCGCGTCCAACGATATCCAGCGGGCCACCTCGCTGGCCCGGCGGATGGTGGGCACCTACGGCATGTCCGAAAAGCTGGGCACCGTGGCCTTTGACGCCGGTTCCGACGAGGTGTTTATCGGCAAGTCCATGGGTCACACCCGGCCCTATTCCGAAAAAACCGCCGCCGAGATGGACGGCGAAATTCGCGCCATCATCGACGAGGCCTATCAGAAGGCGCAGGATATCCTGCGGACGTACCAGAAGCAGCTGACGGAGATCGCGGAGTATCTGCTGGCCAACGAGACCATGAACGGCGACGTGTTCGAGAGTTTTTTCACGGAGGTTTCTCAGGACGCGCAGCAAAATGAGTGACATGAAAGAACGCCTGCACAGCGTGCAGGCGTTCTTTTTGTGCAAAACGGGGAGAAAACAGCACTTTTTCAGAGGGACACAGGGGTTGTTTGTGCAAAATCACGAAAAGGGTGTCTTTCAAAGAGGGACACCCCTTTCCTGTCCTGCCGGGCGGGACAAGCCAAAATGCCGGGCAAAGGGAAAAATAGAAAGAAATTATATTATTACGAAATAAATACTATTTATGGCGGCAAAATAGAGAGAATTCAGTATTATTTTACAACATATAGATGTAAAAAGACCGTTAATGCCGAAAGCACGGCTTTTCCGGTGTGTGCCGGGGACAAGTGGGTGTTTTTTACAGGTGGACAGCCTACCGGTGGAAAACGATTTTTGCCAGTCTGAGACGGACAAACGCCTGTGCAATTTCGGAGCATGTTACAATTGTTTTTTCACCAGGATTCCATTAAAATAAGACTGTTCTACTGGAGGGAAACAATCCGGTAAGAGAGAATTTTAGGAGGAAAAACCATGAAAAAGTTTATTGCAATGCTGTTGGCTCTGGTCATGGCACTGTCTCTGGTCGCCTGCGGTGGCGGTGACAACGGCCAGCAGAGCGGCGGCGACAGCGCCACCGGCGACAAGATCGTCAAGATCGGTGTGTTTGAGCCCACTTCCGGCCAGAACGCCGGCGGCGGCAAGAAGGAGATCCTCGGCATCGAGTATGCCAACTCCATCAAGCCCACCGTCACCATCAACGGCGAAGAGTACACCGTGCAGCTGGTCTACGCGGACAACGCTTCCGACTCTGCCAAGGCTCCTACCGCTGCCCAGACCCTGATCTCTCAGGGCGTGTCCGTGGTGATCGGTACTTACGGCTCCGGCTGCGCCATTGCCGCAGGCCCCCTGTTCAAGGACGCCGGCATTCCTGCCATCGGCACTTCCTGCACCAACCCTCAGGTCACGCTGGGTAATGATTTCTACTTCCGTGTTGGTTACATCGATCCCTTCCAGGGCGCTGTGATGGCCAACTTCGCCAACAAGGAAAAGGGCAGCGTCAACTGCGCCCTGATTATTGAGTCCGGCGACGACTACTCCGCTGGTTTCGGCAACTACTTCCAGCAGGAGATGGAGCGTCTGGGCGGCAAGGCTACCGTTCTGGAGTTTCAGAAGGGCGAGACCGACTTCTCCACCATTATGGCTTCCGTCAAGTCCGAGGGTTATGACGGCATCTTCGCTCCCGTTTCCATCGAGACTGCCGCTATGATTATCAGCCAGGCTCGCGATGCCGGCATCACCTGCCCCATCATGGCTGGCGATACCTGGGATGATATCTCCATCGCTCAGCGTACCGGCAACAAGGCCACCGACATCTACTTCTCCGCTTTCTTTGACGCGGCCGACGCCACCAACGAGGCTGGTAAAGCCTTCACCGAAGGCTTCACCAAGTGGGTTGCCGAGGATGCCACCCGCACTGAGAACAACGGCGGCGTGTCCGACGTGATCTCCAGCGTGACTCCCTGCGGCTATGACGCTTACATGGCTGCTGTCGGCGCGATCGAGGCTGCCAACTCCACCGAGGGTTCCGCTATCCGCGACGCTCTGGCCGGTCTGGAGATCGACGGCCTGATCACCGGCGACCTGAAGTTCGACGAGAACGGCGACGCCATCAAGAACTATGCCGTTATCAAGACCATCCAGGATGGCCAGATCGTGTACTTCAGCACCTTTAACGGCCTGGAGTAAGAACACGGGACACTATTCGCGCGAACAATTCGTACAGTAACGGTCATTGTGAGGGGAGCGCCGCTCCCCTCACAATGCAACTTTCATTGACTCTTGCGTTTTTGGATGCCGGGGGCATCTCCCCTGCTTCCGAAAGCGCAAGATTCATATAAGGAGGAAGCAACTTATGCATGACGCAGCGTATTATATCCAACTGCTGCTCTCCGGCGTCACGGTGGGCAGTCTGTATGCGCTGATCGCCATTGGTTACACCATGGTGTATGGCATACTGCGTCTTATCAACTTCGCCCACGGCGATATCTTCATGATGGCGGGCTTCTTTATGGTCTATATGTCCGCCTCCATGCCGCTGGCCGTGTCTATCCCGCTGGTGCTGATCCTGACAACGATTCTTGGCGTGGTCATTGAGAAAGCGGCTTACAGTCCGCTGCGTACCGCGCCCCGTATGTCGGTCATGATCTCCGCCATCGGCGTCAGCTATCTGCTGCAGAATCTGGCCACCTACATCACCGGCGGTATCGCCCGCGCCTATCCCGACATCCCCTTCCTGACCCAGGTCATGCAGATGGGCAGCCTGAGCGTCAAGCGCATTACCATTGTTACCCCCATCCTGACCATCGTGCTGGTGGTCATTCTGGTGATCCTGATCCAGAAAACAAAGATCGGCATGGCTATGCGAGCCGTTTCCCGCGATTTCGAGACGTCTCAGCTGATGGGTATCAAGATCAATTCCGTCATCTCCATGACCTTTGCCATCGGCTCCTTCCTGGCAGGCGTGGCCTCCATCCTGTACTTCGCCAACTACGGCCAGGTCAGCCCCATGATCGGCGCTATGCCCGGCCTGAAGGCTTTCGTGGCGGCGGTGTTCGGCGGCATCGGCTCCATTCCCGGCGCGGTGATCGGCGCGTTTATCATCGGTATTTGCGAGTCCTTCATTAAAGCCAACGAAAACATTGCCGTGTTCAGTAACGCGTTCACCTTTGCGCTGCTGATTATCATCCTGCTGTGCAAGCCCAACGGCCTGTTCGGCGAAAAACTGACGGAGAAGGTGTGAGATATGAAGAACAATAAGAAAAGAAATCTGTTGCTGTCTCTGATCCTCGCCGCCGTCTGCCTTGCTTTCCTGCTGTATGTGGACAAGTTCCAGCACTATTCCATGTTGGCGACCGTGCTGAAAAAGGGCGCGATCTACTCCCTGGTGGCAGTGTCGTTGAACTTGCTGAACGGCTTTACGGGTCTGTTCTCTTTGGGACAGGCGGGCTTTATGATGATCGGTGCGTATACTTATGCAATCCTGACTATTCCCGTGGCTTCCCGCGCTGCCGTGTATCAATATTTTGACGGCGGTATCGTGCAGTTCTGCCTGCCCATGGTGGTGGGTCTGATCCTGGCCGGCGTGGTGCCGACGCTGTTTGCGTGGCTTATCGGCCTGCCAGTGCTGAAGCTGAAGTCCGATTATCTGGCCATTGCCACGCTGGGCTTTGCTGAGATCATGCGCGCTATCATTCAGTGGAACAAGGTGGGCCCGCTGACCAACTCCTCTAACCTGCTGCGGCAGTTCGCCAACTTCGACAGCGTGCTGTTCCCGTTCATTGTTTCCGGCATCTGCATCGCTATTATCGTGCTGATCATCAACTCTACCTACGGTCGTGCCTTCAAGGCGATTCGCGATGATGAGGTGGCGGCAGAAGCTATGGGTATCAATCTGGCCAAGCATAAGATGCAGGCGTTCCTGATCAGCTCCTTCTTTGCCGGTATCAGCGGCGCGCTGCTGGCCATGTTCCAGGCCAGTATCCAGGCCAACGCCTTCACCTCCACCATGACCTATGAGATACTGCTGATTGTAGTCATTGGCGGTATTGGCTCCGTGACCGGCTCCATTCTGGGCTCTTTCCTGTACATCGCCTGCTCCGAATGGTGGCTGCGTTTCCTGGATGACCCCATGCCCTATCTGGGTGTGAATATCCCATTCATGCGCGGCGGCTTCCGTATGCTGGTGTTCTCGGTGATCATTATGATCGTGGTGCTGTTCTTCCGCAAGGGCATCATGGGCGACAGGGAGTTCTCCTGGGACGGCATCATCAACTTCTTCGGAAAGCTGTTCAAAAAGAAGGATAAAGCGGCGAAGGAGGTGGCGTCTAAATGAGCAAGAACGTTCTCTCTGTTGAAAATGTCACTATGCAGTTTGGCGGCGTGGTAGCCGTGGACAATCTGAATCTGGAGGTCAACGAGGGCGAGATCGTGGCGCTGATTGGCCCCAACGGCGCTGGCAAGACCACGGCGTTCAACGTCATCACCGGCGTGTACGCCCCCACCAACGGGCGGGTGCGCTTCAATGAGGCGTGCATCGTGCGAAACCATCCCACCGGCAAGATGAAGAAGATGTACAAGGGCGAGCACGCCGATATGTACACCGCCCAGTTCGCCCCGGAGGAGGCGCTGGACGACGAGGCGCTGAAGGCCTGGAAAGAGGGCCAGAAGGCGCTGGACGCCTATGCCTTTACCGACCATGTGCTGGCCCCTACGCCGGATAAGATCACGGCGCTGGGTATGGCCCGTACCTTCCAGAATATCCGTCTGTGGAAGACCCAGACGGTGTTTGACAATGTGCTTATCGCCAAGCATATGCGGCGCACCAGCAATCTGTTTACCGCGGCGTTCCACCTGAACGCCAAGGAGGAGATGCAGCAGCGCGCCGAGGTGCTGGAACTGCTGAAGGTGGTGGGCCTGGAGGATGTGCAGAACGAGCTGGCCACCAGCCTGCCCTACGGCAAGCAGCGCCGGCTGGAGATCGCCCGCGCGCTGGCCACCGACCCGACCCTGCTGCTGCTGGATGAGCCGGCCGCCGGCATGAACCCACAGGAGACGCTGGAGCTGGCGGAGTTCATCAAGGAGATCCGGGATCATTTCCACAAGACGATCCTGCTGATCGAGCACCACATGGACCTGGTCATGGGCATTGCCGACCGGATTTACGTGTTGGATTTCGGCAAGCTGATCGCCAAGGGCACACCGGAGGAGATACAGAACAACGAGCGCGTCATCGACGCATACTTGGGGGTGGCAGAAGATGCTGAAGATTGAGAATTTGTGTGTGTCTTACGGCGGCATCAAGGCGCTGCGCGGCATCAGCCTTGAGGTACCCGACGGCAAGATCGTCACCCTGATCGGCGCCAACGGCGCGGGCAAGTCCACCACGCTGCGGACTATCTCCGGCCTGGTAAAGGCGGACAGCGGCTCCATCACCTATGACGGACAGGAACTGCTGGGCAAGCCCATCAACAAGATCCTGGAGGCGGGCATCGCCCAGTCCCCGGAGGGCCGGCGGGTGTTCGCCAACCTGACCGTGTTGGAGAACCTGAAGGCCGGCGCGTACCTGCGGAAAGACAAGGACGGCATCGAGAAGGACATCAAGTGGGTGTATGAGCTGTTCCCTCGGCTGGAGGAGCGCAACTGGCAGCTGGCCGGTACGCTGTCCGGCGGCGAGCAGCAGATGCTGGCCGTGGGCCGCGCGCTGATGAGCCGCCCCAAGCTGCTGATGCTGGATGAGCCGTCGCTGGGTCTGGCGCCGCTGGTGGTGCAGGGCATCTTCGATATCATCCGCACCGTGAATGAGCAGGGCGTTACCGTGCTGCTGATCGAGCAGAACGCCAACATGGCCCTGAAGATCGCGGACTACGCCTATGTGCTGGAGACGGGCAACATCACCAAGTCCGGCACCGGCGCGGAGCTGCTGGCGGACGAGTCCATCAAGGAAGCCTACCTGGGTAAAAAGAAGAGCTGAACAAACATCCCCCGGTCGTCAGGCCGGGGGATGTTCATTTTGCGGATTGCCTTTCCTGCGTGAAGTTGTTATAATAGCCGGGAATATGACAGAAAAGGCGGTGCGTGCAATGGCATATGCAATGATGGGGCTGGCGGCGCTGGCGGGCGGCATCATCCAGCCACTGACGGGCTTTGGCGCGGCGGTCATTATGATGGTGGCGGCCAGCGCGTTTTACGACATGACCATCGCGCCCACCATCGTGGCGCTGATCTGCATGGCCCAGTCCGGCACCATGACGTGGATGTACCGCAAGCACATCGATGTAAAGCAGATCGCGCTGCCCATCGGGCTGTACACCGTGTGCAGTCTGGTCATCATCAATCTGCTGGGGAATTTCGACCTGCACGTGCTGACGGCGCTGTTCGGGGCGTTCCTGATCGCGCTGGCGGCGTACTTCCTGCTTTTTGCCAAGCGGGTGAAGCTGGACCAGCCCGGCCTGGCGGCGGGGCTGGTGTGCAGCGCCTTCTCCGGGTGCTGCGCCGGGGCGTTCACCATCGGCGGGCCTATGATGGCGCTGTATTTCGTCGCCATCGCCCGGAGCAAGGAGACGTATGTAGGCAATATGCAGTTCCTGTTCTTTACCACCAACCTCATCAACTTCACCATGCGGACGGTGCGGGGCTATTTCAGCGCGGCACTGCTGCCTATGGCGGGGCTGGGTATGGCGTGCATCCTGCTGGGGCTGTGGATCGGTACACGGCTGAGCCGGAAGATGTCCGGCGACGTGGCCCGACAGGTGGTGTACATCGGCGTGGGCGTCAGCGGTCTGGTGACGCTGGTGCAGGAGCTGATGAAATAAGATCAAAAAAGAAGCGGCGCACCGCGCCGCTTCTTTTTTTGCTTATTTCCGCAGAATGGTCTCCACTACGCCGTCCAGCCAGTGACCCTCGAACTGCTCAATGCAGCCGTCGTCGGTCAGCTTGGCCAGTGCCGGGTCGATGGGCATTTTCGCCAGCAGGGGAATATGGTATTCCTTCGCGGCCTCCTCGGTCTTGCCCTCGCCGAAGATGTAGAGCTTTTTACCGCAGTCGGGACACTGGACGTAACTCATGTTCTCCACCAGCCCCACGATGGGGATGTTCATCATTTGCGCCATCTTCACGGCCTTCTGCACCACCATGGATACCAGGTCCTGGGGGCTGGCCACAATGATGACGCCATCCACCGGCAGCGACTGAAACACGTTCAGCGCCACGTCGCCAGTGCCGGGAGGCATATCCACGAACATATAATCCACATCGTTCCACAGGGTATCACCCCAGAACTGCTGCACCACGCCGCCGATGACCGGCCCGCGCCAGATGACCGGGTCCGTCTCGTGCTCCAGCAGCAGGTTCACGCTCATAAGCTGGATGCCCGTGCGGGTCTGCACGGGGACAATGGCGTTCTCCGTGCCCACGGCCCGGCCGTGGACGCCGAAGGCCTTGGGGATGGAGGGGCCGGTGATGTCAGCGTCCAGCACCGCGGTGCGATAGCCCTTGCGCTGCATGGTCACGGCCAGCTGGCTGGTGACCATGGACTTGCCTACGCCGCCCTTGCCGGACACAACGCCGTAGACCTTGCCCACCCGGCAGCCCTCGTGGAGGGGCTTTTTCTCAAATACATTGGCTTCCTTGCGCTCCCCGCAGCTTTCGCTGCAGGTGCTGCAATCATGGGTACATTCGCTCATAACAATAGCTCCTTTTCTGCATTCTCAAACTTACTTTATACCATCGATTAACAAGGGCAAACACGCCTGCCAGCGCGCCTTTGCGGCGCTTTTTGCCCTTCTCACCTTGGCGGGCGCCAGCCCGCCTGCGGATCAAAAGCCAAAAATCGCTCGGAAATCCATCGCTGGCAGGTGGGAAGCAGTTTTGCCGCGCAGAAATGTGTCCAGACAAGGAAAGACCCGCAGGGAATACTTGCTGTATTTCCAAGGTGCTTGACGCGGTATGGGCGCATTTCTGCCCGTCAAAACCATGTCTGCCCTTGTCAATCGATGGTACCATATTACATTATATATTACTTTTTCCCGGCCCGGGTCTTGGCCTCGGCCTTGATGCGGTCCAGCCGGCGGCGGAGCTGGTTCAGCTGCTCGTCGTGGCGGGAGCGGAGGTTGGGGTGGCTGCGGAGTAGGCGCCGCTCGAACAGATCCTGGCCGCTGCGCAGAAGCTGCAGCTGCTTGCGCTGCTCAGCCAAGAACTCGTCATAATGCTCCATAAGCTGCTGGGTGCGGGTTCCCTCCATAAAGTCCCGGGTCATATTGTCCACGGATTGAAGGTAGCGCTCCCGATTCTCGGCGGCCTTGTCCCCCAAGCTCTGGGCGGCGGCGGCCAGGTGCTGGCGCACCTTCTGCTGGACCTCGTGGAGCTTCTCAGCGCGGTTGGAGAGCTGGATGGCGCTGCGGATGGAGAGCACGTTGTCCATCAGATAAATACCAAACAGGAACGACGCCGCCGGAATAGTGTAGGTGTCGCCCACCCGGAACAGCCATGCCATCACCGGCGGATTTACCACATGGCACAGCAGTACGCAGGCCAGGCCGAACAGGACACTGTTGAGCAGGCAGACCCGCCCGTTGATCTGAATTTTTTTCTTGCTGTAATCCCACCAGCGCATGTGAAAGAGCTTTTCCATAAACCAACTGGTGAAGTATTCCAACGCGGTGGTAAGGGCCATGCCGCTCAGGAAGGTGAGAACGGGATTTTTGAAGCCCCCATGTAATACATATAACACCAAAAGGGCTCCGTGTCCATAGATGGGGCAGATAAATCCGTTCAAAAAGCCGCGCTTTTCGCAGATGTGACCCTTGCCCACGGAGCAGTAGACCATCTCGCCTACCCATCCGGCGGCGCTGTAGATCATGAGCAGAAGAAAGAATATACAGAGATTGCTGAAAGTGTTCAGTGGAAACATAGTGACCTCACGTTTTAAATTATCTTATGTGAATAATATGTACCCCTGCCCGGCCGGAGAGATAGGCTGCCTCCCGGCCTTGGCAGGTAAAGAGCAGGATCTGCCGTTTTTCTCCCAGCCGCGTCAGATAGTCCAGAGTCTTACCCAGACGCATATCGTCGAAGGTGAGGAGGGCATCGTCTAAAATCAGCGGCGGATTTTGCTCCGGCGGGAGGATCATCTCACAGATGGCCAGCCGCACAGCAAGGTAGAGCTGGTCGGCGGTGCCTGTGCTTAAAAGCTGCACATTGCGGCGGGTAGGGTCACGGTCCGTCTCGGCGGAGAGGTGAAATTCCCGATCCAGCAGGATACTGCTCCAATCGCTGCCGGTCATATCGGCAAAAATCTCCGCTGCCCGGCGGCCCAGTTCCGGTGAAAAGCGGTTTTGCAGGGCGACATTGGCGGTGCGCAGGCTGCCCAAGGCCATGGCCAGGGCGTCGTATTCGCCCTGAAGCTGCGCCAGCTGCTCCTGCATGCTCCGAAGCTGCCGCTCCAGGTCATCAGGCTGCCCTATAGCCGCCAAACGACCCTGGATCTGCGCGATCTGCTGCTGTAGCCGGGCGCAGGTGCCGTCGGTGTCGTCGGGCTGCACCTGCAATACCCCGCTCTGGGCCTGCCGGATCTCCTGGGTCAGATCCTCCCGCCGCTGGGTGGTCTGCTGCACAAAGCGCCGTATGTCCGCGGCGGAGTGGGCATCCGGCGCCCACTGCCGCACTTGTCCCAAAAGCTGGACCAGCGTGGACCGTACCCGCGCGCCGCTGTCCGCCGCCGCCTGACGCTGCTGCTGCAGGAGACTGCGCTGGCGCTCCACTTCCTCCAGCAGGGGCAGATAGCTTTCGGCCAGCTTTCGCAGCTCCTCCTGCCGTTTCAGCTCCCGGCGGCGCTGCTGCTGCAGCCGCAGCCGCTTGACCAGCAGCCACAAAAAGCTGCCGGCGGTCAGCGCTGTAGCGGCACATGCGATGCATAGCCACAAAATCTGCGGCCGATCCAGCTCATACCAAAGAAAGCCGCCGCTGCAAAGGCTTAGGGATAGGCAGATAAGCAGCTGCGCCACCTGGGGCGGCGCCGGGGGCTGGATCTGCAGCTGTGTTTCCAATTCGGACTTTGTCATGGGGTGCAGGGGGTTGCGATTCAGCTCCTGCAGCTGTGCCTGGATGGCTGCGTCCTGCTGCTTTGCGGCATCCTCTGCCTGCTGTGCTTGCTCCGCCAGAGAGCGCACAGCGCCCAACTGCTCGTTGATATTCTGAAGGGTGGCGCTGTCCGGCAGCTGCTGCAGCAGCTGCTGCTTTTCCTCGGCCTGCCGCTGGATTTCCCGCTGCCGGATCAGCAGGCGCTCCTTCTGCTCTTGCTGCGCCTGCAGCAGTTGGCTGTGCAGGAAGGTCTCCTGCTCGGCCAAAGACTTGACCTCGGCTCGGGCGGCCATAAGCTCGCCGATCTCAGCCTCCAGCTGGGGGATGGCACCGGTGTGGTTATACTTGCGCTGATGCAGCTGCTTTTTCAGGCGGTTTTCTGCCTGTAAAAAGGAGACCTTTTCCTCACCGGTGGATATGAGAGCGTTGATGCGCCGCTCCAGGTCGGCATCGGCATTAATGGCCATGCTGCCGGAGGGAATAAAGGCGCACCGCTGATACACCGATTGCGGTACGCCCAGGAGAGCCTCACCGCAATGGGCGGCATCCAGATCAGGGACAGGGGTGTCCGTCCCGGCATAGGTGCAGGAAAAAACGCCCATGGGCGCGTCGGCACGCTGGGTCCGGCGGCTGAGAACCAGCAGATTCTCGCCTACAGTCAGCTCCAGCCTGCCCTGCATGGGGGTGCCGTTCCAGGGCTGAAAGCGGTTCTTGTCTGCCAAGTCGCCCCGCTGCCGGGTGTTTAGCCCATAGAACATGGTCAGCAGAAACCGTGACCATGTGGACTTGCCGCCTTCATTAGGGGCGCAGATCACGTTTAGACCTGGCTGCAGGTCCAGCTGTGCCTGATTTAGTTTTCCGTAGGTGGCATTTGCGTGCAAGAGCTGCAAAACAGTACACCTCCATGATACAATAGTAGAACATAAATATTATAACACAGGCTTCAAAAATTGTCATCTTACGCAACAAGAAAAAACAGTAAAAAAATTCAAAAAAAGGATTGACAAAAGAGCGGCAGGGCAGTATAATAACAAATGTTCCGCATGGAGCGTGTACCTTGTAAATTAAACAACG
>ERZ773229.2245-NODE-2245-length-11700-cov-3.085015_pt1 | contig 11700 bp, 15 predicted proteins | sample MGYA00580992_ERZ773229 | MGnify/ENA primary metagenome ERZ773229 (study PRJEB29015, sample SAMEA2737795) | human gut metagenome | biome: human gut; feature: human-associated habitat; material: faeces | place: China | collected 2012 ... | reverse complement strand
GTGTGCGTCAGGCTGCGGCTTCCCTTGCGCCCTTGCAACCCTGCAGGCCCGGCAAAGATGGAGGCACGGCACCGCCCGGTGTCGCAGAACATGTGACTATGGAGGATTCGGGAATGTCTGTTGTTGCACCTGCTGTATACGTTGGAACCTGGCACAAATACAACTGTGGAAGCATCGCTGGCCGCTGGTTTGACCTGACAACGTTTGATGATGAACGCGACTTTTTCGCCGCCTGCCGTGCCCTTCACCAGGATGAAACCGACCCGGAACTGATGTTTCAGGATTATGAGGGATTCCCGGGGAATATGGCCTCTGAATGCCATATCAACTGGGCCTGGGTTGAAGGCTTCCGCCAGGCGCGGGATGAAGGCTGCGAAGAGGCTTATCGTCTCTGGGTGGATGATACCGGTGAGACGGATTTTGACAGCTTCCGCGATGCCTGGTGGGGCGAGGCTGACAGTGAGGAGGCTTTTGCGGTTGAGTTCGTCAGTGATACCGGCCTGCTGGCTGACGTGCCGGAGACGGTGGCGCTCTATTTTGACTATGAGGCGTATGCGCGGGATTTATTCCTGGACTCCTTCACCTTTATTGACGGTCATGTGTTCCGTCGGTGATTTACTCCCCGCTCCGGCGGGGGTATGGCCTGCCAGGCCCCCGGAAAACCCTGGCAGGCTTACGCCTGCCTGAAATACAGGAGGGCCGCGCCTGCGGCGCTGCCCTTCCTGCCTGTCATAGTGTGAGGCATTTTTCTGTTTTGTCGTTTCTGTTGTTCTGACTCCCGGGGGCGGGGACACCCTTCGGCTCCCGGCTGCCTGGCGGCATCCGGTCGTCAGGCCCGACTCCGACAGGCAGCTGCTGGCGCACCCGCCAGTCTCCGCCGAACCCGCTGGCGCGGTTTCGGGCTGCCGCTACGGTCCGATGTCTGAAAAACCAGGCTTGCAGCGACCGTTCCGGTCGCGCCGCCTCTGTCGCGCCGTGACCTGCGCTCCCTGCACACCTGACGGTGTGTGAGGAAACTGCGCCTGATGGCGCAGCAGTCTTCCCTCCTGCCGCCACCTCTGCGGCCTGTTTCCCGCTGTGGACTTTCCGGGGGGCAGACGTGACCCCCTCCCGTTCCATCTGTCCAGGGTGAGATGCACCGGCCACAAAATTTTTAGCCATGAACCCGGCTAAAAATTTTGCGTCCGCCCCCGGACAGCTGTCCCGTGAGGCGGTAAACGGGCCCCCATCGGAAAGGTCCACTGCGGGGAGAAACCCCTGTGAAGTGGACGGCAGGAGGAGCTTTCGCTCCTCTGAAGGGGCACATGAACGTCCCGTCGCCGGTATCCGGTTTATCTCACATCTTTCAGTCAGGAGGTTCTTATGAGTGCACGTGGTATCAACAAGGTCATCCTCGTCGGGCGTCTGGGCAATGATCCGGAAGTCCGTTACATCCCCAACGGGGGCGCAGTGGCAAACCTGCAGGTGGCCACATCAGAAAGCTGGCGTGACAAACAGACGGGGGAGATGCGGGAGCAGACGGAATGGCACCGCGTGGTGCTGTTCGGCAAGCTCGCGGAAGTGGCAGGTGAATATCTGCGCAAGGGTGCGCAGGTCTACATCGAAGGTCAGCTTCGCACCCGTAGCTGGGAAGATAACGGTATCACCCGTTACGTCACTGAAATTCTTGTTAAGACCACGGGCACCGTGCAGATGCTGGGACGTGCACCACAGCAGAACGCTCAGGCGCAACCGAAGCCTCAGCAGAATGGGCAGCCACAGAGTGCTGACGCGACGAAAAAAGGTGGCGCGAAAACGAAAGGCCGTGGACGTAAGGCCGCGCAGCCAGAGTCTCAGCCGCAACCGCCGGAGGGGGAGGATTACGGGTTTTCAGACGACATCCCGTTCTGATCGGGCTGACTGTGACAACCGCCCCGCCCTGTGCGGGGCATCACCGGAGATATGAGGATGAGCGAATATTTCAGAATACTTCAGGGACTGCCGGACGGCTCCTTTACCCGCGAACAGGCGGAAGCCGTTGCCGCACAGTACCGGAACGTCTTTATCGAGGATGATCAGGGAACGCATTTTCGCCTGGTTGTCCGTCAGGATGGCACGTTGATCTGGCGCTCCTGGAATTTTGAGGACTGTGCCGGGTACTGGATGAACCAGTACATCAGGGATTTCGGGATTCTTAAGTAAGAGAGGTGCCGGACGCGCAAACGTCCGGCAGGACATAAGCAATTATAAGGGGATGATTATGCCTGTAACGAAGTGTGAACCAGAAACCACCCGCAAAGCAAGCCGTAAATATGTAAAAACGCAGGAAACTGCACTGTCTGCCCTGCTGGCGCAGACGGAGGAAGTGAGCGTGTCGCTGGCCTCACTGATTAAGTCACCGCTGAATGTGCGCACGGTGCCGTATTCTGCGGAGTCCGTCAGCGAACTGGCTGAGTCCATTAGGGGCGTCGGACTGCTGCAGAATCTGGTCGTGCATACCCTGCCTGGTGACCGTTACGGTGTCGCCGCAGGTGGTCGCCGACTGGCTGCACTCAACATGCTGGCAGAGCGTGGCATCATTCCGGCTGACTGGCCTGTACGCGTGAAGGTTATTCCGCAGGAGCTGGCGACTGCCGCATCAATGACTGAAAACGGTCATCGTCGGGATATGCACCCTGCCGAACAGATTGCCGGATTCCGTGCGATGGCGCAGGAAGGCAAAACGCCTGCACAAATCGGTGATTTGCTGGGCTATTCGCCCCGCCACGTTCAGCGAATGCTGAAACTGGCAGACCTTGCGCCTGTCATCCTCGATGCGCTGGCAGAAGACCGCATCACCACAGAGCACTGTCAGGCGCTGGCGCTGGAGAACGACACCGCGCGTCAGGTGCAGGTGTTTGAAGCCGCCTGCCAGTCGGGATGGGGCGGTAAACCGGAAGTACAGACCATTCGTCGTCTGGTGACCGAAAGTGAAGTGGCGGTGGCGGGGAACAGTAAATTCCGCTTCGTGGGGGCTGATGCCTTCTCGCCAGACGAACTGCGCACCGATTTGTTCAGCGACGACGAGGGTGGCTATGTGGACTGCGTGGCGCTCGATGCCGCCCTGCTGGAAAAACTCCAGGCTGTCGCAGAGTTCCTTCGGGAAGCCGAAGGCTGGGAATGGTGCGCCGGACGCATGGAGCCTGTCGGTGAGTGCCGTGAGGATGCCGGAACATACCGCTGTCTGCCGGAGCCGGAAGCGGTGCTGACGGAGGCAGAAGAAGAACGCCTGAACGAACTGATGGCACGTTACGACGCGCTGGAAAACCAGTGTGAGGAATCCGACCTGCTGGAAGCAGAAATGAAGCTGATTGACTGCATGGCGAAGGTCAGGGCGTGGACGCCGGAGATGCGTGCCGGAAGTGGCGTGGTGGTGTCCTGGCGTTATGGAAACGTATGTGTCCAGCGTGGTGTGCAGTTGCGTAGTGAAGATGACGCGACTGATGACGCTGACCGCACGGAACAGGTGCAGGAGAAAGCGTCAGTGGAGGAAATCAGTCTGCCGTTGCTGACGAAAATGTCTTCCGAACGCACGCTGGCAGTCCAGGCAGCACTGATGCAGCAACCGGACAAATCTCTGGCACTGCTGGCATGGACGCTCTGCCTGAATGTGTTTGACAGCGGAGCGTACAGTAAACCAGCACAAATCAGCCTGGAATGTAAACATTATTCGCTGACCAGCGATGCGCCGTCAGGGAAGGAAGGTGCCGCATTCCTGGCGCTGATGGCAGAAAAAGCCCGTCTTGCGGCCCTGTTACCGGAGGGATGGTCACGGGACATGACGACGTTCCTGTCACTCAGTCAGGAGGTGCTGTTATCCCTGCTCAGTTTCTGCACCGCATGCAGCCTTAACGGTGTCCAGACCCGCGAGTGTGGTCGCACGTCACGCAGTCCGCTTGACTCACTGGAGAGCGCCATCGGTTTTCACATGCGCGACTGGTGGCAGCCGACGAAAGCAAACTTCTTCGGACACCTGAAAAAGCCGCAGATTATCGCAGCCCTGAATGATGCCGGACTGTCCGGTGCCGCACGGGACGCAGAGAAGATGAAGAAAGGCGATGCCGCTGAACATGCAGAGTTCCATATGAAAGACAACCGCTGGGTGCCTGGCTGGATGTGTTCACCACGTCCACAGACGGATGCCACTGAACGCGCCGATAACCTGGCTGATGCCGCCTGATGAACAACCACACCGCCCCGCCGGAGACGGGGCGGCAGAGGGAGAAATACGATGATGAATACCGAACTGACACTGAATGCCCTGCAGTCCATGAATGCCCAGGAATATGAAGAAATCCGTGCTGCGGGAAGCGATATGCGCCGTAATCTCACTCACGAGGTGATGCGTGAAGTGGACGCACCGGCTAACTGGATGATGAACGGAGAGTATGGCAGCGAGTTCGGGGGCTTTTTCCCCGTCCAGGTTCGTTTCACGCCAGCCCACGAACGTTTCCACCTGGCATTATGTTCGCCGGGAGACGTCTCTCAGCTCTGGATGCTGGTTCTGGTGAATGGTGGTGGACAGCCTTTCGCCGTCGTTCAGGTGCAACATATCTTCACGCCTGTCGCGATCAGTCACACGCTGGCGCTTGCCGCGACACTGGATGCGCAGGGATACAGTGTTAACGACATCATCCATATCCTGATGGCAGAAGGAGGTCAGGCATGAGCGCACGTTCACGGGCACTGATCCCCCTCAGCGCAGAACAACAGGCCGCCATGCAGGCGGTGGCTGTCACAGAACAACGTCGTCGTCAGGGACGCACACTTTCAGCATGGCCTTATGCCACCGCTTTCTTTCGCTGCCTGAATGGCAGTCGCCGGATTTCGCTGACCGATCTCCGCTTTTTTGCCCCTGCGCTGACGAAGGAGGAATTTCATGGCAACCGTCTCCTGTGGCTGGCTGCCGTGGATAAACTGATTGAAAGTTTTGGGGAAGTCTGTGTTCTTCCCCTGCCATCCGATGCGGGGCACCGTCTGTTCCCGTCCGTGCCTTTTCGTGAAGGTGAGCGTCGTCGTCAGAAAACCACGCTGACAGAGCAGAAATACAGCCGCCAGCGGGAACGTGAGGCAGAACGACGGGAACTGGAATACCAGACATGTTTTGCTCAGGCGCAGATTGACCTTGCGTTTCATACTCCCGCCACGGTCGGAAGCCGGTTGTCCCGCTGGTCTGGTGTTGTTGAGGAGCATGATCTGGAAACGATTTTCTGGGGGTGGTGCGGGCGTTTTCCATCACTGTCATCATTTGACCGGTTTTTCTGGCAGGAGGAACCACTCTGGCGGTTGATTTTTGAAGCCGGTGAGGCCGGTCGTGGTGCACCGGTACAGGTACGTGCACTTGAGCAGTGGATGATCCCGAACAAGCTGGAGAACGTAATATGATGAAATCAGACGAAAAATACCAGGTTCCCGCGTGGATGCGACCTCTGTTGCCGTTGCTCTGCAACACCGGGGGGAACGATCCGGAAGAACTGCTGAATGATACAGAAACCACTGCCAGTGCGAATGTTGTCCGTTATGTACTGATAGTTGCTGTGCGGTCGCAGGTTGATCTGCTGCAGCTTCTGTACAGGAAAGGGCTGTTGCGCACAGAGATACCAGGTGGCTTTTCACCGGAAGAAGCGCAGGCACTCCTGGATAATCTGGTGCGCAGCCATATCAGCAAGGCGCTGTCGGGCGAGCGAATGGCAGCCCGTGACAGAAATGCCGATCTGGCCTGGATTGGACAGCAACTGGTCGATGCCGCCTGGTTTGTCCGTGCCACACTGGAAGCGCATGGGATGAGCGTCGGAAATGAGAGTCCCCCTGCTCCGCCGGAGACAATGCCGGACATACAGACACGGGAACTGGTGATGTTGATCAAGCGACTGGCATCATCGCTGAAAGCGGTGAAACCGGACAGTTGTGTGGTGCGTGAAGCGCAGGACTGGCTGCGCGACAGAAAACTTGTGGATATCACAGATATTCTCCGGTGAACCAGGCATGTATATTTTACGCAGGGACATGCCGATCATGATCGTTTCGTTCCAGGGGTGGTCTGGAGATCATGCGGTGTGCTCCCTGCTCTCGCCGGAATAAGGACGTCGCCGCCGGCTCCGCTTTTACCCGGCCATGCGGGGCATGGCCTTGTGGGTTTTCAGTTATGTGGCCTCAGCGTCGTGTGCGGGCTGTGCCGTGCCTCCATCGTAGCCGGGCTTCTGCGGGCGGGTTGCAAGGTAAGATGAACCGCTGCGGTCACCCGGTCCCTCCTTCCCGTCTGCCGTGATTTTCCGGTCGTTCACCCGCTCAGATTTCGCGGTCTCACCCTCCAACTCCCGCCAGCCGTGTGCGTCAGGCTGCGGCTTCCCTTGCGCCCTGTGCATCCCCGCCTTATCGCCCGGCTTTTATGGAGGCACGGCACCGCCCGGTGTCGCGGAATATGTGAACAACGGAGGAAAACATCATGCAATATGCGAAACCTGTCACTCTGAATGTTGAAGAGTGCGACCGTCTGTTTTTTCTGCCTTACCTGTTTGGCCAGGATTTTCTGTATGCCGAGGCGTATGTGTACGCGCTGGCGAAAAAAATGATGCCGGAATATGAAGGCGGATTCTGGCACTTCATCCGCCTGCCGGACGGTGGCGGTTACATGATGCCGGATGGCGACCGTTTTCATCTGGTCAACGGTGAAAACTGGTTTGACCGCACGGTCAGCGCCGATGCCGCAGGCATCATTCTGACTTCCCTTGTGATTAACCGCCAGTTGTGGCTGTACCACGACAGCGGGGATGCAGGGCTGACACACCTGTACAGGATGCGTGATGCGCAGTTGTGGAGCCACATCGAATTTCACCCTGAATGCAACGCGATTTACGCGGCGCTGGACTGATTAACGGACGGGGCGGTAATGCCGCCCCTGTAAAGGAGACGAGAACATGTACTGTACTGTTAAAGAAATCATCCGCGATGTACTGGATACAGACGTGCCGGACAGTGAATGCGTTTTTGCCGTAGTGCTGACCCGTGGGGATGTGCGTCACATAGCCCAGGACTGGAGCCTGTCAGACGATGAGCTGGAAACCGTCATGCAGCGGCTGGACGATGCCTTTGAGCATGGTGCGGATGTCAGCGTTGTTCACGACGTTGTTCGTGAACTGATGGAGGAAAAGCACGCCAGCCGTCAGGTGACAGTTCCGGCGGTGATGCTGGAAAAAGTGATGGCGCTGGCAGGCAGTGAAATGAAGCGCCTGTATGCCGTCGGGAGTGAGAACGGGGGCGACGGTGATGCGTTCGTCAGGGAAGAACGCGAAGCAATGGACGTTGTGTTACAGGCGCTGGACGGGGAGCACATGTCATGAATATCAGCACAGAAACCCGCGAAATTCTGCGCAATTACAAAGCCGTGATTAATGCGCGACGTCGTGAAATGGGGCAGAAACCGCTCACCACCGCGCAGATTGTTGATGAAATCTGCGATTTTGTGGCGAATCAGCAAAAAACCGCCGAGAACCCTCGCCCAGTGCGGGCGGGGAGGAAAGGCGAAAAAGCCCTTCGGGCTTTAAAAAAATAATTACGGTGTTAGCATAAAAAGCCTGTATCAATGAGCAGTGACTATGTTAAGAGCAACAAAAGTACGTATATATCCCACTCCTGAACAGGCAGAGTACCTCAATGCCCAGTTCGGTGCAGTGCGCTTTGCGTACAACAAAGTTCTTCATATCAAAAAACATGCTTACCAGCGGCACGGCGTAAATTTAAGTCCGCGTAACGATCTGAAACCGTTGTTGTCTGTGGCCAAAAAGTCCCGCAGGTATGCCTGGCTCAAAGAGTTTGATTCAATGGCATTGCAACAGGCGGTAATCAATCTTGATGCGGCATTTTCCAACTTTTTTAATCCGAAGCGGAAAGCGCGGTTCCCGACGTTTAAACGTAAACACGGAAAACAATCGAGCTATCACTGTGTCGGAGTTAAGGTGCTGGATAATGCCATCAAAATTCCTAAATCCGGTAAGTAGCAACCTGGAGGCGGGCGCAGGCCCGCCTTTTCAGGTCTGATGCTGGTCTGACTGCACTGAAGCGCCTTTATAAAGGGGCTGCTGGTTCGCCGGTAGCCCCTTTCTCCTTGCTGATGTTGTACGGGCATGAACAACCTGACTTCAGGAAGGTCGTTTCCCTTCAGGAACGGGGATGAACGTGCGCCTGCGGCGCCCGTTCTTTTCCCCCGCCTTCTCTGTTTATGACCTGTCGGAAACCACATCACCTTCCCTGTGATTATTCTCTTTTTCCTCCTGTTCTGACTCTGATTACTGCTGCCCTGATTCCTGTCTGTCTTGTTCTTCTTCTGCCTGTGCCTTTTCCGGGCGTCCCCCTGGCGGGGCGGGCTGTCGTGAACGGAGCCAGCGGAGCTGTCTCCGCCCTGGCGGACTTCCATCCATGACGCGAAACCCCGGGCTTGCAGCGACCGTTCCGGTCGCGCCGCCTCTGTCGCGCTGTGGCCTGCGGCGGCTCCCGAAACTCAACCGATGATGGGGGCTGAAAACCAGAGAGAGGAGAAAGCAGGATGAGTACCCGAAATATCCACGTCAACACCGCGTCGTACACGCTTCTTGTTGCCGGGAAGGAAAAAAACACCGGGGAAGAGTGGGACATCCTGGAATTCAGCAACCTGACTGAGCTGAAAAAATATCGCAAAAGCCACCCGGAAAAGATGGCCTTCAGCTATAGCTACGCGCTCAGCCGGGGTGTGGATACGCAGTTCCGCCATATCAACATTGCGGAAGCCGATCACTTCAAACAGTTCCTGCGTCAGATTAAGCGTGCCGGCCTCGATATCCGGGCGATCTGCTGACCGGATGTGATGAATATCCCTCCTGATTGTTGCAATCTTGTTAATGGAGATCGGGGGGGGATGATATTAAGCGGAAAAATTTTTTATTAAATTTATCCTTTCATAAAGGAGTAGCTGTTATGCGATTAGCTTCCCGTTTTGGTCGGTATAATTCCATCCGCCGTGAACGTCCTTTAACGGATGATGAATTAATGCAGTTCGTACCTTCGGTATTTTCCGGTGATAAACATGAGTCCCGGAGTGAACGTTATACGTATATTCCAACAATCAATATCATCAATAAGTTACGTGATGAAGGTTTCCAGCCATTCTTTGCCTGCCAGAGTCGGGTTCGTGATTTGGGACGTCGCGAATACAGTAAACATATGTTACGTCTTCGCAGGGAAGGGCATATTAACGGGCAGGAAGTTCCTGAAATTATCCTACTTAATTCACATGATGGTTCATCCAGTTATCAGATGATCCCCGGGATTTTTCGTTTTGTCTGCACAAATGGCCTGGTGTGCGGAAATAATTTTGGCGAAATCCGCGTTCCACATAAAGGTGATATTGTTGGGCAGGTTATCGAGGGAGCGTATGAAGTACTCGGTGTCTTTGATAAGGTCACTGATAATATGGAGGCGATGAAAGAAATTCATCTTAACAGTGATGAGCAACATTTATTTGGCAGAACTGCACTGATAGTCAGGTATGAAGATGAAAATAAAACGCCAGTGACGCCTGAACAAATAATTACCCCCCGTCGTCGGGAGGATAAACAGAATGATCTCTGGACAACCTGGCAGCGGGTTCAGGAGAATATGATAAAAGGTGGATTATCGGGGCGAAGTACCTCCGGTAAAAATACCAGGACAAGAGCCATTACAGGTATTGATGGTGATATCCGAATCAACAAGGCTTTATGGATGATTGCCGAACAGTTCAGAAAGTGGATGTCGTGATAATATAAGTAAAGCCCCGAAAATTTTTCGGGGCTTTACTTATATTATCATTCTTCGGCATCGCTGTGTCGTCTGATATACCTCAATTTCATCAACTGGCTTTCCGGTTGTCTGTAAATATTGTGCCCGCGAAAAATGGTCTGGCAGGAGGCTGCGCAGTTACCGGGTATATATCAGATGGGTTCCCGCTTCGCGGGGCTTCGGCCAGTCAGTATTGTCACTCATATGATATTTTTGTGTGTGGCCTTCCATGCCGCTTTTGCGGCATAACCGGTATCTGACAATGTCTGTAAGATTAATTGTTCTGCACGCTGTTGATTTCCGGAAGTGATTTCTTCGTGACCGGAATCCGGATACCTTTACTGCTTTTTATCCCGGTATAAATCCGGTAAACATCTGATGCGTAGGCAAGACGTCTCTGGTACTGGCGTTCGGTCTTCCTGAATCCGGCATTGTATGCACCAACGGCCTCCCAGGAGACGCCCCATTTTTTAAAGGCTATTGCCAGATAATAAGCACCGGTATAAATGTTCATGCAGGGATCTGTTGTCAGATGTTCCGGCTTAATTCCATAGCGGACCAGTTCGTTAAAATGCTGGGAATCTACCTGCATCAGTCCGCTGCCATATCCCGTTACCGGATTAATACCGATGGCATTAACCCGGTAACGGGATTCTTTCCATGATATTGCTCTCAGTAAATCAGGATCTATTTTGTAATCCCGGCCTGCAAGATCAAAGCAATCAGTGGCATGGCAGATCTCATTTATAAACATCAGGCAGATGGCTAACATCCATTTTTTCATTTTTCCACCTCTGGTGACTTTATCCGTAAATAATTTAACCCACTCCACAAAAAGGCTCAACAGGTTGGTGGTTCTCACCACCAAAAGCACCACACCCCACGCAAAAACAAGTTTTTGCTGATTTGTTTTTTAAATCATTAGTTTATGTTCTAAATAATGTATTTTAATTTATTTTACATTATTAAATAGGGTCGTTGACGACCCTATAGCGACCCTATAGCGACCCTATGACGACCCTTGTTAGGGTCAGTGATGACAATTTTCATAAAAACATTTGGATATATTAGGGCCGCCCCTAGCAGCGCCGTGCGTTTTTTTATAGTATGCCCCTAGGGGCGCTGCTAGGGGTGCTCTTCTTTTTTCAGACCATACTATGAGTAGATGAAATAAAACTCTTATTTCAGAATCTAAAAGGTACTGTCTTATGGCCAGAGTAAATCTGTATATCAGTAATGAGGTTCATGAAAAAATTAACATGATTGTTGAAAAGCGTCGTCAGGAGGGAGCAAAAGATAAAGATATAAGCCTTTCAGGAACTGCTTCAATGCTTCTTGAATTAGGGCTCCGTGTATATGACGCTCAGATGGAGCGTAAAGAGTCTGCATTTAACCAGACAGAGTTTAATAAACTTCTTCTTGAATGTGTTGTAAAAACACAGTCAACGGTGGCAAAGATTTTAGGTATTGAGTCTCTCAGTCCTCATGTATCCGGAAACCCGAAGTTTGAATATGCCAGTATGGTTGACGATATCAGAGAGAAAGTGTCTGTTGAGATGGACCGGTTTTTCCCGAAAAATGATGATGAATAAATGAAAATGAAGTTTGAGTTGGTTCAAATATAAGAATTTTTATGATTCAAAAAGATGACAATACGTCAGATAATTAGTATATTAATTACGTGGTTAATACCACGTTAAAAATTGAAACTGAAAATCGCCGATGCAGGGAGCTGTAACTCCCTGCATCGACTGTCCATAGAATCCTTAGTGGAGGTTCCTATGTGTGCGCTGGATCGTAGAGAAAGGCCACTTAACAGTCAATCTGTAAATAAATACATCCTTAACGTTCAGAATATCGGTAATGACTCCAACTTATTGATAGTGTTTT
>ERZ773229.2243-NODE-2243-length-11702-cov-2.736928_pt1 | contig 11702 bp, 9 predicted proteins | sample MGYA00580992_ERZ773229 | MGnify/ENA primary metagenome ERZ773229 (study PRJEB29015, sample SAMEA2737795) | human gut metagenome | biome: human gut; feature: human-associated habitat; material: faeces | place: China | collected 2012 ... | reverse complement strand
TGGCGCGGAGGAAGCTACCAGAATGGTGACAGCCGTATCCTTGCGCCGGCCGGCGCGCCCGGCCTGCTGCCAAGTGGAGGCAATGGAGCCGGGATAGCCGCACAGCACACAGGCACTCAGAGAGCCGATATCCACGCCCAATTCCAATGCGTTGGTGGAAACGACCATGTCTACCTCGCCAGCGCGAAGCCCTCGCTCGATTTCCCGGCGCTCTCCGGGCAGATAACCGCCCCGATAGCCTCGTACTCGCCCGGAAAAGCCGTACGCATCGCGGACGCAATCCTTCAAATACCGGGTCAGCACTTCTACCTGCACCCGGCTCTTGGCAAACACGATGGTGGGAATGCCGTTGTGCAGCATTTCCTCCGCCACGGCCCGGGTCTCGTTCAGACAGCCTTTGCGGATGCCCAGCTGCTTATTCACCACCGGGGGATTATAGAAAATGAAGTGCCGTTCGCCGGAGGGCGCGCCGTTTTCCGTTACGGCGGTCACTTCCCGTCCCGTCAGCGCCTGCGCCAGCTCCACCGGGTTCTGAATGGTGGCGCTGCACAGAATATACTGCGGGGGGCTGCCGTAAAACTCGCACAGCCGTTCCAGCCGCCGGAGCACGTTGGCCAGATGACTGCCGAACACGCCGCGGTAGGTGTGAATTTCGTCGATGACAATGTATTGCAGATTTTCAAACAGCTTCACCCACTTGGTATGGTGGGGCAGAATATTGGCGTGGAGCATATCCGGGTTGGTGACCACGATATGGCCCGCCTGACGGATGGATTTCCGGGCGGCGTTTTGGGTATCGCCGTCGTAGGTGTAGGCCTTGATATCCATATCAAGGGCCTGGATCATATCATACAGTCCGCTGACCTGATCGGCGGAAAGCGCCTTGGTGGGGAACAGATACAGCGCTCGTGCGTCCTCGTTTTTCAAAATGGCGCTCAGAACGGGCAGATTATAGCACAGGGTCTTGCCGCTGGCGGTGGGGGTAACGACGACGAAGTCTTTCTTCTCCTGCGCCAGTTCAAAGCTTTGGGCCTGATGGGTATACAGCCGGTAAATGCCCCGTTTGCGCAGCACTTCCTGAATGCGGGGATCCATGCTTTCGGGAAAATCCGCGTATTTTCCCTCCGTAGCGGGCAGTGTGCGCCAATGGGTGACACAACTCATAAATTTGGGATTCTGACGAAGCTGGCCCAACAGCTGATCCAGATTCACAGGAAGGCCCCCTTTCCCGAAAAAACATAGAGAAGCGAACAAACGTGCGCCCCGCTGGTATTATAGCAGGTGCGGGGTCGGGATGACAAGGGGAAAATGCAGCGCTTGACCAGCTTCGCCGAAAAGGGTATGATAAAGGAGGAAACCTTTGATTTTTCATGGATATAGGAGCAAAGCATGGCCTATCAAGCATTATACCGCCGCTGGCGGCCTCAGACCTTTGAAAGCGTGGTGGGGCAGACCGCAACGGTCAAAACCCTGCGGCATCAGATCGAAACGGGACAGATTGCCCACGCCTACCTGTTCTGCGGCTGCCGCGGCACGGGCAAAACCACCATGGCCAAGCTGATGAGCCGGGCCATCAACTGTCTGAATCCCAACCACGGCGACCCATGCGGCAAGTGCGAGGTCTGCCGGGCCATTCAGACGGAAAGCACCATGGACGTGCTGGAACTGGACGCGGCCTCCAACAACAGCGTGGATAATATCCGCGAATTGCTGGAGCAGGTACGCTACCCCGCCCAGATGGGAAAATACAAGGTCTATATCATCGACGAAGTTCACATGCTGTCCACTGCTTCTGAAAACGCTGGAGGAGCCCCCGGCCCATGTGGTCTTTATTCTGGCCACTACCGAGCCACAGAAGCTCCCGGCCACCATCCTGTCCCGGGTGCAGCGGTACGACTTTGGGCGTATTCCGTCGGAATTGATGATCGGCCGCATGAAGGAAGCGCTGGACGAGCTTCATATGACCGCTGAACCCGAGGCGCTGCAGCTGGTGGCGCGTGCCGCCGAGGGCGCTATGCGCGACGCGTTCAGCATTCTGGATATGTGCGTGGCCGGTGCGGAGAACGGAACCATCACCGCCGCGCAGGTGCGAGACGCGCTGGGCACTTCTGACCGTGAGTTTCTGTTCGCGTTCATGGACTGCATCGCCGACCGGGACGCGGCGGGCGTTCTGCGCAAGGTGGACGAGCTGATGCGTTCCGGCCGGGAACCGCAGGTGTTTCTGAAAGACCTGAGCAGCCATTGCCGGATGCTGATGACCGTGCAGGCGGTGAAGGAGAACGCCGCCGCGCTGCTGGATGTGACCAACGAGGATGAGCAGCGCCTTCGGGAACAGGCGGAGCGCTTTTCGTTCCAGCGGCTCCTGCGGGTGCTGGACGGCTTCCTTCACGCAGAAGGGGAGCTTCGCTTCGCCTCCACGCCCAGAATCGGGCTGGAAAGCGCGGCCCTTCACGCCTGTGAAACCGAGCGGGGCGAGGATGTGTCGGCGCTGGTGGAACGGATCAGCGAGCTCGAGGCGCAGCTCACCGCCCTTCAAAGCGACATTGCCAGCGGAAAGCTGGCCGTTCGTGCCGAAAGCGGCGATACGCCGAAAAAGGCGAAGGCTGCTGCGACGGTGGGAGAAACGGACGCGCCCAAAGCCGCAAAGCCCGCTCCCAAGCCCATTGTGGTCAGCGGCGACGCGCAGGAAGTCTGGAAGCAGACTTTGACCCTGATCGCCAAAAACAATCCGCCGCTGCTGGGCCTGATCCGCAACGAAAAATTCATCGGCGAGAAGGACGGCGTGTATCGCATCTGTCTGCCCCTGTCCAAAAAGGGCATCTCCTTCGAAAAGCTGAACCAGCCCAATTGGAAAAAGCAGATCGAGGACTGCCTGCAGCAGGCCTGCGGCAAGGCCTGCCATTTCGAGGCCGTGCTGGAAAAGACCGACGCGGCGCAGGAGGCCGTCCATCAAACGCTGGATAACGCCCAGCAAAGCCTGATCGAAGCGTTCGGACGGGAAACCGTGCAGATCGACGAGGAAGGAATGAAACAGTAAACCGCTATGAAGAAATCCTTTGAACGGGCCCAACGCCGCCGGGAGGAAGGCCACGGGTACAAGCACGATCTGGGCCAGAATTTTCTCTATGACGATGCCCTGCTGGAAGAACTGGTGCAGAGCACCGGCGTAACGAAGGCGGACTCCGTGCTGGAGATCGGCCCCGGCAGCGGAATGCTGACCAAGCATCTTTGCCCTCATGCCGGAAAGGTACTGGCCGTGGAGGTCGATCATGACATCATTCCCTTCCTGAAAGTCAATACCGCCGCTTTTTCCAATCTGGAAATCGTGGAGGGGGACATCCGCAAGCAGAATCTCCGGGAACTCTGCGCACCGCTGGGGGAAAACTTTCTGGTGATCGCCAACATTCCCTATAATATCACCACGCCCATTTTTGAAGTCCTCTGGGAAAGCGGCCTGTCCATCCGCCAAATTTCCGTGATGATCCAGAAGGAAGTAGCGGAAAAGTTGATGGCCGCTCCCTCCACGGCGGCTTACGGGCTGATGAGCGTGAAGTGCCAGTATTACTGCACTCCCCGGCTGGAATGCATCGTCCCTGCGGAAAAATTTACCCCGCCGCCCAAGGTGGACAGCGCATTTGTTCATTTAGAGATGAGCAGGTGCCGCTCTACGGAAGTGCAAAACGAGCGGCGGCTGTTCAGTCTGCTGCGGGCCGGGTTCAACCTGCGCCGCAAGACCTTGTCCAACGCCCTGCGAAGCGTCGTGGAGCCTGATGCGCTGAGAGCCGCCATGGAACAGGCTGAAATTTCGCCCACGGCCCGGGCCGAAGAACTGAGTGTAGACGACTGGATCCGTTTGTCCAACGCCTGCCCGTAACGCAAAGGAGCGCTTATGCACGTAGAGTATTACGAACCCTGCCTGGAATTTGACCGATGCAATGAACTGATGGATCTTTATTGGAACTCCAAACAGTTTGACCGATGCTTTGAAGGACATTTGAAGCTGGCCGAGGAAACTCACTATCCGCTGGCGGAATGCCAGACGGGCTATTTTTACTGGAAGGGCATCGGCGTGGAGCCGAATATGCAAAAGGCGCTGTATTGGACGAATCTCTCCGCCATTCACGGCGACTGGGATGCCCAGTGCAATCTGGCCACCTTTTACGAAGAAGGCCTTTGCGGCGAAAAGAATCTGGAAAAGGCCAAATATTGGTACTCCCGCGCCGCACTGCAGGAGGAAGAAGAATCCGTTGAGAAGTGCCGGAAATTCGGTATTTCAGTGACGGAAAAATATAAGCCTGACCTTTCCAACGTGCCGCATTGGCATTTTGAACTTCAGCAGCCCGCCGCAGACCATTTGCTGAAGCTGGTGTTGGAAGGGAAAAAACGGGCTACGTCCAGCAGCCTGGCCGCCTATCGGTCGGAGGGCGAAGCCGTTCCAAAACCAGGTGACTGGAATGTTTTAACGAATTGGGAAGGCAAACCCGGCTGCCTGATCGTGACCACGCAGGTCGAAATTCTGCCCTTTCGGGAGATCGGCTTTGAGTTGGCCGAGTGGGAGGGCGAGGACGAGTGCCTTGAATCCTGGCGAAAGAATCACATTGCCTTTTTCACGGAGGAAGGAAAACAGCTCGGCTATTCCTTTTCGGAAGAAATGCCCGTTGTTTTTGAACGGTTTGAAGTTCTGGAGACCTTATGACCAGCTTTCGGCCCGGTGGCGGGCGGCATAAAGCTTGCAGCCGATAAACAATAGTAGACAGATCGCCGCAGGAATGGGGTAAAAACGTTGACCTGTTACCAGCGTCAGTGCCGCCAACCCTGCACCGTACCAGAAATACCGTTTCGCCCGGCTGGGATGAAGAACGACCTTCATCCATTCTCTGGCGGAACGGCGTTTTGGTTTCCGTTGTTTCAGCCGACAAAGGTCTTCATCCGTGGCAGGGGAGCAGGCTCCGGCCAGCTGGATCAGTTCTTCCCGCCCCACCAGCCGCAGCTTCGTCTCCTCTGTTTCCGCCACACGCATGGCTGCTTGAGAAAGCGGGGCCGTGGTGCAGAGCAAGAGCCGCTGCGTTTTCATCTGCAAGGCTTCCCGGATGACCTCGCTGACCTGCTGGGAGGTGATCTCCGTCCCGGGGTGCTGGGCAAACAGCCGAAATAGCACCGACGCGCCGTCCCATGTGCCAAGCCCGCCTTTGGACATGGGTTCGGTGATTTGGAGATTCGTGCGAGATTGCAGCCAGTGAATGCACTGCGTAATCGCCTCCGTCTCCGACAGCAGAAGCAGCTTTTCCAACGCCAACTCGCCGCCCAGCGTCCGCCGGAGGGCGGCTTCTTTTTTCTGCATTCGTTTTTTCCCAAGCAGGCGGGCACACAGCCAGAATAGCCCGCCCAATGCTGTGCCTGCGGTCAATGCGGGCAAGGATAATCCCCACAGGGCCACAAACCACCCAACGCCCGCCAGCCATGCAATCAGAAGCCGCAGCAGATGATCCGCCGCCGAGGCTAGCGCCGTTTTGGGGCGGTAGCGTTCCATCCAAATTCCTCCCATACTTTTCTGCAGGATGAAGACTTCCCCTTTTGAAAGTTTTTTAGTATAATGAAAATGAGGGAGAGTGTACGAAAGCAACGAAGGAAGGGACGCCCTTGGAAAGGGAACGCATCGGCATCATGGGGGGCAGCTTCAATCCCATCCATGAACGCCACGTGGAAATGGCGCAGTGCGCCATGAAGGAATATAAGCTGGATCGGGTAATTTTTCTGCCCACCGGCAATCCGCCCCATAAGCATGAGGAACTGGCGGACGTGGCGCACCGCTACGAAATGACCCGGCTTGCCATCTTCGGTCTGCCGGGTATGGAACCATCCCGGATGGAGATGGAACGGGAGGGAACTATCTATACGGTAGACACCCTGACGCTGATGAAAAAGCGGATGGGGGACGCGCAGCTGTTTTACATGATTGGCGAGGACACCATGGTGGACCTACCCAACTGGCGCAAGCCGGATAAGGTGTTCTCCCTGTGCCAGTTCATCGTCTGCTGCCGCTCCACGGAGGAACCCAAGCGCCACCCGGTCTATGAGGAATTGCTGCAGCGCGGCGCAAAGCTCCGTTTTCTGTCCCTGCCGCCCCGGGACGTTTCCTCCACAGCGATCCGTAAGGCGCTGGCCGCAGGGGAAGAACCTGTCGGGCTAAGCCCTCAGGTGATGGAATACATCCGCATGATGGGTCTGTACGGCGTTCCGCCCTGCCCACAGGGCGCGGCCCAAATGTACAGCCGGCTCCGCAAGGCGCTGACCGACAAGCGGCTGGTACACTCTCTGCTGGTGGCATGGACGGCCCGCCAACTGGCGGAAAAGCACGGTCTAAACCCGGAACAGGCGGAGTTGGCAGGGCTGCTGCACGACTGTGCCAAGTGCCTGCCGCTGAGCCAGCAGCAGTCCATTGCCAGGGAACACCGGCTTTTGCTGGATAAGGAGACCCTGCAAAGCGAGAGCATCCTCCACGGTTACGCTGGCGCGGCGCTGGCCGAAAGCGAGTACGGCGTGAAGGACGTGAGCGTGCTGGCGGCGATCCGATGCCACACCACCGGCAAGGTGGGGATGCTTCCGCTGGATATGGCGGTTTATCTGGCCGACAAGATCGAGCCTTCCCGACGGAGCTACCCTGCGCTGGAAGAAGTCCGCACGATGGCAGAGACTGATCTGCTGGCGGCGACCATCCGTTCGCTGCGCTCTACGCTGGATTATGTGGCTCAGCGCGGCGGCACGACCCATCCCGCCACCCGGCGGGCGCTGGAATGGCTGGAGCGGATGCAGCGAGAAAAAGAAAAGAAAGAAGCCCATCAAACCAAACAGTAAAAGGAGCGAAATGAATGGAAGAAGCAAGAAATCTGGCCCAGACCATCGCCCGAATCCTTTATGACAAAAAGGCCTTGAATATTACGGCGCTGGACGTTTCCCAAATGACGGTCATTACCGACGCGATGGTGATTGCCTCCGGCCGCAACGCCCTGCAGGTAAAGGCGCTGGCGGACGATCTGGAAGACAAACTGTCCGAACTGGGGTATGAACCCGCCCGCAAGGAAGGTCAGCAGGAGGGACGCTGGATCGTACTGGACTACCGCACGGTGCTGGTACATCTGTTCCACCCGGAGGAGCGGGATTTTTACCGGCTGGATAAGCTGTGGGAGAACGACCAGAATCGGATCGCCCTGTCCTTCGAAGAAGAGGAAGAATGACGATTTTTTGGCAAAAAACATTGCCTTTTCATGAAACGTTCACCTTCGGCTGTTACAATACAAAAGGATAGGGGAACGTTGGGGCGGAAACGCCCCTTTTTCCCATCATGAAACAGGGGGTGCCGAAATGAAACTCTTGATCGTGGATGACGAAAGCCGTATTCGCACACTGATCGCCAAGTATGCCGCTTTTGAGGGCTATGCGTGGGAGGAAGCTGCCGATGGCATGGAGGCCATTGAGAAGGCTAGGGACGGCAGCATCGGTCTGGTGATTCTGGATATCATGATGCCGGAACTGGATGGTTTTTCCGCTGCCCGGGAAATACGCAAATTCCGCCCGAATCTGCCTATCATTCTTTTGTCGGCCCGGGGCGAGGAATATGATAAGATTCACGGCTTTGAGCTGGGCATCGACGACTATGTGGTCAAGCCCTTTTCGCCCAAAGAGCTGATGATGCGGGTGGCGGCGGTGCTGCGGCGTTCGGGCAAGGCGGAGCCGCAGGAGAACGCCCATGAAGTCGTCGAAATTCAGGGCATGAAGGTAGACTTTACCGCCCGACGCGTCACCGTAGACGGCGAGACGGTGGACCTCTCGCCGAAAGAGTACGAGCTGCTGTTCTATATGGTGCGCAACCGCGGCATTGCCCTGAGCCGGGATCGGCTCATCAGCGAGGTCTGGGGCTTTGACTTCTTCGGCGACGATCGCACGCTGGACACTCATATCAAGCTGCTGCGCAAGCAGCTGGGCGATTATGCCCGCTACATCACCACACTAAGAGGGGTGGGGTATCGATTTGAAAAAGAAGACGTCTGACCCCGCCCTTTCTTCCACAGCTGAAAAAAAGGAAAAAAAGAAACGGCTTTGGGGCATTCAAAGCCGGGTAAGCTGGACGTTTTTCCTGTTTATCGTGCTGATGGTAGCGCTTCTGTGGCTGCTGCAAATTCAGCTGCTGGATCAGTTTTACCGCTACGAAAAGCGGCGCACCCTTCAAAACGTGTCGGCCAGCATTGCCGGAAACATTGACAATACCAGCCTGAACACGCTGATTGAGCGTGTCGCGGAGGACAACAGTCTGTGCGTGCTGGTAGTGGATGAGAGCATGGAAACAGTATACAGCGCCGATACGGCATTCAGCTGTATCATTCATCACCTGAATCATCGTGACCTGCGCCGCATGGCCCAAAAGCTGGAGACGGACGGACAGGATTTTGTGCTTTTTCCCATGCAGCGCGTCCGAAACAGCGGATTTGACCGGCAGCATTTTTCGGGCCCCTTCCCATTGCCCATGAATGACGAAAACGGCGAGTATCTGGTCTCTGTTCAGCGGGCCACGCTGGAAGACGGAAGCGAGTACTACGTGCTGCTGAATACGCTGGTAACGCCTGTTACTTCGACGGTGCAGACCATCCGCAGCGAACTGTGGGTGCTGACTACGGCGCTCCTGCTGATCGGCTTTCTGCTATCCACCATCCTGTCCCGGAAAATTTCCCGCCCCATTATCCGAACCACGGAAGCAGCCTGCGCCCTGAGTCAGGGCGAATATACGCCGATATCCGACGCAAACGCCTACAGGGAAATCGCCCAGCTGAACCGGCAGCTCTCTCAGGCAGCCCGGGATCTGCGCAAGGTGGAGGAGACTCAGCGTGAGCTGATCGCCAATATCAGCCACGACTTGCGCACGCCCCTGACCCTGATCGAAGGCTATGTGGAGGTCATGCAGGATATTCCTGGAGAAAATACTCCCGAGAATCTGCAGGTCATTCTGGATGAGACCCACCGCCTGACCACACTGGTGAACGCGGTGCTGGACTACAGCAAGAGCCAGAACGCTGCGCCGGAGGAAAACACCCAGCGTTTCTCCCTGACGGGTTCCATTCGGGAAATTTTGACCCGCTACAGCAAATTGACGGAACAGGACGGCTATGTCATTCGCTTCCAGCAGCAGGGAGAGGCCTTTGTTCAGGCTGATCCGTTGAAGATCAGTCAGGTGGTCTACAATCTTATTAACAACGCCTTGACCTATACCGGCGATGACAAGACCGTGACGATCACCCAGACGATCCGGGACGGCCATGTGCGCATTTCCGTCACGGACACAGGCGAAGGCATTGAGCCGGAGGAGCTTCCCTATATTTGGAACCGCTACTACCGGGGCAAAAAGCCTCATAAACGGGCAGCGGTCGGCACCGGGCTTGGGCTGAATATCGCCCGGAGCATTCTGGATGGCTACGGCATGGACTACGGCGCGGAAAGTACCGTGGGCAAGGGCAGCACCTTCTGGTTCGAAATGGAAGAAGCCCCCGCTGAAAAGCAATAAGAAGGTACATTGAAAACAGGCTCCCTGCAAAAAGCAGGGAGCCTGTTGTTTTGACTCATGAATTCCATCGGTTAGTAGTATGTGCTCATAAACAGCGCTTTGTATGGCGGACAGGCCTGCACAGCGCTTGTCCTACCTTCATGACTTGGGCTCTGGTAGTGGGGTGAGCCGTTGACTGTGCGTTAGAATGCCTGTAAGCAGGGGCACAGGGAAGTACTATGGTATAGAATTTTGAAACGCTGCCATAAATCCCAGTCAAGCAGGTACTTTTTCCTGATAAAGAAAAGCTGCGGTACAGATGTACCGCAGCTTTTCTTTGCTATGCGATGGCGGAAGTTACTTCTGCGCGTCGCACTGTTTGAGAATCTCCATAAATTCTTCGCCGGTAATGGTTTCCTTTTCCAGTAGATAGGCGGCCAGCTTGTCCATCACGTCGCGATTGTCGCGCAGGATCTGCAGCGCCTTCTGGTGGGCGGAACGGATGATTTCGCAGACTTCCTTGTCCACCTGGGCGGCGGAGTCCGCGCTGCAGACCAGCGAGGTGTCGTTGCCCAGATAGGGATTGTTGACCGTCTCCAGCTCCATCATATCGAAACTGTCGCTCATGCCGAAACGGGTAATCATAGCCCGGGCAGTGCTGGTGGCCTTTTCAATATCGTTGCTGGCTCCGGAAGTAATGGAGTTAAACACGACTTCTTCGGCGGAACGACCGCCAGTCAGCGTGATGATCTGGTTGAGCAGGTCTTCCTTGCTCATCAGCACCCGTTCTTCTTCCTCTACCTGCATGGTGTAGCCCAGCGCGCCGGAGGTGCGGGGGATGATGGTGATTTTATGTACCGGGGCGGCGTCCTTCAGACGGGCTGCAACCAGCGCGTGGCCGATCTCGTGATAGGCAATGATGCGCTTTTCACGTTCATTGATCATGGCGCCCTTGCGCTGATAACCGGCGATTACGACCTCTACGCTTTCCTCCAGATCCTGCTGGGCGACCTTGTCGCGGCCCATGCGCACGGCCCGAAGGGCGGCTTCGTTAATGATGTTGGCCAGCTCCGCGCCGCTGGCGCCGCTGGTAGCCCGGCCGATGGTGTCAAAGTCGATGTTTGCTTCCATCTTCACGTCCTTGGCGTGAACCTTCAGAATGGCGATACGGCCCTGCAGGTCGGGCAGCTCCACGGGCACCCGACGGTCAAAACGTCCGGGACGAAGCAACGCCTTGTCCAGACTGTCAGGCCGGTTGGTCGCGGCCAGAATGACCACGCCCTTGGCTCCGTCGAAGCCGTCCATTTCGGCCAGAAGCTGGTTCAGGGTCTGCTCCCGCTCGTCGTTGCCGCCGATACCGGCTCCGGAATCGCGCTTTTTGCCGATGGTGTCGATCTCGTCGATGAAAACGATACAGGGGGCCTTTTCCTGCGCCTGTTTGAACAGATCGCGAACTTTGGCCGCGCCCATGCCAACGAACATCTCCACAAACTCGCTGCCGGAGATGGAAAAGAAGGGCACCTTGGCCTCGCCGGCCACGGCCTGCGCCAGCAGGGTCTTACCGGTTCCGGGAGGGCCCACCAGCAGCACGCCCTTGGGAAGGGTAGCGCCGATGGAGGTGTATTTCTCCGGGTTGTGCAGGAAATCCACGATTTCCCGCAGCGCGTCCTTGGCTTCGTCCTGCCCGGCCACATCGGCAAAGCTCTTCCCGGTCTGGCTTTCCACGTAGATTTTGGCGTTGGACTTGCCGAAGGACATGGCGTTGCCGCCCATGTGCTTGGTCAGCATTCGGGCCATCAACAGACCCAGCGCCACAAACAGAATGGTGGGGAAGACCCACGTCATCAGGAAGTTCAGCAGGGCAGAATCCTGCGAGGGAATGACGGCGGAAAATTCCGCGCCGCTTTCCTTCAGACGGTTGACCAGATCGCTATCCTGCTGGATGCGCCCGGTCTGGTAATAAGCGTATCCGTCTTTGCTCGCCTCATCCTTAATGGTGAACAAGATCACGTCGTCCTCAATGGCGACCTGCTTGACTTCCTTCTGTTCTACCAGAGAAAGAAACTGATCGTAGGAAACCTCCTTGACCCGGGGAGACAGCAGAGAGGGGAAGACCAGCGCGTTGAGCAGCAGCAAAACGAGCATGGCAATGAGGTAGTAGAAAATCAAT
>ERZ773229.2242-NODE-2242-length-11704-cov-3.079663_pt1 | contig 11704 bp, 12 predicted proteins | sample MGYA00580992_ERZ773229 | MGnify/ENA primary metagenome ERZ773229 (study PRJEB29015, sample SAMEA2737795) | human gut metagenome | biome: human gut; feature: human-associated habitat; material: faeces | place: China | collected 2012 ... | reverse complement strand
CACGAAAAACGTTTACAACGTTAATATAGCCATTGTTCCACTTCTTCTTATAGTAGAACCGGGTAGGCAGATTTACCGAATACTCGTTCTCGATAAGCCTTGTTTCCTGCTGGAAACTTTCGTTCTCGGTATTAAAGACATCATCCATGAGGTTGTTTTTCAATAACCGGGACATCCACGTACCCGCCATGAGCATACAGATATAGCCCGCCGACAGCGTGGCGATATAAAACACAGTGTCCGCCGTGTGTGGCAGCGGAAGTTCCAGCAGCCACCAGTTCAGGAAAAACAACACGACACCCGCCGCAAGGCTGCAATGTATCTTCGTCCACGTTATCTTTTCCTCTTTCACGCCCTTAGTGCCGATGCACGACAGGGCGAGGAACACCACCGCAAAAAGTTTTGTCCAAAGAACGGACGAGAACAGCCCGGTGGTGCGCTGGAAGTTCCACAGTATCTTGTCTATCACTTCAAAGGTCACTCCCCACTCTTTCAGGGTGGAGTAACAGAACCAGTACACGTTTATTCCCACGAATAGAATACTGACAGCCCGCATAAAGTCCATGACCCTTGCAAGCCCTCTCAAATCATCTTCCTGTTGCATGATTGTAATGTTTTTTAAGTTAGTCAATGCGCCTTGTGCGCTTCTTTTTCTTCTTTCTCTTTTGGCGGTCGGTGTCCTGCGGCTCGTCACCGCCTGATGCACCGCCGCCCCGCAAACCGCCGAAAGCACCCAGCACGGAAGCCATGCCCGAAACGATGTCGGCTTTCGGCGTGAAGCCCGGCTGTTCCTGATGCGTGGGCTGGTCTTGCTGCGGTGCTGCCACTTCGGACTGGTGTATCTTTCCGGTTTCGCCCGAAAAACGTTCGTTGAACACGTTCGCCGAATACTCCTTGCCCAAGCGTGAACCGTTCAGCACCACCCGGCTGTCGTGGTCGATGAACGTAACGCCATAGATGCGCCCGTTGTCGTTCTGACGGAATACCACATCAATGCCCTGCTTCTTTAGCTGTCGTTCCAGTTCCTTGCGGCTGCGGGCGGTCTGCATGGCAGTGGCTACAATCTTCCGGGTGCGCTCTTTCAGTTTCCCGTTCTTAATTGCTTCGCCCGATTTCTCCATTCTGCGCTGCACCGCTTCATAACCTACCGACTTGCCGATGCGGGAAGCCTTTACCGGGTTGCCCACCTTTTCGCCCTTGTCGTTCATGGCGGAATAGACAATGCCCTGATAGGGCTTGCCGTTTATCTCGCCCTTGACTTCCTCGGCGCACACGTTGTAAGCGGCAAGCAAAGCCTTGTACTCCCCGAACGACTGGAAGCGGTAGCCATAGCAAGCCGCTTTCACGGTGTTGCCGATTTGGTGCTTCACGTCCCCGGCGGCATAGTCCACCTTTTTAAGTTCCGGGCGTTCGGCACGTTCCTTTCGCTCTGCCGGGTGCAGCCCGTATTTCTTTTCCAGTTCACGGGTGATTTGCTTGCTGCGCCGATGCTCGAACTTGTCATTCAGCGGCTTGCCGTTCTCGTCCACCCGCAACCCCACGATGTGGATATGGTGGCGGTCGATGTCGGTATGCTTGTACACCAGATAAGGCTGGTCGCCATAGCCCAACTTCCGCATATACTCTTTGGCGATGTCGGAAAGCTGCTGGTCGGTCAGCACGTCTTCCGGGTGCGGGTTTATGGAAATATGAAGTATCGGCTTCTTGGTGGATAGCTGGACGGGCATCTGCATTTCAAAGCTGCGCATACACTCGCCGATAGAGAAATTCCCGTCCTCGCCCAACAGCATCCGGTTGGAGAAAAGCACCTTTGCTTCCCCGCTGTCCACCTTGTTTTGGTTGTATGCCAGTGCGCCGAACATATTGCCGCCCGTGCTTATTTTGGCAACCATAGTTCCCTGCACTCGTTTGTCAGGTCGATAACCTGACGGTTCAACACAGCCAGTTCGGTGGTCGCTTTCTCCAGTTTATAGAGAAAAGCCAGTGCCTTTTTCTCCGAAAAGTTACTATTCAGAGCCTTTACCACTTGGTTGTAATTGACCGCAACCGCCCGGAACTGGGCGTAAAATTCGGTCAGCCGGGCGCAATACTCGACCGCCGATTTGTCCACTTTCACCACCCGGAACGGCTCGCCGAACAGCCGGGCGGCGATGAAACGGGACTTGCTCGTGACGCCCGACTGCTCCCATTGCGAGAGGAAGCGGGCATTCTCCCGGTCGTTCAGGTAAAGGACATGGCGATGCTTCGCCGGGTCTGCGAGGGCGGGGCGACCGCCCTTGTTGGTTCTTCTTGTTTCCATGCTTCTTTGGATTAAAAAATTACGACTTCGGAGTGATTTTTACCCCCGCAAGGGGCAAGGCGTTTTCAGGCACGGAAAACGGTTCTATGTGCCATAGAACACACCTTGCTATTTTCTGACGAAAATCGAAATCCGTCACGGACGGATTGGGGTTAGCGTGGAACGGTAAGCCCAGCCATTCACCAGCCCTGTTTTACACCTGCGCCCCCTGCGGTTCGTTACTCCGCTGCAAAGTAACGGTGATTTATAATGCTGTAAAATAAGTGGTTGGTGGACAAAACGGGACAGCGCAGGACAAATCGGGACAAGGTTTTCAGGGGACGTTTTTTCTCCCTTTTTTTGCATCGGATTTCAATATTGAAAGCAAGATTGAAAGAAATATTCCAATCAGGAAAGAATGATTGAAAGCAGGATTTCAATAAAACATGATTGCAGGATTTCAATATTTCAAGAAAGAATGAAAGCAGGAAAACAAGATTGAAATAAAACAGTCTTTCAATATTTCAAGATTGCAATATGGAAAGAATGATTGAAAGCAATAAACAAATCTATCAACCAATAATGAACGGAAGCAATATGGAAAACGAGAAAACACCCCTTTATGTCGCCTTTTCCACCCAAAAGGGCGGGGTCGGCAAAACCACCTTTACCGTGCTGGCGGCGAGTTACCTCTACTACCTCAAAGGCTACGATGTGGCGGTGGTCGATTGCGACTACCCGCAACACTCCATTGCCGGGATGCGCAAGCGGGATGCCGAGCAGGTCGGGGCGGATGAAGATTACAAGCGAATGGCGTATGAACAGTTCACCCGGCTGGGGAAGAAAGCCTACCCGGTGCTGTGCAGTTCGCCCGAAAAGGCGATTGCAACGGCTGACGAATATATAGCCACCGGACACGTGCCGGATATTGTCTTTTTCGACCTGCCCGGCACGGTGAACAGCGAGGGCGTGATAAACTCCCTTGCGGGCATGGACTACATTTTCACCCCCATTTCAGCCGACAAGGTGGTGCTGGAAAGCAGCCTGTCGTTCGCAATGGCTATCCAAAAGCTATTGGTGAGGAATGAAGCCTGCCGACTTGCCGGGCTGTACCTCTTTTGGAACATGGTGGACGGTAGGGAGAAAACAGACCTTTACACCGCCTACGACAAGACCATTAAGGAACTGGAACTGCCGCTGATGAAAACCTTTATCCCCGATACCAAACGCTACAAAAAGGAACTGGTGGCGGATAAAAAGGCGGTGTTCCGCTCCACGCTCTTTCCCGCCAGCCGCCCGCTGGTAAGGGGAAGCAACTTGGAAGAACTGATAACCGAAATAGTGTACTACATCAAATTAAAATGATATGGCAAAGCAAAGCGGCGGGATGCCGAAGATAGACGAGGATTTCATGAAAGAGCTTATCTCGCAGGGTGTACCCGCCAAGCGGGAGAGCCAGCCGGATGATGAACCGCAGCCCGGCAGCGAAACGGAAACCGCCCACGAGGGACGGCAGGCTGAAACAGTGCAAGTAGAGAAACCGACACCCCGCAAGCGCAAGGGCGGTTCGGGCGACTACCGGGAAACCTACTTTCAGAAAGTGGAACTGGCAGACCGACAGCCCTTGTACGTGAGCCGTTCAACGCACGAGAAACTGATGCGTATCGTGACGGTGATAGGCGGGCGCAAGGTGACGGTAAGCAGCTACGTGGAAAACATTCTGCTGCGCCACTTCGAGCAGTACCAAGACGAGATAAACACCCTGTACGAAAGCCACTTCCAAAAGCCTGTCTGACTATGATAATCTATTGCATACTTACCGGGCTTTTGGTGTACTACATCGCCCTGTGGCTGTGGTATCGCTACACGGACAGCCGGACATCACCGGGCAAAACGGATGATGCGCCGCTTCCACGAAACGGGGTTTCAGGCTACACGCTGATAGGTGAAAGCCGATACAAGGGCGGACTAATCGGGACAGCGCAGGACAAATCGGGACACATCCCGCAAGCGGCTGAAAATGATACTATTTTTGCGCCGCAGGCTGACGGACTGCCGGAAGAAACGCCCGGTTACGAGAATGACGAACCCGACTACGAGGACGAGGAAATAGCCGGGTACATGGACGGTGACGATGATACCGGGCGGGCTACGGGCGTGAGCTTTGACGAACTGGGCGAAGCGGTACGCACGGCGAACGCCGACAACCCCACCGAAGCGGAGAAACGGCAAACCGCCGGGACACTGGCAAGCATTGAGGGGACAAACCTCTACGATGCGGTGGTGGAGAACATCAACGGCGGGCTGGCAAAGGTGGCGGAACTGCTGGGACGCAACGAAGCGGAACTGGCTGCGGCTGCTGTCCCTGCCGAAGCTGGCAATAAAAGCAAGGAACACGAAGCGTTCGACATGAACGATTTCCTATAATATAATAATGTATAAGCCTGACAGCATGAAACAACGGGATTACGGTTGATTGGCAACCTGAAAACCAAACAGACAAACGGGACTATCCCCGACCACTAAAATTTCAAATTATTCACCAGCCGGGAAAGGCGGACTATCCACCCGCCGCCCGGCATTAAAAACAAATCACAATGAGAAAGAAAATCTTCTTGTCGGCGGCTATACTTGCCGCCGTGGTAAGTGCCTACGCACAAGGAAACGGGCAGGCGGGCATCACCGAAGCCACGAACCTAATCACCGGGTATTTCGACCCCGGAACAAAACTGGTGTACGCAATCGGGGCGGTCTGCGGCTTGATTGGCGGGGTAAAAGTATATAACAAGTTTTCAAGCGGCGACCCCGACACCTCAAAGACCGCCGCCAGTTGGTTCGGGGCGTGCATCTTCCTGATTGTCGCCGCCACTATCCTGCGTTCGTTCTTCCTCTAAAAAGGCGGCAATGTCTGAATATCCGGTAAACAGGGGTATCGGGAAGCCGGTGGAGTTCAAGGGGCTGAAAAGCCAGTACCTCTTTATCTTTTGCGGCGGCTTGCTCGCCGTCTTCGTGGTGTTCATCGTCCTGTTCATGGCAGGCGTGAACCAGTGGCTATGTATCGGTTTCATCGTGTCGGCTTCGCTGCTGCTCGTGTGGCAGACGTTCCGGCTCAACGCCAAGTACGGCACGCACGGGCTGATGAAAGCCGCCGCACGCAAACGGCATCCACGCTTCATTATCAGCCGAAAGGCGATACCCCGGCTGTTCAACTACAAAAGAAGAAAGGAAGAAAGAACATGAGGAATACATTAAAGGCTACCACGCTGGAAAGGAAATTTCCACTTTTGGCGGTGGAGAACGGCTGCATCATTTCAAAGGATGCGGACATAACGGTGGCTTTCAGGGTGGAACTGCCCGAACTGTTCACCGTCACCAGTGCCGAGTACGAAGCCATACATTCGGCATGGTACAAGGCAATCAAGGTGCTGCCCGACTACTCCATAGTACACAAGCAGGACTTCTTCATCAAGGAGAACTACCAGCCCGACACGGAAAGGGACGAGCTTAGTTTTTTAAGCCGCTCCTTTGAACGGCACTTCAATGAACGCCCGTTCCTGAACCATTACTGCTACCTGTTCCTGACGAAAACGACAAGGGAGAGAAGCCGCCGACAGAGCGACTTCTCCACCCTCTGCCGGGGCAGGATTGTACCGCAGGAGATAGCCGACAAGGAAGCGGCGGCAAAGTTCATCGAAGCGGTCGGGCAGTTTGAAAGGATTATGAACGACAGCGGGTTTGTCACCCTTACCCGGCTGGCGGCATCGGAAATCACCGGGCAGGACGGAAAGGCGGGCATCATCGAGAAATACTTCTCGCTATCGCAGACAGATACCACCTGCCTGAAAGACATCGGGCTGTACCCGGAAGAAATGCGTGTCGGGGACGACATACTGTGCCTGCACACGCTTTCGGACGTGGAAGATTTGCCCGGAAAGGTCGGGACGGACACACGGTTTGAGAAGCTGTCCACTGACCGGAGCGACTGCCGACTGTCATTCGCCGCCCCGGTGGGCGTACTGTTGTCGTGTAACCACGTCTATAACCAGTTCATCTTCATAGACGACCACGCCGAAAACCTGAAGAACTTCGAGCAGACCGCCCGGAACATGCAATCGCTCTCCCGTTATTCCCGTGCCAACCAAGTGAACAAGGAATGGATAGACGAGTACCTGAACGAAGCGCACAGCAAGGGGCTTGTATCGGTGCGCTGCCACTGCAACGTCATGGCATGGAGTGACGACCGGGAAGAACTCAAACGCATACGCAACGATGTGGGAAGCCAGCTTGCGCTAATGGAGTGCAAGCCACGCCACAACACGGTCGATACGCCCACGCTCTTTTGGGCGGGCATACCCGGCAACGAAGCCGACTTCCCCGCAGAGGAAAGTTTCTACACGTTCTTGGGGCAGGCTCTCTGCCTGTTCGTGGAAGAAACGAACTACAAGAGTTCGCTTTCGCCGTTCGGCATCAAAATGGTGGACAGGGTAAGCGGTCGCCCGCTGCACATCGACATATCGGATTTGCCCATGAAGAAAGGCATCACGACCAACAGAAACAAGTTCATACTTGGGCCGAGCGGGTCGGGTAAGTCCTTCTTTACCAACCACATGGTGCGTCAGTATTACGAGCAGGGGGCGCACGTGCTGCTTATCGACACGGGAAATTCGTATAAAGGATTGTGCGAACTCATCCATCGCCGCACACGGGGCGAGGACGGTATTTACTTGAATTACACGGACGAAGCACCGATCTGTTTCAACCCTTTCTACGTCGAGGACGGGGTGTACGACGTCGAGAAGCGGGAGTCGATCAAGACGCTGATCCTCACGCTGTGGAAACGCGAGGACGAGGCCCCGACACGCTCGGAGGAGGTGGCGCTGTCGAACGCCGTAAACCTCTACCTTACCAAGATCAAGAGCGATCCCGCCGTCGTACCTTCGTTCGACACCTTCTACGAGTTCGTCGCCACCGACTACCGCCGGCTGCTGCAACAAAAGAAGGTTCGTGAGAAGGATTTCGATTGGGCGAACTTTCTGAACGTCCTCGAACCGTTCTACCGGGGCGGAGAGTACGACTACCTGCTCAACTCGAACCGTCAGATGGATCTGCTGCACAAGCGGTTCATCGTCTTCGAGCTGGATAACATCTCCGAAAACCGCACGCTGCTGCCCGTGGTGACGATCATCATTATGGAAACCTTCCTTGCCAAGATGCGGCGGCTGCAAGGCGTGCGCAAGGTCCTGCTGCTGGAAGAAGCGTGGAAAGCCATCGCCAAGGAGGGAATGGCATCCTATGTAAAATATCTCTGTGCGCCCGTACAAGCTGCTTAGTAAATATCCCACTGGCAAGGGATTAGGTAAGTGTTCTTTGAAAAACCTATCATCACCCGACTTATCCGAAAGGGAAACTGGACGGGGAGTGTAGCATGTCGGGAACGTCGTAAGTCAGTCAGTTACCAGACTGCCACTGAACGGCAAGATGAAACGATGGATATGAGGATGAAAACCGAATTGTTTGAACGACAGTCCGAGCTGCTCTACTTGAAGGCTATGACGTAAGGTAACTGAAATCGTCATACTGCGGTACTGCTCCGGTGTACAGGTACGGACGCAAGCAAGAACTTGCCGCAGAGCAACCATGATAAATGGTAAAGGACGGAAATCGCATCCGACAATCCATCATGCCAACAGTTACTAAGTAAGTAAACGGGGATTACCTAAACCGGAACGCCGTAAGGCTATGAGGTGCAGACCTCTGAATATCCGGCACGGTAACGGAGCCTCCGTAGTAGTCCGGGCAGGGTAACGCCCTGCACATGGCGAAGGGAGGCAGCTAATTTTCTTTAATACAATTTAATGGATAATGTGAGAGACATTATGAGAAGTCCGGAAAGAGTATTAAACAGTCTGAACGAACACAGTAAGGATTCGAGCTACAAGTTCGAACGCCTTTACCGGATTCTGTTCAACGAAGAGTTGTTCTATGTTGCCTACCAAAAGATCGCATCGAACGGAGGCAGTACGACCAAAGGCTCCGACGGTCGCAGTATCGACGAGATGAGCCTTGCCCGGATCGAAACGCTGATAGCCTCGTTGAAAGACGAAAGTTATCAGCCTCACCCGTCGCGGAGGGTGCATATCCCGAAGAAAAACGGGAAAACGCGCCCTCTGGGAATACCGGCTTTTGAAGACAAGCTGGTGCAGGAGGTAGTCCGCATGATTCTGGAAGCCATTTACGAGGGACATTTTGAGACCACCTCGCACGGTTTCCGACCTAAACGGAGCTGTCACACTGCATTACTTCATATTCAAAAGACGTTCAGCGGGGCGAAATGGTTTATCGAGGGCGACATCAAAGGGTTCTTCGACAACATTGACCATGATGTACTTGTCGGAATCCTGCGGGAGCGCATTTCAGATGACCGTTTTATCCGTCTGATACGGAAATTCCTGAAAGCGGGATACGTCGAGGATTGGACGTTTCACAACACTTACAGCGGAATGCCGCAGGGAGGTATCGTCAGCCCGATTCTGGCGAATATATACCTCGATAAATTAGACAAGTACGTGAAAGAGTATATCCGACATTTCGACATGGGAACCAAACGCAGGCCGGGCAAAGAGAGCAACGATTTGGCCAATGAACGAAAACGGACTGTGCGGAAACTGAAAAAGATAAAAGACGGGACTGAGAAGGCGGCTTTGGTCGCAAGACTCAAAGCCATCGAACAGGAACGTGCAGCATTTCCAAGCGGAGATGAAATGGACGGAAGTTACCGCAGGCTCAAATACATCCGTTACGCCGACGATTTTATTCTGGGTGTAATCGGCAGCAAAGAGGATGCACTGCGGATAAAGGAGGATATTAAATCATTCCTATCCGAAAGCCTCGCCCTCGAACTGTCCGAAGAAAAGACGCTGATAACCCATACGGGTAAATCGGCGAAATTTCTCGGATATGAGATTACGGTAACACGGAACAATCATCAACGACGGGATGTGCAAGGACGTCTGCGACGCACCTACGGCAAGCGTGTCCGGCTGAATGTCAGCATGGCAACGCTGCGGGACAAACTTCTGGAATACGGAGCTATGGAAATCAAGCTCCGCAACGGGAAAGAGATTTGGAAACCCAAATGCCGTTCAGGATTGATATTCAACGACGATCTTGAAATCCTCGACCGATACAATCGGGAAACAGTGGGATTTTGCAACTATTACCTGATCGCCAACAACTGCGTCGTACTGCACAACTTCAGATATATCATGGAGTACAGCATGTATAAAACATTTGCGGGCAAATATAGGAGCACGGTACGAAAAATCAACAAAAAGTACCGTCTCAACAAACTGTTCACCGTAAAGTACGAGCAGAAAGGGGTAATCAAGTCCCGAACCTTTTACAAGACAAGTTTCAAACGCCGGACAACGGCGTTCAACGGAAGCTGCGACATCGAACCGTACTCTATTGCAGACGTGAGCCGAACCAATTTGACGGACAGGCTCAAAGCGGAAAAATGCGAATTGTGTGGGGCAACGGGCAAGCTGATTATGCACCATGTCCGCAACCTCAAAGACCTGAAAGGGAAAGAGAGTTGGAAACGGCTCATGTCAGCCCGAAAACGCAAGACCATTGCGTTGTGTCCGAGTTGCCACAGGCTGCGGCATCTGGGAAAAGTTTAGACTGAAAAAAAATTAGTGGAGAGCCGGATACGCCGAGAGGTGTAAGTCCGGTTCGGGGGCGAGTTCTTGGAAACCTGCCGTAGAAATACGGTAAGGCGCCGGGTGCTTAGCCTACATAAGACCGTCCGCAAGTACTTCGGCGAGGCGATCGTCGTCACGCAGGAGGTCGAGGACATCATCTCGTCGCCCATTGTCAAGGAGTCGATCATCAACAACGCCGACTGCAAGATTCTACTCGACCAGCGCAAGTACCGCAACAAGTTCGACCAGATACAGACCTTGCTGGGACTGACGGACAAGGAGCGTGCGCAGGTTCTGTCGATCAATCTCTCGAACGACCCCGCACGCCGCTACAAGGAGGTCTTTATCAGCCTCGGCGGGGTGCAGTCCGCCGTCTATGCTACGGAGGTCTCGGACGAGGAATATTTAGCGTTTACGACGGAACAGACGGAGAAGATGGAGGTATACGCTCTGGCCGAGAAGCTGGACGGCGACATCGAGGCGGCGATCCGGCAGCTGGCCGAACGCCGCCGCAGGGAGCGGGAGGCGTAGTGCCATGCGGCGATATGCCTTCGGGATTGTCGGCACGGCCCTCGCCCTCGTTGTCCTGCCATGCCTGCTGCTCCTGACTGTGGATATGGAGGAACGACGCATCGCACCCCTCGCAGGCCGCTGGGCCTCGGTGCTGCACCCCGGCGCCACGGCCGACATACGTCGCGGGCCGGAGTGCTACATCCTCACGCTGCGACGCCCCGGCGAGGGCTTCCGCCATGGCCGGACCTTCCGCCTGCGCTACCGGCGCGGCATCTACTACCTCGATGCGGGGCGCCGCGTGGAGCTCTACGCCCCGACGACGAATCGGCTGCTGCTCCTGCCGGGCGGCAGCTATCGAAGAATTACGAACCTTAAAAAACACGACTCATGATGGAAAAAATGAATCCCGTCGTCACGGCTCTGCGCGACGACATACGCCGCCGTCAGCAGGTGGTGCAACACATCGCCTCGCTCGAAGAACAGCTCGACAGCGACCGCATCTGCGGGGCCTGGCTCGCAGCACAAGGAACGCTCACGGCCTCCCTGCGCCGCATCGGTACGGCAACCTACCGGATGCTCGTCTACGACCACACGCTCTGCTACCGACGGCTGGTGCAGGATGCGGTCGTCACGCTGCGACGCCACCGTCTGCTCTTCGGTGAGGAGGAGGACTGCGGCGCCAACCGCGTGGAGTACGACCCTGCGGCCGACCGGCTCACGCTGGGATGCTACGGCCTGTTCCTGCCCGACGACGCTACGCATCCCGCCGCCGAAGAGTTCGAAACACCCGTCGAATAGCTATGGAAAGACGTCTGGCACTCCTTCTGGTGTGGCTGCTCCTCGGCGCAGGGGCAGCCCGCGCCCAGTGGGTCGTCTCCGATCCCTCGAACCTCGCACAGGGTATCGTCAACTCCACCAATGAAATGGTACACACCTCCTCGACGGCGCAAAGCATGTTGCAGAACTTCCAGCAGACGGTGAAAATATACGAGCAGAACAAAAAGTACTACGATGCGCTGCGCAAGGTCAACAAACTCGTGCGCGACGCCCGCAAGGTTCAGCGCTGTATGCTGCTCGTGGGCGAGATCTCGGACATCTACGTCGACGGCTACCGCCGCATCGTCACCGACACGAACTTCTCGGTCGAGGAGCTGGCGGCCATCGCCATAGGGTACAAACGCATCATCGAGGAGGCGGCCGGAGAGCTGAA
>ERZ773229.2241-NODE-2241-length-11706-cov-2.619003_pt1 | contig 11706 bp, 7 predicted proteins | sample MGYA00580992_ERZ773229 | MGnify/ENA primary metagenome ERZ773229 (study PRJEB29015, sample SAMEA2737795) | human gut metagenome | biome: human gut; feature: human-associated habitat; material: faeces | place: China | collected 2012 ... | reverse complement strand
AAAGTTCTATGTTCTGAGCAAATCCTGCAAGTCCGCCCGCAGTATTGTCTGCCGAAACGTTGCCCTGATTGTATGAATTCTTTACTGCGGGGATTTCCCAGCCTGTAGTATGGCCTGCAAGTCCGCCCGCATAGTTTGCGGCAGTTATCTCTCCGTAGTTTGCGGATGAACTGATGCAGCCTGTAGCTTTGCCTGTGATGCCGCCTGCCGCAGCAGAGTCTGCATGAACCGCTCCGTAGTTTGCGGAAGTTTTAACGCTGTCTTTTTTAACTGTAGTTTCACCTGCAACACCGCCTGCATTGCTGCCGGTAGCTGTTACGCTGCCCCTGTTGATGCAATCTGATATGGCTGTGCCGCCCTTTGTTTTTGCTGTAATACCGCCTGCGTTGCTGCCTTTTGCCGTTACTGTTACATAGCTTGTGCAGCCCGTTATTTTCGCGCTGTCACCGTAAGCCGCAATACCTGCCGCGCTTCCCAGCGCCTCCGAGGTACCTTTTACTGTAACGTTTTTAACTGTGCCGCCGTACACATATCCGAACAGACCCGAATAGCTGCCGTCTGTCTTTGCGTTCATTGACTTTACTGTATGACCCTGTCCGTCAAATGTGCCTCTGAAGCATTTTTCGCTTGATGAACCTATGCAGTTCCAGTATCTGATACCATCTGTACCGTCATTGTTTTTCAGCGATATGTCATTTGCAAGCTTTACGGTCTTGCCCTTAAATGTATATCCCTTTGTATTTACAAGGTATGCAAGTCCTGCAAGCTGACCAGCAGTTTTGATTGTAAAGCTACTCTTTGATGAGCTGTACCAACTCGTATCCGCAAGAGAGGTCCATTTCTTTTCCTGCGTTTTAGGCTCTGCCGTAACTGTCAGTCCCTTTGATATCGAAGTTGTAACTTTGTGTATTCCCGATTCGTTGGAAGCTGCGCTTCCGTCACCGTATGTATATGTATATACGAATTTTCCTGTGTATTCGAGGTTGTCTTCCTCAGGAACTGCGCCGTCTTTTAATACAGCCTTAACTGTAAGAACGTCAAGCTGATAAAGTCCCTCGCCCTTTAATATCTGTCTGTCCTTTACATATACGGTTTCACCGCCGCTTAATATGGTTCCCGCTTTCTTGCCGGAAATGCTGCAGCTGTCATCTGCTTTAAATTCCACATTGCCCTTTTCAAGCTTAATAAATTCCGCAGAAAGAGTCACATCTGATGTAACCGTATAGTAGTCTGCATATATAGGTTTGCCGCCTGCGGTATATGTATCAAGTGTATATCCGCCGTCAGCCTTATACGAAAGATGTATCACGCTGCCGTAAGGTACCTCGCCTGAAATACTGCCTGTAATCGTACCTCCATGCGCCTGATTTACAGTCACCCTGCAGGTCCTTGCAGCGTCAAATGAGCTGCTTTCAAAAAAGAGTACAGGATACCCGTTGTTTATCCTGGCTGTGTCCGCCGCAAACGCACTGCCGCATGTATTAAGAGCATTGTAAAGATCGGCGCCCTTCATCTGAGCTGCTGTCATTGATTTTACATCTACACTGATTGAAGTTGATACTCCCTTGTAGTAGCCCTCTGAGTCAGGGTCATTGTCGCAGCCCTCTAAATAGTAGCAGTTTGCAACCGTGTACGAACCGTCACCATGGCCGCCTATGCCTCTGCCGTACTTGGCATTCTCAACATTTATTGTTCCTGTATTGTAGCAGTTGTATATGTCCATACCTGCGTTTTCACCGATTATACCGCCCGATGAGGTAGGGTATGAACCTGTTATGTTACCTGTATTGTAGCAGTTTACTATCTTGCCTATATAGCCTCTGCCTACGATGCCGGCTCTGCCTCTTGAGTCAGTACTTCTTACATCTGCATGGTTGCCGCAGTTCTCTATAATTGCGCCGCCCTCAAGATCACCGACATTTCCGATAATGCCGCCGACCATTCTTCTGCCGTATACATATCCGCTGAGAGTCAGATTTTTAACTCCCGGCTGGAAGCCCTCAGGCTTCTTGCTCGGATTTTTGTCATAGTCCTCTGCTATATATCCCACAAGGCCTATTGCCATTGAATTTCCGAAGTCCTTGTCTGTATATCTGTTGCAGTAAAGGTTACTGATCTTGTGTCCGCCGCCGTCTAAAACGCCGTTAAAAAATGACTCTATGGTCTGTACGTTTTTGGTTTCACCTTTCTGATAGGATCTTGTGTCCATAGGGAATTTGCCGCCTATAGGGGTCCAGTTAGGTCCCGACCATTTGCCGTTTTTGTACACGCCGCCCATATCAAGATCTGCCGTGATATGTATGGTTTTGCCCATAAAATCATATTCGCTGGTACCTATATATACGGTATCTGACTGATTGCCGCCCTGCGCATCTGTAAGGGAGAGGTTGTCAACCTTAGTGCATTTTATGAGCTTTTTGTTGCCTATAATCTTTTTGCAGTCCTGTGAGACCTTGCCGTTTACCATAGCCGCAAGGCCTGCAAGCTCTGCCGGTGTTGAAATATAGTAGTCTGAAGCGGAAGCGCCTCCCTGCTCCTCATACCACGTCAGATCAACCGTGCCGTCCCATTTGCCGCTGTCTGCATATACCGCCGCCTGCGGCACGCATACCATCTGCAGCACCAACGCTGCGCAAAGCAGCAGTGAAAACAGTTTTTTTCTGAACATAAAACCCTCCTACTCCTCGTTCTTTATAACGTAGTATTTGCCGGTTTCGGCATCATAGTAAACTTCACCCAGCTTGTTCATTCCGCCGCCGTTCATATCCTCCGGCTGCTCTTTTTCTTCTATATCGCTTTCGTCAAACTCAACAGCATCATCCTTATTTATCTGCTCTCCCGGAGCTTCAAGCGTCATACCGTTTTCGGAGGAGGCATCTCCGCCGGTGGTTGATACATCTACATTCCAGTGTATGATAAGAGCCAGCATTATACCTACCGCCAGCACCAGCATTACATCGGCCATATTTCCGGCATAGTTTAAAGGATTTATGTCGCTGTCGTCTGCAAAGCGGTTTTTGCGTCTTCTGTCTTTTCTAATCATCGCTGTTTTTCTCCATTTCCACAACGCAGTCCATCACGGTTTCAAGGACTGACATATAGTTATTGTACCAGCCTCTTCTGATGGTGGATATAACGATTGCTATAGCCGCAACGATAAGCCCTGCGATGGTAGTATCAAAGGCTGTCATAAGCGACTGTGACAAAGTCATGGTGTCGCCCTGTCCCAGCGCTATTATTCCGGGGCCTAAAGGTATCAATGTGCCAAGAAGTCCGAACATTGGCCCAAGCTTTGATAAAAGGTCTGTGGGTTTCAGCTTTGCGTCGTATCTTTCCTGTTCTCTCTCCAGCAGGTTTGCCGCAAGGGACTCCAGCATCAGATCGTTAAAGTCACTGTGCTTTGTTATCTCTATGAGAGCTTCTTTCTGGGTTTTGAGAAGTCCACTTGTCTCAATTATTTCTTCAATGGGCTGCTCCCCTGCTCTTATTTCGTCCAGCAGCTTTGGAAGCTGCACCTGCATATGCTTGTGCTCGTTCATATACTCTGAAATTATCCAGCCTGTTGCAACCAGAATTGCCGCAATGAATAATATCAGTATGATTACTACAGGTATCTGCAGCACGCTTGTCATCGAATGTAATACTTTGCCTAAGATCGTCATTTATTTCACCTATCTCTTCCTTATAAATTCCACGTAACCTGCCGCCGCTCCGGCCGCCATAAGTCCAGCTGCGCCCACTGCGATAAACGGCATCAGTCCAAGCTCCTGCCTGTTTTCGTTTACTTCAGCCTGGTCATACTGTGACTCGTCAACCTGGGCCAGAAGCCTTGCTATATCATCATTTAAAACATAGGCTTTAAGTCCGCCGCCGTTTTCGTCACCTTTGTTTTTATCACTTCCCGCATTGCCGGAACCGTTTTCGGCAGCATCTCCTCCGCTTCCCGAGCCTGACGCATCGCCGTTTCCGTCACCGGTGCCGCCGCCCTCTCCCATCGCTACGGTACCGCCCTCAACGGAAAGTCCCAGATAGGAGCCGGTCAGAAATGCCTCTCCCGCTTTGAGAGTTTCGTAATCTATGGTTACTGTGATTGCATCGTTGTACTGGTTTGCAGCCTGCATTGAAATGTTCTTTATCTTCAGGATGGACTCATCGCTTGAGCTCCATTTGAGCTTGTCTATAAGTTCCTGTATCATAGCCGCATCACCTGTGGATACGTTAAAGGTTACTGTATGCGCGCCCACTTTCTGTGAAAGCTCAACCTTTTCCTGCTTTACCTTGGGAACTCCCTTGAGAGCTATATACATAGTGTGCACGTATTTTGCAGTCTGGTTTGTCCGTGACTCCTGCGGGCTTGTCTGTCCGAAAAGCAGTCTGAAACGGTTGCCGGTTCCCATTGAAGTATAGTTGGGTCCGGTGTTTTCGGTGCCTGCATCGTAGGTCGCCCAGCTGTCCTCAAGCGCCAGCATTGGCTTTACCACTTTTTTGTCGTTCCACGCCCTGCTGTCAAGAAGAACATCCTCCATTTTTTCTTTGGTTTCATCTTTCCAGACAGGCGTCAGATAGCCTGCAAGATTGTTGAAGTAGTATCTTTCGGTTCTGAACAGTTCGCTTGATGTAAACGATGTGAAATACCCTATGTCCTTGTCAGCCGTATAGAAAGATATGCTCTGTATATCTCTAAGAGACACTCCCGCATATTCTATAAGGTCCTCGATGTAAAAGCCTCTCGCCGAGTCTATTACGGTGCCGAAGCGGTGGTCTGCGCCCTCTCTGTAGAAAGAATAGGCCACCTCGTGAGTCGTCATGGCTCCGCCCACATTGTCATCAAGCTCTGTCCAGTGATAAGTGGCTTTTTCCACATAGTCGCTTTGTTCTATCCCCCAGTAGCCCACCTTGATGGTTATTGTATCGGTAACGGTACCCGCTCCGTAGCAGGTAAGCGTTGCCGCAGGCAGAAGCATAAGACAGAGCACTATCACTGACAGTTGTCTTTTTAATCTTCTAATCAAAATTCCCTCCGCTGTTTCAATGTTGAATTCGCAAGCATTTCCTTAGCCTCTTCATCTGTAAGCTCATAGTTCCAGAAAAGAGAATAGAATTCCTTTGCTTTTTCAATCATATCGTAATCATATATATCAGGATATACCAGGTTTCCAAGCCACCAGATACCGATTACTCTGTTTATTGACGGCGGTCCGCTGAGCCAGCAGTAAGGCAGATTCGGAATTTCATAACAGCTGCCGGATCTGACAGCGTTAAGTCCCGACCAGCCGCCGGATTTTTTCTCAAGATCATTGTACGGTCCGCCTGTAGTCAGAACTATAACGTCAGGGTCTGCCATATACAGCTCCTCCATATTTACAAGAGTGCCGCCGCCGCTGTTTGTTATCTCATCTTCGGGCACCTGTATCGCATTTACGGCTCCGATTACATCTATAACGTCTGACTGTATCGAACCCGAAGCGTTGGCATTAAGTCCCGCCGAGCCTGTGCCGTAATATACCGACAGTTTTTCGCTGTCCGGTATCAGCGCGGCGTTTGCTCTTGCCTCGCGGGCCGTATCCTCAACATATGCCGCAAGGGTTTCTCCCGCTTCCTCCTTGCCAAGTATCTTGCCCAGAGTTCTGTAGGCCTGCGGGAAGGTGTCAAGTGTTGCCTCAACAAACACTGTAGGAATACCCGTCTGCTTCTGAATTGTGTTCATATCGTGCTTGTGGGTTTCTTTTTTGTCCCCTATATCAATTATTATCTGCGGGTCTGCCGCAATCAGCGCTTCCATATTCAGATTGGCCTTGCTGCCGTAAAACTGTCCAAAGGTGGGAAGTGTCCACATATCCTCAGGATAATATTTCATCTGCTCCTTTGACGGCGTGCTTGAAAGACCTATTAGTTTCTCCGGCGCAATTGTCATAAGCACCATCTCCGAAGTAGATCCCGACGGTGCGACTCTGTCTATATCAGCAGGTATTTCAACATCTCTGCCGCAGGAATCTGTTATGACCCATGTTTCACCGTCGCCTGCATTTGTACTGCCTCCGCAGCCTGTAAATACGCACACTGTCACTGCCAGTAATATAATAAGTCCAAATAATTTTCTGTTCACTTCTTCTCCTCCAAAAATCCGATTTTTCACAATTCCAGCTTTATGTATCTTAAAACATTTTGCTCTGTGTTTGCACAACAATATAATCAGTTAACCTATATTGTATCATCTGTATCTGCAAAAAAGTGTTGGCAGAACAACACTTTTTGTTTGTCAGCAAATCAGTACCGTACTTTTGCAGTTTTGTATCAGTATAAAAGGATGTTGACATACTCTATCGAGTAAAGTATAATATACATATGCAAAGGACCTGCCGAAAGCGGTTTACTCCCGGAAAGGATTTGCATATGAGCGATTTTGAAATGCTGTCAATCATATTGATGGTATTGGGATTAGTTCTTATGGGAAACCAAAAAAGGAGATAACCGCCAGGCTGCAACCAATGGCGGTTATTCTGATTTTCAAAATTAACTGCTAGGGAGTGAGCCGCTCGGCCTCTCCTTTTGCTATACAAATTATATCATAAGCTAAAAGCTGTTGCAAGAATAAAACGCACCAGCTGTTGACATACTCTATCAAGTATTGTATAATTAAGACATCCAAGAGGCGAACTTACAGGCGGTTAGCCGTTTCAGAAAGGAACATTACAGTATGACTGATTTTGAAATACTATCAACAGTATTGATGGTATTGGGATTAGTCCTGATGACCTTTAATAAAAACAAATAACCGCCCATAGTGTGAGAGCTTGGCGGTTATTTATTAATCGTTATTTCTTGCAACCGCTTTAAACGGTTTCGCCTTTTGTATATAAATCATACCACATGCAGGAGGTAATTGCAATGACAAAACCAAAAGCCAAAACATCTACGGCGGCAAAGCGCCGTTACAACAACAAGGTGTATGCCAAAGTCCAGGCGGAACTGCCGCGCGAACTGGTAGAGCAGTTTAAAATCAAATGCAAGGAAACAGATACAAGTCAGGCAAGCGTTCTAAGAGATGCCATTGCAGACTTTTTAAAAGAGGATTAGATTTTTTCAGACATATGTTTATCAGCAATCGTGTATCTGCCACCGCATCAGAACTGATATGGTGTCATATTGCTGATATAATGTACTAAAAACATTAACGGAGTTATATATATGAAACCATTAACATCAGACCAGACACTAATAAAAATACCGGGCGGCCATACTGCCTGTGAATACGCCTTTTTCCCGGGGCTTGAACTTTGCGCGTTTTTTCCCGAACAGGTGATATTCTCCTATGAAGCAGCAGTGCAGCAGAAACCGGATACCGCAATATTCATAGCCGATATATCCGATGACCGCCTGAAAGAATACTGGCAGTCCGCAGGAAGCCCTGTCGTAATCTTTGCGAGCTCCTCTGATATGCACAAATTCAAAGAGGCAGTTCCCGAGGCAAAGGTTGTTTCTCTTTATGAAAAATTTGCGGAATGGGGCATTTTCGGAAGCTGCGTGCACGACACCTACTATATGCCCGGCAGAGATAAAAATACAGGCAGCGCCGTAAAGGGACTCCTTGAAACCATGGGCGCAACTATCAGTGAGATTAGCAATGCTTTACTCCCTGTTCTGACATACGATGTATGCGAAAGAAACGCCCTGCTTTCAGAGGGCAAAGACGCATATTTTGCTCTGGAGCTTTTCTTTGGTACGGAGCCGGAAGACGAACCGGAACACAATCACGAAAACCACAGTCAGAAGCAGCTTCGCTCCCCTGACGAGTGCAGAGCGGCGCTTGTTTCAGAGGCAGAGCAGCAGCAGAATATATCAGACGTATGTGAAACCGTCTTAAACCTGTTTTTCTGATCAAAAATATACAATTAACCGGAGGAATGGCTCAATGAAACTAAAAAACATCCTTATTGTTGTTAAGGATATCGAAAAATCAAAACAGTTTTATCACGACCTGTTCGGTCTTAATACGATACTTGACAATGACGGCAATATGATACTTACCGAGGGTCTTGTGCTTCAGGACGAAAAAATCTGGAAGGACTTTTTAGACAAAGACATCGTTCATAAGAACAATTCCTGCGAACTGTATTTCGAAGAAAAAAACATAGAAGCTTTTGTTGAAAAACTGGAGAAGCTCTATCCGTCAGTCGAATATGTCAACAGACTATTGACTCACAGCTGGGGACAGAAGATAGTCCGTTTTTACGACCCCGACGGCAATCTGATTGAAGTCGGAACTTCTATGTCTTAATAAAACATTAAGAACTTTGCTTCTTTTTTTCTTAAATTTTTTGAACGAATACGAGAAGTCCTATGAAAAACCATTTAATCGTTTATATACACGGCAAAGGCGGCAGCGCAGCCGAAGCCGAACATTACAAAACACTTTTTAAAGACGCCGACACAGCAGGCTTTGACTATACCTCACAGACTCCATGGGAGGCCTGCGAAGAATTTCCGGAGTTTTTTGACTCACGCAGGAAAAACTACGATACGGTTACTCTGATTGCAAACAGCATCGGAGCCTTCCTTTCAATGAATGCGCTTTCCGAAAAACACATAGACAGCGCGCTGTTTATCTCGCCTGTTGTAAATATGGAGCGTCTCATTGAAGATATGATGAAACGGGCAAACGTGACAGAAGCCCTGCTGAGTACGGAAAAAGAAATCGCCACCGGCTTTGGCGAAACACTGTCCTGGGAATATCTCTGCTATGTACGAAATCATCCTTTGAAATGGAATATACCAACCCGAATTCTGTATGGAGAAAACGACAATCTTACTTCAATTGAAACCATAACCGCTTTTGCAGAACGCATTAATGCGCCTCTCACTGTTATGAATGGCGGCGAGCACTGGTTTCACACAGAGCAACAGATGCAGTTTCTTGACAACTGGATTAAAAGCACATCAGACTCTGCCGGAAACTTCAGGTAAGAATGCTTCCCTCCTGAACGCACTGATTACAGTATCTGGAGCATATCTGCGGCAGTGAAAAGAGTCTTTATTTGAGGCCCGCCGCAAAAACAGCAAATATGTACTGTATTTCAACCAAAATATGTGTTGCCTATAGTCTGAAAACTTGCTAAAATGGGGGTAATACGCTGGGGAAAGACTCGAGGTTTCCCTATTTTAGAACATTACGGAGGCAAAACGTATGAAACAATTTATGAAAATGACATTGAACATCAATGGCGCTGACCGTACATTCATCTGCGATCCTGAAAAGGATACGCTGGCTACAGTACTCAGAAGACTTGGTCTTACAGGTACAAAAGTAGGCTGCGGCACAGGTGTATGCGGTGCATGTTCCGTTATTTTAGACGGAAAAGTAATACGTTCATGTACCAGAAAAATCTCAAAGGTTACTGAGTACAGTGAAGTTGTTACTATCGAAGGTATCGGTACAGTGCTTCACCCTCATCCGCTGCAGGATGCATGGGTTCACCTCGGCGCAGTACAGTGCGGTTTCTGCGTACCTGGATTTATAGTTTCAGCATATCAGCTTCTTCTTGAAAATCCAAATCCAACAAGAGAAGATGTAAGAGACTGGTTCCAGAAGCACAGAAACGTATGCAGATGTACAGGCTACAAACACATCATAGATGCTGTTATGGAAGCTGCTGCAATATTAAGAGGCGAAAAGACAGTTAAAGATATCACTTATGACTGGACACAGGATATCGGAAACTTCTACGGCAAACCGCTCATCAGACCTAATGCTATGGCTAAGGCATGCGGTGTTTGCGACTACGGTGATGATGTAGAGCTTCATATGCCTGCAGAAACACTCAAAGTTGAACTGGTACAGCCTAGACAGTACAGCCACGCGCTCATCAAGAAGATTGATTACAGCGAAGCTGAAAAAATGCCTGGCGTTGTAAAAGTAATAACATGGGAAGACGTAAAGGATGCCAACAAGCTTATGACTTACGGTTTCTCAGCAAGAACAGTTGATCTTCAGCAGGCTCACCATATCCTTGCAGAAGACAAAATTCTCTACTACGGTGATGTTGTTGCAATGGTTTGCGCTGACACAAGAGAGCATGCAAAGGCAGCTGCAAAAGCAGTTAAGGTTGAACTTGAACCGCTGCCTGAATATATGAGCTATCTTGAAGCTGTAACTCCTGATGCAGAGCAGATCCACGACTGGATGCCGGACACTTACGCTCCTAACATCTACTCACAGCAGCCTGTATTAAAGGGCGATGACGAACACGTTCCTGAACTCATCGACAACGCTGCTTACTCAGTAGAAGGTTCATTCTTCTCATCAAGAGAGCCTCATATGTCAATCGAAGGCGACGTATCACAGGCTTACTACGATGAAGACGGCAACCTCTGCGTACACTGCAAGACAATGACATTATACTTCGACAGAGACGATATGGCAGAAGCTATCGGCATCCCTGTTGAAAACCTCAGAGTTATCGAAAACCCTACAGGCGGTTCATTCGGCTGGGCAATGAGTGCACACACTTACTCAATGGTAGGTATCGCTACTAAAGTTACAGGTATGCCTTGCTCACTGTCAATGGACTACGCTCAGTTCATGGCCGTTTCCGGTAAGCGTTCTCCGACTTACTTCAACGGAAGAGTTGCATGCGACGAAAACGGTAAATTCATTGCCGGCGAATTCGACGCAGGTCTTGACCACGGTCCTTTCGCAGAACTTGGCGATGACAAACTCACTAAGATTTTAAGATTTATGTTCTATCCATACTACATGCCAAACGTAGCAGGCCTTGCAAGAGTTGCGTTTACTAACCACTCATGGGGTACTGCATACAGAGGCTACGGTGCTCCTCAGGCATTCACATGCTCAGAAGCATTAGTAGATATGCTGGCAGAAAAAGCAGGAATAGATCCATTTGAATTCAGATACAACAATATAGCTCGTCCTGGAGATACCAACCTTAACCAGTATCCGTTCTTACATTATCCAATGGAAGAAATGATGGATAAGATGAAGCCTTACTATGACAAGGCTGTTGCAAAGGCTAAAGCTGAATCAACAGACGAAATCAAGAAGGGCGTAGGTATCGCATGGGGCGGATACAATGTAGGACTCGGCGCAGTTGACGAAGCTCACGTTGCACTTGAATTAATGCCTGGCGACAGACCTAAATTCAGAAAATACGACACCTGGCAGGATCAGGGCCAGGGCGGTGACCAGGGTTCATTAATCTGTACTCTTGAAGCACTGAAACCTTACTTCCCTGACGTTACTCCTGATGATATCAAGCTTATCCAGGACGACTCCAAGTACTGCCCTAACACAGGCGAATCCGCAGGTTCAAGATCACACTATGCAAACGGTAAAGCAAGTATCGTTGCAGCTAAGAACATTGCAGACGCAATGAGAAAACCTGACGGAACTTACAGAACTTACGATGAAATGATCGCAGAAGGACTTCCTACAAGATATGATGGAGACTGGGCAACAGTTGACGAATACGATTACTTCTACGATCTTGACCCTAACAACGGATCAGGTAACCCTACTTATACATACACTTACGCTCTGTATCTTGCAGAAGTTGATGTAGAAACAGCTACAGGTAAGACAGAATGTACAGGTATGACCTGCGTTTACTGGATCGGTAAGCCAGGAAACATTCAGGCTGTTGAAGGACAGATTTTCGGCGGAATGTCACACGCAATCGGTTTCGCTCTCAG
>ERZ773229.2235-NODE-2235-length-11724-cov-9.834090_pt1 | contig 11724 bp, 9 predicted proteins | sample MGYA00580992_ERZ773229 | MGnify/ENA primary metagenome ERZ773229 (study PRJEB29015, sample SAMEA2737795) | human gut metagenome | biome: human gut; feature: human-associated habitat; material: faeces | place: China | collected 2012 ... | reverse complement strand
TATCAAAAAGCGTTGGTCTGGACATATAAATCTTTATATTATCCATAGTAAAAATTATTTTAAGCACATTCGGACCACATTCTTCTACATTTACCACCTTATCAGGATGCTTTACAATATTAAGTAATGTCTTGCAACCAGATGACAAATTACGGATTGTGCCTAAACCATATTTTGTTTCAATGTGCTTATCTGATGTCAACTTCGCCTCGTCTACTTGCCGAATGAGATTTATTTCATATTGGGACATTTCTTCATTACCTGTATTTAAATTGAAATACAAATCGTTTTGAAGTATCCAGTCTTTGGAATCTTTTTTTCTGTATATATGTCTATCATATCTGTCAATTCCTTTCTAAAATACCACTAATTTTTTTCAATACACTACAATGATATTTCAAACTCTCTTTCATATAAACTATAACCAATTATACTATAATCATGGTTGACCGACTACCTCAAAATAAGACCGAGCTTGAAAATATGGCTCTATTCCGAAACCGCATACCCACACGCATATCCGCATGTTTTAAGGATTTCTTGATACTATGAGCCAAAATTTAGAGCCGAATTACACTAAATTAGAGTGAAACATCCATATTTCAAAATAAAAAGCCCCGCAAAGCCCATAAATACAGGCTTTGTGAGGCATATTTCTCTATTCAAACTCTTGGGCGGAGGGATTTATCTGGCTGTTTCTTGGTACACATTTGTGTGTTTTATTCTTCACATTCATCTTATTTTGCAATTTTATGTACCTCGTCTAATATTTTTAGAGCCAAAATGGAGCCATCATATTTCCAACTTCCGCATTTATGATAACATTGCTTCCAATGAACTCACTAAAGCATCTATACAAGATCTTTTATGTTCATTTAAAGCTTTATCTGGCTTTTCTGGCATTGAATCAGCAACTACAAGTTTTACTTTTTTCTCGACTATTGAATTCCACTGTTTTCCCTGTGATTTGAAACAATTTGATATACGATCTGACCATTTTTGGTTATTTCTAAATTCAGGAACATCTATACTTACCCCAAATGTCTCTCTAATTATATTTTCATATGCCGACTTATCATAACAATCCTCAATTTCTGCATTCGGCGATCCATTACACATAGTATATGTGGTATTTCGTATTTCTAACAACCCCTGTCTTTCTGCCTCATCAGCAGCACTTCTTCCAGCATCATCATTATCCAAAAGCACATGATACTTACATTGTAAATTTCTATAAAAAGATAACTTATATGGTAAATTTCCTGCTCCTCCAATATAATCAATAAGCAATGTGCCATTTTGTATAGATTTTTTTATTATATCACTCATATTAGGTAAAATTTTTTCCAGGGTAATTTTATCGTCTTCTCCTTCAACAATTAATACATTTTCAGCATTAGTCAAATTATCTGAAACTTTTATTCCTAGTACATCTCGTATCTCTTTAACTCTTTTAACTGGTGTTGCTTTTCCAGAATTAACAATTATATTCTCATTTAAGTTTTTTCTATTTACAAAAAGTGGACTATGTGTTGTCAAAACAACTTGATGATTCAACGATAATGTTTGAATTGTTTCATACAACTGCCTTGAACTTTCGGGATGTAAATGAGACTCAGGTTCTTCAATCGCAATTACAGACACGCTATCTGTTTTATCAACAATATTCAACATTGCTAATGCAGTTAAGCTCTTTATTCCGTCACCTTTTTGTTCAATCGGTGTCGGGGTTCCATCATCTATAATTACTTCTGTACTTCTTCGTAAGGCTATTCTACGTTCCTCATTTTTTATGTTAATCTGTATGTTTTTAACTGCTGGTAGAAATTCCTGCATTGGTTCCTTTATTCTTTCCGAAATACCATTTAAAACTCCCTGTTGTAATCTATTTATTGTCTTTACAGCGTCTTCGTATTCCGAATTATTTTCTAACACTTTTAATTCATTTTCAATAAATGTCTCGACAACTCTTAATGCATCTCGTTCTGTTCTAACTGCTGGTATGAAATTAAAATCTATTTTCCCACAAATGTATTCAATTATTATTTTCTTTTTATCTGCATCCGAAAATGCTGATGTTCCTCGTTTAGGTATATCAATTTTAGCTGTAGAATGATTGACAGATACTCTTACAGGTATATTACTCGTTATCCTTATCCCAGTACTTTGTCTAATATCACTAATTTCATCATCAGATAACTCAAAGGTTAAATCAACTGAAGAATAACCATTAGGATTAGCTTCTTGAAGTGCTATCGGATAATCTCTCTCCCACGAATATTTTCCCCTCAAATATCTATTAGCAGCCATAAGCATACGTGGATTAACTGAATACATTTTCATAATGTCCATCGCCAAGGTCAAAGCTCTCAATATATTTGATTTTCCTTCATTATTTTTTCCGACCAAAACAGTCATATTATTTGTTTGTATCTTTCGAGCATTTGTTATACTTCTATAATTTATAACCGAAAAACTTGCTAATTTCATTTGCTAATCCTTTCCTAACTTTCACTAATTCTTGTATAATTATAGCATTATTCGATATTACTTTCTATAGCAACCAGCACTTTATTAATCAATATTTACAAAATCACTATCTAATTAAGTCTTTTATTTTATCAAATTCAAAATAAATTTTTATTAAAAATCATATCGTTATCAATGTTATAAGCACATTCTACGATATTATCCATTCAATTATCTTTCATATCATCAATCCATTCTTCCCATTATCTTGTCCCATAAGACCTGTCATACCGCCTTATCTGCTGTTCTGTACGCTCCTGTTCCTTCACTTTACAAATAATCGTATCAATCTGCTCAGCACCAGCATACATCTTCACCCGCTCCAGATTATCCGCCTTTTCCTGCAACAGCTCTGTCTTTTCATTCATATCTCTAATCTTTCCCTTATAAAACTCCACACTTTCCGAAAGTTCTCTCTTCTCTTTTCTCAGTTTCAGGACTTCCTCTTTCAGCCTTACACACTAAATTGTCAGATTTTTCACCAAAGACTTCAACTTATTCACAAGTGGCAATACCACCTTATCCTGAAACGCCTTCGCACTTGTAAATGCTCCCGGCTCCGGCAACTGCCATTCCGGTGCTTCATCATACTTACGCACATCTCGTTGTAATAATTCCTCTGATTGAACCATCTTCTCTATATTGCTTTTATGTTCTTTCTGTTGCTTTTCAAGTTGAACATTACTCTGTTGCAAATCATTGTATTTTTGTCTTAATGTCTGATTATCAGATTGCAATGCATCGTTCCTTTGCTCCAGAGTATGATTGTCATCAGATAATCGGTCATTCACATTCTGTAATTCACCATTCGTGTATTGCAAATCTTCATGTCGTTGTTCCAATTCCTTATTATCCGTCTGTAATCTTTGTTGCTTCTGCCTCAAATCATGATTTTCCATGCGAAGCCTGTCTTTGCTGCTTTCAAGCCTAGAATCCTCCACACGCAAATCCTGATTATTTGCAAGCAATGCCTCATTCTCCTGTTGTGCCGCTGCACTTTCTTCTTTTGCCTTTTGCACTGCTGCTTCTGCTATTTGCTTTTCTGATGCAATATCATTTAATTCCTGTTTCTTTACTGAAACTTCTTCGCCAAGCTGTGCAATCGCCGAAGCTATTTCATATTTCTGGCTATCTAACTCTGCTACTTCCTTCGCCAGCTCTTTCTTTTCAAATTCTAGCACAGACAAATGTTTCTCATGTGTGCCCTTTTGAAGCAATTTCACATCATGTCGCTCCATGACTGTCGCAAGTTCCTGCTTTTCTGATGCAATCCACTGATTTAATTCGGTAGCACCTCTAGTGCCACCGGTGAAGCCTTCTGCCGCTAGTGCAGATTTTAATGATACCCTTGTATCAAGTCCTCGCTTACTTCCTGTAATATATGGTACAAAATCAATATGCAGATGCGGTGTTTCTTCATCCATATGCAAATGTGCCGAGAATACATACAAGTTCGGATTTCTAGCTTGGAACTCATCCATAAATTCCGTTAAAATCCTTTTTGCCAACAATCCATCTTCATTTTTGGCATTCATATCATCTTTATTTCCAATCTGAAATATCACTTCATGAAATAACTTTTCCTGCTTACCCCTCCTGATTTTTTCATAGTAATTATCAATCATGCGATCTTTCCGTTTCTGTTTTGCATTATATCGTTCCCGTGCTTCATCAAACAATTTATGATAAACCTGCTTAATATCTTCCTGGCAAAATTCCACATTACCATCACTTCTGTTTTTATCTACATTCTAAGCTATAAATGCTCTGGTATTATGGTTCACAGAATCTTTTCCGATCATTTCACTTATCGTTCTCTCCATAGGCAATCTTCCCCTTTCTTTTATCTGTCATATTAGCGCCGGATATCGGCATAGAGCGAGGTTTCCTCGCTCTGGCTTTGTTACTTTCGTCGAAAGTAACAAAAAGCACTTTTGACATCAACATCTCCTTTCATGAGCTGTCGCCATCAAAAATGCAGACCTGAAAAGAATAGCAAGCTATTCTTAATCAGTTTTTGCGCCCTGCCGGGAGCTTTTCTGTCTGCGGCAGTCAGTGTACATAAGCCTCCACGGTATCAACCACACCACATGCCATTTTTTACACTATATATAACCTTTAAGCTATCACACTTTATTGAAATATCCATGTTGCCTCCTAACTGCAATGCAATACCTTTCACACCCTCAGTTTTTTGTACTTACATATCTATCCACTGTATAAACGCTGTTTTATCCGTACTATTGTAGCCAGAATTTCTATAGAAATTCAATGTGCTCTCTTCCTTTGAACCAGTAAGTAACATCATTTTATAACAATTATTTTCCTTGGCAATATGTTTTGCATAATTTAAGCAATCCGTAGCATATCCCTTCTTTCGGTAATCTGCGTGTGTTACTACATTCTCCACAAAAGCATATGGACGAACATTTCTTGTAAGATTCGGAATAACCACACATACACATGATGCAACTATCTTTCCATCTACCTCACAAACAATCAAATGATTATTGTTGTCATTCATTATATTTTCCCACGTACTCCTTAACTGCTCAGATTCTTCTGGTACGCTTTTTTCATGCAAATATAGATATAAATGCAGTATTTCAGTCAAATCTTCTTCTTTTGATTCTCTTACCACCACAATTGGCACATTGTTAGCACCAATATTGGCATGTAGCACAAATCTTTGATTAGGATACCCAAATTCTTCAATCAACTCATCCTCTTCAAAGCCAAATTTCTTATATAAATTTCTAGGTGCAATTCCTTTAACATCGTTCTCTCTAAATGTGGACACAGTTATATCTTTATCTCGGTCAAGTTTATCAAGTGCCTCACTCAAAAGCATCGAAGCAATTCCCTTTTTTCGATAAGCCGGATCAACAGCCAGACAACATATCATATTATGCTTTCTTGAATACAAAAGCACGTCAACAATATCTTGTTCGTTCTTCACGCACAAAGCACGTTTATCATTCATGAATTTCAGTACTATTATTTTGTGTTCATCTATACTCTGCTCTGTCTCTAATCCTGGAAAATTCCAACTTACTTTTCTCACTAATCGCATCCATGAATCAATATCTGATGTTCTGCCAAATTCTACCTTCATATTTTCTATCATTGACTATCTCCTCAAATCTGTTTTGAAACAAAATGTACAATTTCTTTCCCTGGCTCAAGGATATATGGTATCAACTCTAAAGGATATACCTTAGTACCCTTCTTTAAATCTTCTAGTGAAACCCAGCAGAAATCCAAATCAATTCTTTCATTATCCAGCTCATCATATCCATGAAACACTCCATCTAATGGTATATTATCATCGAGCAGATGCACATTATAATACAAGCATATCTGATGACACGGTCTCTTACCCCATGGAAAATAAATTTCTCCGATTGCTAACAGATTATCTACCCCTATTTTAGCATGAAGCTCTTCTTCAAATTCCCGTTTAAGAGTTTCCATACTTGTCTCCATAGCTGCAACATGTCCGCCAATAATGGCATAATCATCATTCTTCGGACGCTGTAACAAGATTTTACCATTATGTTTCAATATACCGCCAACTCTGTATGAAAATACAAAATCATCATTTTTAAATAAAATATCCACTTAACCACCTCCAACCTGTTCATAAAACTTGTAGCAAAAATATATTTATAAGATCATAAATCTCCTGGTGCAAATGTATCTTTCTCACATATAAGGTAAATGTCTTTATTCATTTTCCCCTCAAAATATTGCTTCAAATTCATATTGGAATTCCACTTATACTGCGGATAAAAGCCATACCTTTTCTTTACGTCATTCATCCTATTTTCTATATCAAGAACTCCTTCTGCTCCTGCCAAACAATCGCACAATTGAATTAACCGGTCATATTCATCATATATGGTCTTTGCTAATTCAGTTTTTATAATTGTCAATTCTTCATCTGTAACATCAAATTTTCCGATGTATTCATCTATCGTATGATTATTAAAAGAATGGGTTAAACATATCTTTGCTACTTCATCATATCCCAATGATTTCATATATATGTATCCATCATAAACATGTCCAAGATGTCTTACACCAAATTTTCTTCCTATATCATGTAGTAAACCTAATATATATGCTTTCTCAACATCCATATCACCACATGCACTTGCTATTTTTTCTGCACAGTGTGCTGCTGTTAAACAATGTTTTCCCCAAGGTCCCGGATTAAATAATAATCCATCACGAATTAACTTCAGTGCTTCTTCTCTTGTTGGCAACATAGCTTGTACCTTCTTCCTTTTTTATTTACCTTTTCAAAACTGATAACTTCATTACTCTCCCCACAACTAGAGCTATTCGATAAAACAAATGCCGGAAACCCGCATAAATACAGGCTTTCGGCATTTCTGTCCGTTATTCAAACTCCCTACAGGTTAAGTTATTTCCTGTGTTTGAGTCGATTTTTGCTTCCGAAAACAACGTCTTTTCGTCTATTTCTCTTTATTATTTTCAGTTTTCAAAATTTCATGTATCATTCGGGTATCACGAATGGATATCAATGTTCCTACTGGTATTATGACTCTGATGAAGTTAATTTACAAGTGGTAAATTCCAAGTATTCATCACCACAACCTACCAACATCTTATATATCATTCAATTACCTTTTATTCTGCTTTTATTCTGCTTATTTTCTTTATTCAATTTCCAAAGAAAATATCCAGGTCTCTCTCTCACATCACCAAATAACTTGACTGTGTCTTTTATTCCACCAATTGCAGCTACTGACGCCGCAATTAAGCTTAACATATTATTTCCACTCATCATACTATTTGTAAGCAATGAGCCAGTTGCTATCGTTGTTTCTATCCCAAGGGATCTGATTATCGAACGCGTTTCTCGATTTATTTGATTTATATATGTTTCATTAATCGCATATGTCACTTCTTGCAATTCATTTTCTAATTGTTCATTGTCCTTTATATTTGACAAATGTAATAATTTTTCGCCAAGTTCAGTTCTAAAATTTGCAAAACTCTCTCCATAATCATTTCGAATACTAATAATATCAGTTATTTTACTATTCTCTAATACTGGAACATCAAGTCGAAGAGCCATATTGGCAATCTGGCTATCAACAGATTGTTTCCCCATCTCTTTTGACAGCAATTGTGCCTTCAATGTAGATTGCGTTAGATACATTGTATTTAATCTACTTGCTAAATAAACTTCTTGAAAAGTTTCATCATACATATGTAAACATGCTTTATTTACCGATTGATCTAACCAAATATTAAAAGTATCCTGTGAAATATTGTCAGGTGTAAAAAACCTAAATGTGGCCTTTCTTGTATTTTCATCAAAATCAACTACTTCACTCTCTTGATATTGAACAATTTCTCCATTTCTAAATCCACAATCAGGGAAATGGATGAATAATCCTGTTCCTCTAGTCAATGGTTTGTCTAACTCAACACGTAAACCTCCATCCATCCTAACTGTGTTATGTACTTGAACATTCTTTTTAAGAAAATCCATTATAGGTTGAGGCAGACTCTTGCTATAGTTATTTGCATCATAAGTAATAGGCACATTCATTGGTGCCTCATGTAGATATGAAATGGGAATATATTTTACATAGTTGCATACAACCAGTATTGTGCTTTCCTTCATATATTTTAAAGCAGCTACCAACTGTTCTCTATCAATAGTATTATCACTATTCATTCCATAATATTCAGCCATAACTTTAGTAGAATTGCTTTTTTTCTCGGTTAATTCAAATAATGGATCTGAAATAGTTACTACATCTACATAAAGAGCCAGCTGCTTTAACAATTCTTCTCTTGGTCGTTCCGAAAAAGATTCTATGGTCACTGCAATTTTTCTTGAATCAAATATTATTTCTCTACAAATTTCCCCCATGTTTGAAATAACATATTCTCTGTATCTGTTCAATTCTTTCTCTAATTCATAATCGCTTAACGCACTGAAATTGTCCTCCAACCCATAACCAAACAAAAAGCTTTCCGTCAGAAAATCAAAATTAATATGTGACATAAACCTTCTCTCCTTTATGTGTATTCTTCTAAAATTTCATTGTTACAAAAAATGTGAGTAATATCCATTTCTGCAGTTGATAAAACCAACCTTGAGTATTATATTCTTGTAATGCTTTCTGACTCTATTTTCTTAATTGCATCTTCTTGTCTATCCTCTCCCTCGACATTAATTTCATGTTCTATCTTTACAATACTAATAATCTCCTGAGTGATTGTTATGCCTAAGCAAATACAAGCCGTGATGCTGATGCATCAGATCAATACTGACTACCTGACTGTGTGTTTCATCATAAAATGTAAGATGCTTAAGTTTACCATTTTGCACAATGGCATATGACCTATTCGCTGTATGAGAATATTCAGGTGCTTTTACAGAACCACTATCCTGAATAATCACTTGAATTTCATCCACCTCACCTACAGAATGATAATTCTGTCCACCTTCTTTAAAATGGAAGTTACCTAAATCAACATTTTCAAATGCGCCTCTACTTCCCATATTATATCACATCCCTTCTCTCAAAAATATTAGATTCCTTAAATAATGAAAGCTGCTCATATTCTTGTTTTTTCTTGTTAAATGCTTCCGTGTACTTAATGTTTATAAACCTTCCGGTCATCCCATCAAGCATGTTTCCATATACGATAATCAACGGCGGTGAAATCCTATTTTTCATTTCATTAAAACCATTAAGGAAAATCTCTGGATTTTCTCTGCACCCAAGGGTAGAGATTATTACAATAGAACCTTTTTCAATACCGCTAAAACAGATATCATATGTATCTTCTCCCCACCATGAAATAACAGGAAGAACTATGCATTGATATGACTGCCACAAGCAGCCTAACCACCGGCTCATAAAAACGTTATGCTGAATCTCATTTTTGTTCATCCCTGGGTATACACTGTAATCAGGTGTACCTATTGCCATCACTGACTGGAATCTTGGAATATACTTCATAGGGTCATTCCAGTATTTCAAAAGATTTTTATCATAATTAAATGGAAGCACCAGCTTCTTACTGTTATTCTCTTTGGTAGTAAGATTTTGTATTCCTACAGGAATCATATTTTCAAAATCTATCTGTTCTTCAGATGTCCTATGTATTACAGGCATGTTATACTGATCTAGTATATGGTCCCCCAATAATGGACGTATCACTTTGAACTTTTCTTCTTCTGATAATCCGTGTATCAATTTAATCACCAACTTGTTTTATAATATGCTTGTTCGCTTATTTCTAACGCATGTTTTAAAAATAATAGGGCAACGCCCTTTGTTTTATATAATATGCTTGTTCGCTTATTTCTAACGCTTAGAATATCACACAAATTTTCACAAGTCAATTATATTTTTACTTTTCCTATTTCTTATATCGGTGGTATCAGCTTACACAACTAACTGATACCACAAATTTTACCTTAGACTTTCTTATTTTCAGGTTTATACGTCATTGTGAAAACAAAATCAAGCAACCACTTTTGGAAGGATTGATTATTCTTATTTCGTACATCATCTTGAAATGCATTGTATAACTCCATACCACTTGTAACGCTTTTAAATATTGCTTCCTTTGTAGCACGGTCACTCTCATCTCTTGCATTTTGCGCATCAGAATATTTCATTGCATTTTGATAAAACTCATCTTGTGCAACAATATCCGGCAAATCGGCTATTTGCTTCTTTATCCTATCTTCGTCTGTCCATTCACAATTTCCCCATATATCATGAAACGTTGCAATTATATTAGAAAGTGTATCTAATTCAGGTACAGGTATTCCAACATCCGTCTTTACCGGTACGGCATCAATCTCCGAATCCTCGTCTTCAAGTTTTATGCTTATGGTATCCTGAGCAATCAGGCGATAACTTTCCAACTCTACATCTTCTGTTATTTCATCAATATTACCATCATCCGGTTTCGGCAACTTACTTATTAAGAACGAAAGGAAGATAGATAGTTTCTCCCACTCCATAGAACCATATGGCAATATAGCGGACAAGAAATTATATGTACGAACAAATGTCTTTGCCGAACTCTTAAAATCAATTTGCTCCTCAAATTCCAATTCTTTATAACGTTCTACACATTTATCAATAATTGAATCAATTATAGGATCAATTTCCGTTCTGTCAGCATTATTCAAATACAATTCAGCAACACTTGTTACCTCTTCGTCATCATAGACTTCCAAAGGCTCCATTTCATCGACCAAATCGTTTAATTTATTTGCATCTGTCTCTCCTGAAAGAATCGTTGTCTTGTAATATTTATCAAATGCTACTTTTATATCTGCGGCATCATTTTGAAAATCTAATACAAATACATCATTTTTATCTGAATGGCACCGATTAAGTCTCGATAATGTCTGTACCGCCTTAATATCTGACAACCCTTTATCTACATACATTGTATGCAACAATGGTTCATCATATCCTGTTTGGAATTTATTGGCTACAATAAGCAATCTGTAAGGGTCTTTCCTAAATGTTTTCTCTATCTGTGAACTTGGAAAACCATTAAGTTTTGCCTCATTATAGGATACTCCTTCATATGTGTAATCTCCTGAGAAAGCTACCATAGCCTTATATGGGCTTTTTCTCTCCTCCAGCAGTTTAGAAATTGCCATATAATATTCAATAGCCCTCTTAATACTGTTAGCAACAACCATAGCCCGTCCTTGTCCCTTTATTTTGTGACGAACCTCTGTATGAAAATGCTCTACAATAATACCGGCTTTTTCCTTGACAGCTATCTTCTGGGTTTCCACATAATATCTAAGCATCCTCTGTGCCTGCTTTTTATCAAACAAAGGATCTGATTCTACTGTTTTCACAATATGATAATAGCTATTGTAAGTTGTATAATATCTCAAGACATCGAGAATAAATTTCTCCTCTATCGCCTGCTTCATTGTATACACATAATGCGGCTTTGCTCTCTGTGTACCATCCTCATTCATAATTGGATTGCCATGCTCATCAAACATTTTTTCTCCGAACATTTCCAATGTCTTGTTTTTCGGTGTAGCAGTAAATGCAAAATAACTTGCATTTGAGGCCATTTTCTTGCCCTCAATAAGCTTATTTAACTTATCCTCAAATGCATCATCATCGTCATATACATTTCCAGACACAACAA
>ERZ773229.2228-NODE-2228-length-11754-cov-2.682622_pt1 | contig 11754 bp, 10 predicted proteins | sample MGYA00580992_ERZ773229 | MGnify/ENA primary metagenome ERZ773229 (study PRJEB29015, sample SAMEA2737795) | human gut metagenome | biome: human gut; feature: human-associated habitat; material: faeces | place: China | collected 2012 ... | reverse complement strand
CACTGCTTATACGTCGGACTGTTATGTCGTAAGTCAATAGCTACATCTAGCACTGCACCACGTACACAACGTACTAATTTTGCCTGCGCCTTATCACCCTTTTGAAAATGGATGCCACGCAGAGTTCCCTTTACCGTGCTCAAGGAATGGTTATCCTGTACAAAGTTATAGAACAAACCAGCTTCTTCCATTTTTTTTTGACTCCAGCTCTCCATGAAAAAGCCTCTATTGTCGCCAAAAACATCAGGAGTAATAATGACTACACCTGCTAATTTAGTGTTTTCTATCTTCATATTTACAGCACTTCCTTAGTATTGAATTTTCCCGTCTGCCACCTTTTGCAGATACTGCCCATAAGGAGACTTACCATAAGCCTTTGCAGACTCAAGCAGTTGCTCCTTAGTGATCCAACCATTATTATAAGAAATCTCTTCCAATACTGCAATAGGAATTCCTGCGTTCTCCTGCACTGCTTTGACGAAATCTGCCGCTTCGTTGAGACTAGCAACGGTTCCGGTATCAAGCCATGCATAGCCACGACCAAGAGTTACAACGGAAAGCTTATCGTTTTCTAGATAAATTTTATTTAAGTCAGTAATTTCTAACTCGCCACGAGCAGACGGCTTCAAGCTCTTTGCATATTCGCAGACCTTTTCATCGTAGAAGTAAAGACCAGTTACTGCGTAATTGCTCTTCGGTTGCACAGGCTTTTCTTCTAAAGATATAGCTTTACCATTTGCATCGAATTCCACTACTCCAAAACGCTCTGGATCGTTAACGTAATATCCGAAAACCGTAGCTCCTTCTTTATTTGCCACAGCCTTTTGCAGATGCTGCGTCATACCTGCGCCGTAGAAGATGTTGTCGCCAAGAATCATGGCGCACTTATCACCAGCTATGAATTCTTCTCCAAGAATGAAAGCCTGCGCCAAGCCATCCGGAGACGGCTGTACCTTGTAGCTAAGATTGATACCATATCTGCTGCCATCACCAAGAAGACGTTCAAAGTTTGGTAAATCTTGTGGTGTAGAAATAATAAGGATGTCCTTAATGCCAGCAAGCATCAATGTTGACAGCGGATAAAAAATCATTGGCTTGTCATAAATCGGTAAAAGCTGCTTGCTTGTGACCATAGTTATAGGATATAAACGTGTGCCGGAGCCTCCGGCAAGAATAATACCTTTCATGGTCTCTATATCAGTTGTATTTGGAAATGCATTTTTTTCTAATGATTTATTATCTCCTTTTGTTTCATTTGATTTATCGTATAGAGAAAGTATTTTGACAGCAGCTATAAATACTAAAAATCCCGAAACTATTTTAAGTGCATTATCTACTGCTTCCTCACATTGAGCTATTTTAGCTACAATACAAATAATTGTCATTATTACTATGATTAATCCTTTAAAGAATTCCTTGAAACTTTTGTCTGTCAAAATCCCGTAAACACTAAATATTCCTATAAAAGCTAAAATTACATCTATCGAAATGTCATTCTTACTATTTTTAGTCATCCAAATTTCTAAAATCCATAAACCTATTCCACCTAACGCATAGCACGAGCTTTCTTTGTCTTGCTTCATGTATTTAACAAGAGTTTTGAAATTTTCTTTCATTATTTTTATCTTCTTTCTTATTTGTTTCTTAATACTAATTGCATTGTATCCCAAAATGTATATTTTGTTTTTATTTTTCTTTCGCCTTCTTTCGCTATCCCCCTCCTACTTTTCTCATTTTTTAAATAATAATCTATTAATTTTACCATATGGTCTGAATTATTACTCATAATAAAATCTTTATCTCTTTTTATATCAATACCATTCAAATCTTCTTCATCTGTAATAAGCAATCTACCTAAAATCATAATATCAAAGTTTCTCGTGTTAAAGCTATGATGCTTTTCAATATTAATATTTAAGCAAATTTTACTGTCAATATACACTTGCGCTAGTTGTTCTGGTGTTAAATATTCATTCTTTACATACCTATATAATATCGGGTGTTTTCTTCTGAACTTAAATGCTCCTATGAATCGCTGTAAAAAATTTTCATTATGCCAAAAATGTCCAGCACAAAATAAAGTCCTATTATTTTTATAACAGTAATCTGCTATTTTATCAAGATATGCAAGACGCTTTTCAGAAACCAAGCATACAAATGAAATATCGTATTGTGGCTCTCTGTTTATTATATTATAAAGATGATATGATGTTCCTATTGGCGTATAATTAACCTTAATACCCCATTTTTGTTTTGCATATAATACATCATTGTATTCAAATGAGCAGATGTTTCTAAATTTTTCTAATCCTTGTATTTCTACTAAGTCCCGCATTGTATCAACGAATAAGATATTCTTATCAACATTCTCTGATAATACGTTTAACAACTTTTTACTTTCTTCAGGAAAATTTATAAACAAAAAACTATTATATTCTTTTCTAATTATCTTTAAATATATACTTCGTTTTTCATTAATATTATCTCGATATCCTAAAATATTCTTCTTATATGCTTTCCTAAATAAAATATTATCGTCATTGCAATCATGCAATTCAAAAAACTCTATTATAACACCTTGTTTTTTAGCATAATTCAAGAACCCATTTTTATATAACCTTAAATGATATTTTGATAATATGACTAGTATTTTTTTCATTTAACTATTTTCCTTTCCTCCTACTATTATTCATCAGAAATTTCCCTTCTTCCATAAGAAGTTCTAAAGCGGTCTTTAGAATTATCATATTCGTTGCTCCATATTATATTATTTTTTTCCTCAAATCTTTTTAGTTTAATATCCATTAATCCCAACATAGTATTGAAAATCAAATCATTAGTAAAGTACTTATTATTAGATTTTTTTATTTTATTATAAGTTTCTTGTTGTTCATTTTTAAATGATTTAGATAGATAAACAACAAATGGTATCCTAGTCATCTGTGGAATATAGTTATTACTATCATGTTGCAAATTTTTATCAATACCCTCTCCATGATCAGAAAAATATACTATGCTTTTTAAATTATCTATATTAGATAGTTTTTGAAATATATTCTTTAAAACATCATCTGTATACAATATACTGTTATCATAATAATCTATATAACTTTTATCTCCACTACCGACAAAAACAGAATAATTATTAGGATACCTTAGCTTATAACTATTATGGCTTCCCATTAAATGTATCACTATTAACATTTTCTTAGTAAAATGAATAGCATCTATTGCTGGCAAAATTTTATCATCATAGTACTCTGGTAAATCTAAATATCTGCCATCTTTTAAATGTCCAACTTTATCTCTAATCCACACTTGTTGTTTAGAATCTGCTGCAATTGATGTTATTGGCGTATCTGCTAATCCATATTGTACTTGGTTACTTAACCAAACTGTATCGTAACCTGCTGCATTAGCAACCTCTATCATCGAAACAGCTTTTTTTAATTCTATACTATTATATTGATTTTTTGCTGTCAATGCATATGTTAAAGCACTAACTGTATCATTAGCACATGACCATGCATTATTAAACTGAACAAAATTTTTATTGTTTTTCATGCTAGAAAACCACGGTGTAGTATTTCTACTATAGCCATAACAACCCATATGATCCCTAGTAGCTGATTCACCTATAATCAATACATAAACACCATCTTCACCACTATTAGTTACGCCTTCTAATTGCTTTAAATTTTCTTGCCTTTCTTTTCTTGCCTGTAAATATTCATTATAGGTATTGGAATAAATCCAAGTATCATAAACTATATTAGTAACTAAATTTTCTCTGCATCTATACAACAAGCTCATATTCAAAAGGAAAAAAATCATAACTATACTCGTTCTTTTATATCGTGTAAGTTTTTCTTCTTTCACAACTTTCACTAACAAAATAATCACTACGAATATAATCGAAACAATAAAAATGTTTGTTAAAGAAGTATGGTCTGATATATAATTCTGTGCTTCCATTGGATTAGTTTGTAAAATAGCCATACATGATTCTACACTGATCCAAGAATTTGCAGCTACATAATATCCCCAGCATATCAATATAGGTATACTACTTCCTAAAATAAGTAATATATCTATTCCAAAGGTATAACCCCCCCCACATGTTTTTTAACAAATTAATTGTTAACATTATTAATTGTATAATGCATCCTGAAAATGCTATCCATGTTAAACATTCCTTCCCTTCTATTGGGTTAACAAGCTTAACAGAAAATATAATAATGAATATTGACACACAGATAGTCATAAACAAAAAAATACATTGATAATATTTTTTTAAATCTTTATAAAATGTGCTTCCCAATATAGTGAGAGCACACGAAATAATTGGCAATAGCAAGTGCTTAATATTTAAATCATTAAATTTAATATAAAGAATATAAGTAATGATACTATATATAATTACACAAAAAATGTTGCATCTATTGTTTACCATTTTTTAACTTTTCCTCCGGTATATATTGTTTTTTTATTTTTCTACCATACTTTTCCCTATCCTCTAGCATTTGCTCTAAATGCTCCTCTACATTTTCCTTGGTCACTAAATCATATAGTTTGTTCTTAAGATTTTGATTTTCTTCTTCTCTCCCACTCAACACATTTGCAACCATTTCTTCAAACATCGCACTAGCATGAGATGTTTCTCCCCAAAAATAATTGTTAGTAGTATAGAAGTTGATAATACTAAAATCATAAAAATCACCTATATTAGTCAATGCATACTTAAATTCATTGAGATTTCTTATATCATCACTTAAATATGTAGTTATATGCGTAGGTGTCATAAACAATACTAGCTTAATATGGTTATTATCACAAATTGATTTAATTTCCATCAATTCCGCAACAGTTTCTTTAATTCGTTTATTTTTTTCTGGATAAAATGTCGGCTTAGAAAATCGCTCATCATTAACATATTTATTCCAATCAATTTTTTGCTCTTTATATTCTCCAACAATACTTCCATCTATATCTATTTTATACATACACTTCGGTTCATTTAATCTGCCAAATATATAACGAACAGTATCATTAGTCGGTTTTCTAAACAATAAGGCCAATTTATATTTTATATTGTCACTGTAGCTTCCATACCCAATAAAATTAATATTTCCATGAACCTCTTCTGGTAACCGCTTGTACGAAAAGTCATCTATACCTATATATATTGTTTTAGGTATAATCCCATTACTTACCAAAGTCTTCAAATCTCTTACATAATCATTAGGCACTCCAGCAGAATACGCTAAATTATAAGTAGTATTCGAAAAAGTCTTTGGATTTAATCCTTTACTTCTACTGGACCCAAATATGAAAGTATCATACTTTCCCTTGCCTTCATGTAACAAATAATCAATTTTAGCATACCTTTCATTCACATAACAATATCTATACTTACTAAAATCTTTTTCAAAAATTCCATATAAGTCATATTTATAATTTATAGCAGCATTAGTGCCTAATATCAAAAGCGCTAGTATAAAAAATATACTTAAAAATTTTTTACTATTCATCTTCTATCCCTTCAACTCAGAACTGAAAATACAAAAATGCACTCAACTTATTCAACTGTGATACAGCATATACGAATCCTAAAGCTAGTACTACAGCTGTAACCGCCTTAGGTTTAAAGTGCTCTTTCATCCAATCCTCTGTACTGTAATAAACTATACTGATAATCAAAAATAAAATAATCCATAATACATCATTAGAGGAAAAAAGAAAATCTTTATTATAAGGCAAATTGGGCAACCATTTTACTACACTTTTACTGTATGGATAACAAAACGACGATAAATCTCCCATCGCCTTTATGATATTAAATGCTTGCTCAAAACTCTCTGCTCTGAAAAATATCCAAGCTACATTTACAACATTAAAGGTTAATAACCAATTAATAATCTTAGGCAGATGTATATTTAGCTTACGCCACAGATGGTTAATGCAAATACAGCAACCATGAATGCCCCCCCAAATTACAAATGTCCAGCCTGCGCCATGCCATAAACCACCCAAAAGCATTGTTATCATGATATTACGCATATGATGCCCATTACGATTGCCTCCAAGAGGAATATATAAATAATTTTTCAAAAAAGCTGATAAGGTAATGTGCCAACGTCGCCAAAAATCAATAATACTACAAGCCTTATAAGGTGCGTTAAAGTTTATAGGTAAGTTATAATTCAACATCAAAGCAATACCTACTGCCATCTCTGAGTAACCGGAGAAGTCAAAATACAGTTGTAAAGTATATGCTAATGATCCACCCCATGCTTCTAAAATTGAAAGGTGCTCTGAATGCTCAAATACTAAATTTGCTACATTGCTCATCCAGTCAGCTATAACAACTTTTTTAAATAAACCTATAACAAACCAAGTAACACCCTTAGCAAAGTTATCAAAATTAAATTTATATCTGCTTTCCTCAGAAAACTGCGGTATCATATCCTTATGATAGATAATCGGTCCTGCAATCAAATGTGGAAAGATTGTTACAAATAACAAATAATCACTTTTTGAATATGCAGTAGTTTCACCTTTATATGCATCTACAAGGTAAGCTGTCTGTGTGAAAGTAAAAAAAGATATACCTAGAGGTAAAACTATATCTAAATGAGGAAATGATGTATCCAATAATGCATTGGCATTATCTAAGAAAAAGTCTGCATACTTATAATAAGCTAAAAACAATAAATTGAATGCAATTCCAGTTATCAGCCAAGCTTTTTTCTTTGTTTCTACTATTCTACGTCCAACAAAAAAATTTACTGCAATTGATACCAAGAGAATTGGTAAATTTCTTATATCCCAATAAGAATAAAATGCTACAGAAGCTAAAATCAAGAAATACTTAGCGTATATACTACCTATCTTTTTGGCAATCAAATAGTATAACAATAACGTTATAGGTAAAAAAATAAAAATAAACTCGTATGAATTAAATAACAAAATTATCTCTCCTAGCTGATTTTAATAAATAGCTGAATTCCTGCCATTATAAAAATCTGTCCAAATCATCATCTTCTGATTTTCTAAATTTAAAACAATGCATAATCTCATCTTTCTATTTTAACTTTGAAATATATTCCTCAAACTTTTCCACATTATATGTATGCACTTTTCTAAAATACACTCTATCATATCGCCTCATACCGAAACGAACTAACTCTTTTCCACCTAATTCCATTATTCTGTCATTAATATAATCTTTTGATTTATTACTTTTAGATGGATTTTTTTCTTCATTATACACCAAAATAAAATCCAAGCATTGACGTAACTGACTGATATGGTTATCAGTAATATCACAAAGCATTAACAAGCTATCTTGAATTTTACTATAAATCCCTAAGCGTACTTCTTTCTTAGCAAGGCTGCCATTTTTAAATTCAATAAACACATTACAATTTGCCTTTGACAATAAAGCATCAACTGATGTTAAACTCTCATCTTGACACCCAATCCTTTGCAAATACTGCTCCTTAACATTATCAAAATCAATTACAGGTACTTTGAGTTCTGTCATGTACTCAGAATTCCCATCATCGTATGATGTTTCCATCAACGTTGACTGATTCTCAGTAAATATTTCAATATTATCCCAATCATTTATCATCAGCATACCTCAAATTCTCTAGCACCTGCAAAGGTCTTGCTAACTTAGCATAAATCTCTTCCAAATTCCCTGTTACTCTCTTCACAAAAGATTCTTCATGGACATTGTAAGACAAATAATATTCGCACTTGTCATCTATACCATACTTTTCAGCAAAAACTTCGATGGCTTGCAAAAAATATGGACTGTGAGTATTAAGCAGAATATGCAGATTAAATTCTTTTTGCAGCATTACAATCAACTCAGCAAATAGCAACTGCCACCCTGGATGCAGATGAATTTCTGGCTCATCCAAAATAATAAGACTGCCATCTTTTATTGCTCCGTTCAAAAGCAACGTTTGCAAAATAGCAAAACTCTTTAATCCAGTGGATAAATTTGCTACCTTAAAAGGCACAGACACATTATTTTGCTGATACAGTAGCTCGCCATTATCTTTAAAAAATACATTACCTTTGCAAGCAACCTGCATCTTTTCCATTATTTTTTGTAAACGCTCATCAGTAACAATTTTATCTACTAAATTATAATCTTCTTGATTGCCATAAATCAATTCACAAAGGCTTTCTTGATGCCCATAATACGCATTTCGTTTAAAAATTTTGGAAAAACCTCTATCCAAAACAAATGGATCATCTAAGTAAATCGCTTTATTAAAGATATCTATACTTTTGGAAATATTTGAAGCAATATCATTATCAAAATACACCTTAGATATATATTTTTTTATTGTTAGTTGCACGTAGCCTGCTTCTTTTTCTAAAGTGTTATTGATTTGTTGTTTGAATTCATCGCCAAAAATTTTTTGTGTCAACGTTCTAGTATATGATTCATCAGTAATTTCAAGAATGCGCATTATTTTATCAATGGTAGACTCGAAAAAATTCCGATTAAATTCTAAATTTTTATTTCCATAATTAAATTCACTGCTTAAAACTTCTGCTAACTTTTCCTTTGTGAGCTCATTTCTTTCCTTATTTAATTTCACTGCTATTTTTTTTACATTAAATTTCAAAAATACTAAGCTATCGATTTCATTAGCAAAACCATACAATGTACGTTGTAAACTTCCAATCCGTTCTTCATCAACCCTTTGCTTAACATCAAAAAACGAATTAAACATAGCATACAGAGCTTTTCCCACCGTACTCTTGCCAGTATTATTTTCACCTGCAATCACAGTGATACCATTAATAGTCACATCTGCTTCTTTAATTTTGCCTATATTGGATATTTTAATTTGCATTTTCACTAATTCCTTTCATAGACAACTACTTTTTAACAACCTTTTTCATCAATTCTTCCCATTGATTCCAAATCTTCTCCGGTGCAAACTGTGCCATATCTGCTTTCGCAGCCTTACCCATTTGTACTCGCAAATCCTTGTCACCCATCAGCTTATCAAGTGCCTGCGCTAAAGGTTCTACACCATCATCGCATAAGAAGCCTGTTTCTCCATCCTTAATTAATTCATTAACAGCAGGGCAACTTTTATAACCAATAGAGGGCAGTCCAACACTCATGCCTTCTGCTAATGCCATACCAAACCCTTCAAAAGCACTGGGGAAAGCAAAAATATCAGCCTCACGTAATTTTTCAGGAACCTTATCCGTCGATCCCTTTATTAAAACCCTTCCTTGTAAACTAGCAGATTTAATCATATACTCTAATTCTTTGTAATAAGCAGCCCTATCCTTGGCCCCCCACAGCTCAACAATCCAATCAGGATATTTTGCAGCTAATTTTATAAATGCCTGAATTAATAAATGCGGGCGCTTATGATTTTTAGTTAATCTACCAACAAAAATAATTTTATGCTGTTCTTTTTCACCAGCTAAATCAGCACTAAAATCAAATTGTGGAATTGCATTGCCAATAGTTATTGTTTTCGTATCAGGCAAATGATTTTTTATATGCGCTTCAAACGAAGGCATTAATACCTGGCAAACAGCACTCTTGCAGAGTGCTGGTATTTCTTTAACAGGGTAAATATGAAAATAATCCTCTGGATCTCCGTGAGACATAGTAATAACAGGAATTTCTGTACCTGCATCACATAACAGCAGCTTGCTGGCAGCTGGCTGGTAGCTGATAATTATATCCGGTTTAATTATATTAAGATAGTATTTTACATTATTCCATAAATAATGCTCTTCAAACCAGCTATTTACAGTCCTCGCAGGACGCTTACCTATAGCACGCAACATTTCACGAACTGCTTTTAAATACAAAGGAAATTTAATATGACTTCCATCAGCATTATCTTTTAAATTATAACAATAGACAGTTTCTTTCACAGGATAAAAGAAATCTCCATGGCTTTCGTCGCTATACAAAATACTAACATTATGTCCACGGCTTGCCATTTCATTAGCAAAAGCACTAGTTACCTTCGCCAAACCACCACTATCGTTGACCATCTTTGTGAAATTAGCCAGTAAAATCTTCATTATACCCCATCCTTCAGCAATGTTATGCCAAAATTGCTTTTATCAAATTCTCATGACTATAGGCCTCATTAGCTTCTATCAACCCTTGCTTATACTGCCCATGCTTCTCCGGATAACTGTTAACAAATGCTTCCAACTGCTTAGTAAAGGACTCCACGCTATCCAGCGCGACAGCCTCACCAACATTATATGCCTGCAAAACCTCCGGATTCATTTCCGGTGACTGCAAAATTGGCTTATAAAAACCAATAGCAGTAAACAACATCGCACTCCAATGATAGCGATAACGCTCTGCAGCATAAGGCGCTATTATAACATCAACCCCAAGTAACGCCTTTTGCCACTCTTCACCAATCAGATTCTTATGCGAAAATTCAATACCAGGAACATCCCTGTATTCACTGATAATCTTTTCAAACTCTTCGCTGTCCTCTGTACGTGCCGTTGCTCCCTGCATAATTAGTTTTACCGGAACTGTAAACTTAGCACGCTTAAATGCATCTAAAAAGAAGCGTACATTCTTTTCACGACGATACTGACCAAAAAAGCCCAAGGTCAACGGATCCGTATACGTCAAATTTTTATCTACAGGCAAATCCTGTGGCTTAAACACAGGTGGAACAATCAAATCTACATTTTTCAAGCCATCATTTGCAAAATCATTACGCAATGTAATAACCTTCAGATGAATATTAGGATAGCTTTCACAACGCTTTGCCTGTTTCACAAAGTTAGCTTTTTCCTGAGGGTTAATACCATGGAAAATAATATATACAGGTATCTTGCTGTTCTTTAAGTCAGTATCCAAAATTGCACGCAGGTATCTGTAGGTTGCTGTAGGAATAATGATAGCATCATAATTATTTTCGCTGCTTTTTTTATAAGCAGAATTAAACCACTTTCTGCGCCTGCTTTCACGCTTTACAGATAACCACAGCTTTTGAAACTTATTGGCACCTGCATAAGTTACAACCTCTCCACCTTCAAGGTAATTAACCTTAGCATTATATTTAATTTTAAAAGGGAAATTCTCTGGAACCAGCATCACCGGTTCATGCCCTTGGTTATTCAGCTCATCAACCAAAATACGGTCAAACTCAACCTCATGACCTGCCGGCATAATGATACTTTCTAAAATCGCTATTTTCATTTTATCACATCCTACAGCTTGCCATTGCTCTTATATAAGTAGTACAATTTCACGTATTTTGTCATAGTATAAAAATAATGATCTACAGACAAAATCCAACCAAGGCGGCCATCTTTAAAACCGCCATTTAAAAAGTATACCTTTATAAATGCCCATAACGGACGACAAACTATATCCCTAAAAAAACTTACTCCCTTACCAGCCTTTTTATACTTTTCAGCAGCAAGAGTAGTATAATTATTGAATTTATTAAAATACTGTTGCCAATTATCATACGTATAATGGTACATATGGCCTTGCATTTTTTTATTAGGATAGGGAGTGATAATTGCCGGATGCACATATCCCTCAACATAAGAATCCTTAGCAGGCATTACACGGCATACATAGTCAGGACGCAAAACACCATGTTCTGCCTTATCATAATGGAATTTATTAATACGTTTTATCCAATAAGCAACCTGCTCATTTTTCACAACCGCTGCTTCAATCTCTTTTGCTAACTCCGGTGTGCAACG
>ERZ773229.2221-NODE-2221-length-11773-cov-2.716078_pt1 | contig 11773 bp, 10 predicted proteins | sample MGYA00580992_ERZ773229 | MGnify/ENA primary metagenome ERZ773229 (study PRJEB29015, sample SAMEA2737795) | human gut metagenome | biome: human gut; feature: human-associated habitat; material: faeces | place: China | collected 2012 ... | reverse complement strand
TCAGACAATCCTTCGGGCATGTATTCATCAGAGACTTAACAAAATAAGAAATCACGTAAAAACTTTGCGTTCTGCGGCAATTATCTTAGTTCTCTGATGACAGAACAATTTAATATATTGGCTGCAAAATAGTTTATTTATTACCGACATAATAAGCAATATGTGGTTGTGGAGGATTTGAGGTATGGGAAGTTTTGGTATATAACATTTTGCGAATGCCCTTTATAAACACATTTGGTATAGTGTTCCTAAGCATTTGCCTATCGCCATTGCGGTAATGATGATGGCAATGCCGTGCTGCAATTTCGTACGGGTACATAGTATCGGAATAACCTTTAGCACCTCTGCCAATGCCATGGACAAGCAGCCGATATATACCCCGGAAAATAATCCTATGACCGCCAAAAATACAACGCCAAACGGAATATGCGGCTCATATATTAACAACAGATTTCCTGCTGTCCCGCCAAGCATGATTACCGTTTCCATCGGATATGTCCGTGAGGCTAACCCAAAGCGGTCTGTCATCCGTGGTATTACTCCCAGAATGGTGATCAGCGCAAAGACTCCACTGGCAACAGCTAATCCTGCTGCCAACCCAATAAAAGCTAATACTATTGTCACTGGATCTCACTTCCCTCCCTGGATGCATCCGCAACGATCGCCTTATTCATCTCCTCTTCATAATTGCGCATTTCAATATGAATTGGCGTCGGATCCTCTTTCACTTTTGAAGCGCTAAAATGATTATAAAAACCTAAGATCCCAATTGGAATTCCAATGCTATAAAACAGTTCTAACGCAGATGCTCCTTTTTTTTCATGTCCCATGACCAGCAGATAGATCTGATTAAACAGATCTCCAACACTAACATCAGTATCAAATGTCATAATCGTAAAAGCTGATCCAAAAAAGACAATGCATGTCAATACTAACAACTTTAAATATTCCAACGCTTTATTTTCCTGTTTGGGAATATGATACTCAACCACAACATCCGTCTCACCTACCAGAACAATTTGTGCTTCTCGAATTTCCCTGCGGATCAGTTCGATCAGCTTAAGTGACGAAATGACTTTCTTTTGGTTTTTATCGCCTTTTACCTGCAATGCTATGATCTTATTGATCTGCTTGGTCACTGCATAATCACTGCATTGAATCTGTGCAATATCACCGATCGTTACCTTTTTGTTCACAACCTGCACACTCTGATCTAATTTCATATAAATCGTATTATCTTTCAAATCAACCTCATTTCTGCACACTTTCCAAACATTTCATTATCCACAGGATCACTACAGTTCTCTGCCGGCAGAAATCGCTATGTTGCGGCTGTAAAATACTTAGTATCCCTTGATATAATAAGCAATATGTGACCCGCCGGCAGTTTCGGATGTGCGAAGTTTGAGCCCATGAAACATCTTACACTGATAATAATATTATGCAGTCATGCAGTGAGCTTAAATGTGCAAAGTGTGCGTTGTAATACTATTATCTTGCCCGTTTCCTCACGTTTTATGCACGTGTTTGCAAAACAACACCGATATGTATTTGCTTTATGCAAGTCCGGATTCTCCACGCAGTTTTAATAATATTTTTTTCTCTAAGCGACTTACCTGTACCTGACTAATGTGTAGCTTTTCTGCAACCTGACTTTGCGTCATATCATCAAAATAGCGATATTCGATCAATCGGCGTTCCCGCTCTTCCAAGCTTTCCAATAACTGTTTTACTAACATATGATCAAGCACTCGTTCTTTCTCGCTGTCATTAAGAACTCCTGTCATATCCTGTCCACTCACGAGACTGCCAATACGATTTCCAGGCATCTGTACGACCTGATCGATCAACTGCATTTCTTTGCCACTTTCCTGATAAAGCATCCGATCTATCGTTCCGACTTCGCGATTGGCTTCCAATGCCATAACGATTTCTTCACGCTCAAGTTCTGTTGCCGCAGCGATCTCATCTACCGTTGCACTACGTCCTAACTCATGATGCAGCCGTTCTCCTGCCTGATGGATCTTCCAGCCATTTTCCTTAAGAGTGCGGCTTACTTTGATCATGCCATCATCCCGCAAAAAACGCTTGATCTGCCCGGTGATCATTGGCACTGCGTACGTTGAAAATTTCACATCATAACTAAGATCAAAGTGATCAATTGCTTTGATCAGTCCAATGCAGCCGATCTGAAAAATATCATCCGCTTCATATCCTCTGCCATGAAATCTTTTCACAATATTCCAAACCAGACCGACATTTTGTTCTACTAATTGGTTCCTCGCAACACGATCTCCACTACGTGCCTTTTTCAGCAGTTCTAACGTGTCCATATTGCGATTCATTCCTCTGCCTGCGCCTTTCCAATTTCTTTACTCATAATAATGGTTGTCCCCTCCCCCAATTTTGAGATCACTTGCAGCTCATCCATGAATGCTTCCATAAAAGCAAAGCCCATTCCGGACCGTTCCCATTCCGGTTTCGTCGTATACAAAGGTTCCATCGCCTTTGGAATATCTTCGATACCAATGCCTTCATCGCGCACAGTAACTTCTATCTGTTTGCCGCAGATCCTGCAGACGATCGTAATCTCTCCCTCTCTTCCACCATAACCATGAATAATGCTGTTGGTTACCGCCTCCGATACTGCTGTTTTAATATCTGCCAGTTCTTCTAACGTTGGATCCAGCCTCGTCACATACGCTGCCACTACTGTCCGCGCAAATGCTTCATTTGCCGAATCGCTATCGATTGTTAATGTCATTTCCCGTTTCATGCCTTATCTTCCTCCTGTCCTGCACTCTATACCTTCTAATTACTGACTACCCCTGTCAATTTGTTACCTCTCTTTTTCATTCACCTTACTATAATTGATCCTCCTGTCTGACGCTTCCGTTCCTGCTGCATAACAACTTTTGCCCTCTCACAGATTTTCCACCGCCTCCTGCGGTGTGACATACTTCTCTACGATCTGATACAAACCGGACATTCGAAAGATCCGGTCAATATTCTTGCCAACACCTGTCACAGCTGTCTTACCTCCCAGAAACATAACCTTTTTATGCCTTCCCATGATCAATCCAATCCCTGAGCTATCCATAAAATCAACATCTGAAAAATCAAAAATAATATGTTTCACATTTCCTGCCTGGATCAGCTTGTCCGAGGTCGCCCGCAGATCGATCACCGCATGATGATCTAATTCCTTGGTAACATATACGATCAAACTTTGTCCTTGCAGCTCATAATGTACTTGTTCCATTATTAATCGCCTTCCTTCCCTTATTTTTAAACGGAACAAAGTGGGCTTGCCCACTTTGCGCGTCACCGCACAATTGCGTATGCAATCTTCCTCTGTGCGGTGATCGCATCCTCGCGGAGCGTTTTTTTCTTTATAGGAAACGACAAGTTTCCTATAAAGAAAAAAATCCCTGCCAGAGTATTCTTTCCTTCGTATACTCTGACAGGGAAACCTATCATTTTATCCAGTTGGTAATTTATTCGCCAAGTTCCCGCAAACGTCTCTTCGCTTCGCTGACACGCTTGGAATCCGGATAGTTATCTACAATCTTGTTGTAATAACTCTTTGCCTTCTCGACATCTGATTTCTGCTGATAACAGCGGCCCAAGAAATAAATGGCATCTGTGTTATTTTCATCAAAAGATAATGACTTCTCTAACAACTTAATGGACTTGTCATAATCTCTCTTCGAATACGAACCGGTGCCATTATAGGCATCACGTCCCTCTTCAAAATACTTCTTTGTCGCAGTCGCATAGGTTGCCTTTTTGATCTTATCATAGCAAGATTTTGCAACGTCCGAAGTCAGTCTGTCTGCATTGATCTTCACCAATTTATCCGCAGCATCAGCCTTTTTGTTTTTCTGATAGTCATCGTATGCGCCAATTAACGCATCATACACTTCCTGAACACCAGACACCTGTGTAGGATCCCCGCCCTGAAGATCCTTGATCTTGCTCTGCAGTTCCTCAACCTGAGACTGTAAAGACTTGTTTTGATCTTTTAGTGTGGACAGATCGCTGTCACTTGCCGCCTGATTTTCACTGTACTGCTTGAAGTTTTTGTTTGCATTACTTGCCAGCGTGGCACGCATATGCGGGATCACCAAAAAATACATCACAGCCAGACCGATGATCACACCAATGATAATATTAACAAATGGCATAACGGATGGCCGCTCTTCTTTGTATGGTGTGATCGTCTTGTACGCATCCATCTCCACACTTGGCAATTTTGAAGCTTTCTTCGCATTTTCCTGTTCTTTTTCTACCGCTTTCACTACAGGATCCGAAGACTTATTCTTCATATCTGAGAGTTCTTTCAGATAGCGGATCGTTGTCGTATTCGTCACATCAATCTTATGTGCAGCACGCATCAAACGATACGCTCTCGCACGGTTATCCCGACGCTCGGTCTTCATATAAAGCAATGCCAAAAGCTGGCTTGCACGTATAAAATTCGGGTTGAGATTGACAACCTTTTTGAGCTGGATGATCGCCATATCGTCATCCCCATGCTTTGCCGCCTGCAATGCTGTGTTGTACTTCTTGATCGTCTGATTGTACGTATCCAACTTGTTCGGATTAGACTGAACTTCACGAATGTACTCTTCCGCATCATTATCTTTGTCCTGATAATGTTTGCTAAGAACCCATTCACTCAGCGCAGCTACGATCTCGCCTTCCTCATAGTAGATCAAACCCAGCAGATTTCTAGCACTGGTATTTAATTTATTGAACTGAAGACTCTGTTTCAAGGAAACGATCGCACCGGATAAGTCCCGCACTTTCGCCTGGCTTAATGCCAAATTATAAAAACTGTTAGACAAGCTTACGGTTTTGCGATAACTTCGAAGCTCCTGTCCGCAATTATCACATCGATTTTTCGTAAAGGCTACCGCCACATTACATCTTGGACAATTCATCGTTCTTCCACCCACTCCTCTGGAGCTTTGTTACCTTCCATCTTACCTTTTAGGATCGTCTGCAGCAAATCCGTAACATCCGTTGTATTATTTCCATAAATTGCATCTTCTGCCTGCTCCACATCGAGACTCGGCTGAAACTTTGCTAATTCTGCCTCAAAATCAATCATACTCTACCTCCTGCTCTACTGCAATGCTATTTCTACGCAAACTTCGACATCGCATGAAAACTGCTCTCATGCCTATGTCTTACGATGTTTTCTTAATTCTTTCGTCATCCCGGCATTGACGCCCCGCTATGCTTCATCGATATGATATACGATGATCCCATTGCCTCTGCGGGCATATTCTACATGCTGCTCCAGCTCTTGTACCTGTGTTTTCATTCCATTGACGGAAATGCAGGTTCCCGGATGCACATAACGGTCAACTGTAACCTTCGCCACATTTGCCTTTTCCATTGCCAGGACAGTCGCCTGTATCTTTTTCTCTAGTTCACTAATTTCTGCATCTTTTTCTATTTTACCACGCATTAAGACACGCTTCTTCTCCATCAAAGCAGCATTTTTCGTCTGCTCCATCAGAGTATCTATGCGTTCAATCCCCTGCGCGATCCGCTCCCATTCATCCAATGCTTTTTTCTTGGACTCCGTCAGCAGATTCATCTTCGTCACAAGATTTTCCGCAACACCTGCTTCAACCTGATTTTCCACTTCAGCTACATTTCCGATATTGGTTGCCTTGATCTGCCTTTGGGCGCTGATATGACCACCTATGATGCTGCCAAATCTACCGGACACGACCACATCTTCTCCTGCCTCGATCTGACAGTTCATGATTGCATTCGCATTGACACATCCGTCCGCACAGATCGTACACTGCTCAAAAAACTTCGCGTTGACATTTCCTTTTGCCCGGATAAATCCCTTTCCATTCCCCTGCATACCATTCTTCAAGGTAATATCACGGTTTGCCTGCAAATCTGCTCCTTCCACAAATCCATCAACCAAGATGGATCCTTTCTCCGAAACAACCGATACTCCGGATCCTACATTTCCACGGATGCGAATATCTCCTCGGAAACAAATACTGCCTGTGGAATTGGTTAGATCACCCTCAACCACAAACTCCTGATCGATAAAGATCTTATCCATGGTCTCCACAATCTTACCGCTGCGATTAGCGATATAGGTACATCCATCTTCAGCACACGCAAAACCTTTTCCGAATAATCTGGCAAGATTCTTTCCCTTGCGGGCGACCAGAATATTACCATGTACATCCATACCATCCTTCGCCTCCGTCGCCGGATGATAAACGGCAATCACATCTCCTTCTTCTACGGAAGGGATATTGCCATACTGGCTGTAATCCACCGAACCGTCTTCCAATATTTTGGGTTTGTGATCCGTTTCCCGATGAAAGGCATACTCATACCAGCCATCTTTTCCATTCACGCAAGGCGTTCCCTTCGCAACAACAACCCATTGATCATACAGCAATCCGTTTGCCAGCTGCTGAATTGTCTCCTCCTGCAGTCCACTGGTGACGCCTGCCTCACTGAGCCGATTTTTCAACAATGCTGCCGTGTAGTGACTCTCGCCTTGTTGAATCCACACACTCGCGGAAAGCTGATCCTCTGCAACCATGATCTGAATTGATTCCTGATTGTTCTCTGTCTGAAAATCTGTCACAGTCAAACGCCCCCTTCCCCCTACAAGATATTCCTTACTCTACTACGACCTGTCGTGTTACAGGCTGCTATATAAGCATTTTATCATTTTGTAAAGAGGACGCAGTACGCACTTATGTGTATACTGCCTCCTCTTTTGATTTTAGCATAAGGATTCTTATATTACAAGAAAGGGAACGATGAATTTTCTCTTACTTTTCTAAGGCTTTTAATTCCTCTTCCACTTTCGCCATCATAGCTGTGTATTTTTCAAGTTTTGCGCGTTCTTCCGCAACCTTTGCCTCCGGTGCCTTGCTCATAAATTTTTCATTTCCAAGCATTCCATTGACACGCTTCAACTCGCCCTCCAACTTCTTCTTTTCTTTGGTAAGGCGCTCTTTTTCCTTGGCAAAGTCAACCAGATCAGCAAGAGGCATATACGCAGTTGCCTTATCGATCACAACAGATACTGCATTATCCTCAATACCAGTCTTGTCTGCCTGTACATGAACCTCTGATGCAGAGATCATATGCTGATATGCCGGGATCAGCTCTTCCAAAGCTGCTCCTGTCGCCTCGTCATCTGCTACGAGATATACAACTGCCTTACGGGAAGGTGCTACATTCATTTCCGTGCGGATATTTCGGATACCACGGATCAGATTTTTCATGAGTTCCGCCTTTGCTTCAGACTGCTCATCTTCCCACTCCTTGCGGTAAACCGGCCAGTTGGAGATCATGATGGATTCTTCCTCTGACTGCAATGTGCAGAAGATCTCCTCTGTGATAAACGGCATATATGGGTGCAGCAGTTTCAAGGACTGGATCAATACTGTCTTTAATGTCCAGAAAGCTGCATTTGCAGAAGCAGGATTTTCATCCTTAGCAAATAATCTTGGCTTAACAAGCTCGATGTACCAGTCACAGAACTCTGTCCATACAAAGTCATAAATCTTCTGTACTGCCACACCTAACTCATATTTCTCCATGTTCTCTGTGACATCTGCTGCCACATGATTTGCTGCAGACAAGATCCAACGGTCGATCACTTCCAGATCCTCTTTTGCCGGCTCTGTGATCACATTATCGCCTAAGTGCATCATGATGAAACGAGAAGCATTCCATACTTTATTGGCAAAGTTACGGCTTGCCTCTACACGCTCCCAGTAGAAACGCATATCATTACCCGGTGCATTGTTGGTTACCAAAGTAAAACGAAGCGCATCTGCACCATACTTATCAATGACCTCCAAAGGATCAATACCATTGCCAAGAGATTTACTCATCTTACGCCCCTGACTGTCTCTTACCAGTCCGTGGATCAATACTGTATCAAACGGCACCTTTCCGGTATGCTCCAAACCGGAGAACATCATACGCATAACCCAAAATGGAATGATATCATAACCGGTTACCAGAGTGCTTGTCGGATAGAAATAATCCATCTCTTCAGTGTTATCCGGCCATCCCAGTGTACTGAAAGGCCAAAGTGCGGAGGAGAACCAAGTATCCAGCGTGTCCGGATCCTGTCTCATTGGCTTGCCGCATTTTGGACAGTTGCAGGTATCTTCTTTCGTAACAACCATTTCACCACAATCATCGCAGTAAAATGCCGGAATACGATGTCCCCACCAAAGCTGACGGGAAATACACCAGTCACGAATATTCTCTAACCAATGAAAATAAGTCTTTTCAAAATGTGTTGGTACAAACTTTGTATCTCCATTCTTCACTGCATCAATCGCCGGCTTTGCCAGGTCTTTCATAGCAACAAACCACTGCTTTGATACTCGTGGTTCTACAGTTGTATGACAACGATAGCAGGTGCCTACATTGTGCTCATGGTCTTCTACTTTCAGAAGAGCACCTTCTGCCTCCAAGTCAGCAACGATCGCTTTTCTTGCCTCATAGCGGTCCATGCCTGCATATTTCGGATAATCTTCTACAATCTTGGCATCATCTGTCAGTACATTGATCACTTCCAGATTATGACGAAGTCCTACCTCAAAGTCGTTCGGGTCATGTGCCGGTGTGATCTTTACAACACCTGTACCAAATTCCATATCAACATAATCATCTGCGATAATTGGGATCTGACGATGTACAATTGGAAGATCCAAAGTCTTACCCACCATATCTTTGTAACGATCATCATTTGGATTAACTGCTACTGCCGTATCACCAAGTAATGTCTCCGGACGCGTTGTCGCCAAGTCAATATAACCGGTTCCGTCCGTTGTCTTATAACGCAAATGCCAAAAATGACCTGCCTGATCCTCATACTCAACCTCTGCATCAGAAATAGAAGTCAGACACTTTGGACACCAGTTTATGATGCGCTTTCCACGGTAGATCAAGTCTTTGTTATATAACTTTACAAACACTTCTTTTACTGCCTTAGAGCATCCCTCATCCATCGTAAAGCGTTCTCTATCCCAATCACAGGAAGAGCCGATCTTCTTGAGCTGTTCTACAATGCGGCCACCGTACTGCTTCTTCCAGTCCCAAACATGCTCCAGAAACTTTTCTCTTCCAATATCTTCTTTGCTGATTCCCTCGGCACGCAGCTTTTCTACAACTTTTGCCTCTGTAGCGATCGAAGCATGATCGGTACCCGGTACCCAAAGAGCCTCATATCCCTGCATTCTCTTGAAACGGATCAAAATATCCTGCAGTGTATTATCCAGGGCATGTCCCATATGAAGCTGTCCTGTGATATTTGGAGGTGGCATAACGATCGTGAATGGTTTCTTGTCACGATCTACCTCCGCATGAAAATACTTCTTTGCAATCCACTTGTCATACGTTCTCTGCTCAATATCCGCAGGATTGTAATTTTTTTCCAACTCTTTTGCCATAATCTTTTTCCTTTCTCTTAACATACAACACTTGCATCCTCGCGGAGCGTTTATTGCTTTATAGGAAACGAGAGGTTTCCTATAAAGTAAAAAACGCCCTCTGCACATAGTGCAAAGGGCGATTATACGCGGTACCACCTTTGATCGCAATGTAAAAATCACATTACCTCTTGCATCGATAACGAGATGAACCGATGTCTCTTACTATCTGTTCAGAGACATGACTCCGAAGCTACCTTCTGCTTTCGTTCTATTCAAATGGTCTTTCAGCCAATGAACCATTCTCTCTGTGAACTCCGAAAACGTACTCCTCTTCTTCAACGTCATTATACCTAATGATCAACCAATAATTCTACGAGCGCCGCAAGGCTTTCTGTAGTACATATTGGAAATCTTAATACCATCACTTGGGTTGCTGGCGTGTACTACACGTCCACCACCGATATACATTGCCACATGACCGATACGACTACCGTTACGATAGAAGATCAAATCTCCCGGCTGTACGTTCGACAGGCTTACCTTAGAACCACATCCTGACTGTGCTGCTGCACTATGTGGAAGACTATATCCAAACTGTGCATAAACACTCATTGTAAATCCGGAACAATCAGTTCCTCTAGTCAAACTGGATCCACCATATACATATGGGTTACCAACAAAGTTCTGTGCATAGCTTGCAACTTCTGAACCATTGCCGCTTCCCGTATATGAACTATAGCTCTTAGATGAACTGCTCTTCTTGCTGGAGGAGCTGCTCTTTCTGCTAGATGAACTGCTCTTTCTGCTGGAAGAACTTCTTCTTGTTACAGAACTGCTGCTCTTTCTGCTAGATGAACTGCTTCTATTGCTAGAAGATGAGCTGCCGGAAGAGCTTGAAGATGAACTGGAAGAACTGCTTGCAGACTGCTGACGCGCACGCTCTGCTGCCAATGCTGCCAAACGCTCCTGCTCTGCCTTCTCTGCTCTTGCTTTTCTTCTTGCCTCAGCCTTCTCTTCTGCAATGGATACTGCTTTCTTGAAGTTCGCATGAAGACAAACAAACTCTCTCGCTACGAAACCATCCTCACCATCGATAGAGATCTTAACCCAATCCTTACCGATCTTGACAACTTCATAATTTTCATCTTCCGGGATCTGTGTCATGATCGTAGAAGAAGTATTTGGCTTCGTACGAACATTTAATGTAACGGTTCCCGGTTTTACCTTCGCATAATATTTACCATACTTAGCAGCAAGCTTCTGTGCTTTAATACCTGTTGCCAAATATTCACTCTTAATGTAACCTGTCACCTTACCGGACTCAATCTTAGCCCAGCCATTCTTATTAGACAGTACCTTTGCTGCGCATCCTTCATACAGCTTTCCAAGGATCTTAGAATCTGTATTCGGTTTCTTACGAACATTCACATAATCATCTGCAATGGAGATCGCTGTATCGACAAACTGTTTTGTAACATGTGGTGTCGGTACCGGCGTTGCCGTTGGTGCTGTTGTCGCTGCAGGTGTCACAGCTGCCTGTGTTGCTGCAGGTGACGCAGTTGCTGCCGGCACCTCAGTTGCATCAATATTTTCTTCCTGTTCCTCTTCATTATAAACGTCTGCATAATGCTTGTCCAAAGAAAGAGAAAGTCCTGCCATCTCTGTCTCTTTACACATGGTTGCAGCATTCGTATCTACTCTTACTGAACCTGCCGCTAATGCAAGTGTCAGTGCCGTTCCACAAACCGCGGCTGTCTTGACCCAATGTGTCTTAATCATAAAAGCCTCCAAACTGTAAACAATCCTTTGTAATCTATTCTAAGTTTCTTCAAGCACTTATTCATGTAATAATTATTACAAATTTATTACATAACAGTTGTCATTATAACAACCTAAATTCATCTTGTCAATAGTTCTACAAAAGAATACGAATGGAATTTACACGTATTTCCAGTATCTTCCACTGATAAGATGGCTTTTTCACTCATCCCAAATTGTTACATTTTGTTACAATTTGCATTCTACTCTTATAGTCCACATTCATATTTCTCCCATTTTCCATAAATCCGAAAAACACTTTACACAGACATCCCGGTCATATTCTTAACGCAAACTTCCCATACCCCAACTCTCCCACAACCACATATTGCTTATTATGTCAATGTTTTTATCATATTTTGCAGCCACCATACAGTGAAATCTGCCATCAAGAAACTATAGCAATTGCCTTGTTGCAATTAGTTTTTACTGTGATTTCTAAATTTTGTTGTCTCTGATGATTGATTTACATGCCTTTCGGAAACTCGAAGTCCCGG
>ERZ773229.2214-NODE-2214-length-11795-cov-12.486031_pt1 | contig 11795 bp, 11 predicted proteins | sample MGYA00580992_ERZ773229 | MGnify/ENA primary metagenome ERZ773229 (study PRJEB29015, sample SAMEA2737795) | human gut metagenome | biome: human gut; feature: human-associated habitat; material: faeces | place: China | collected 2012 ... | reverse complement strand
CGTGAAAGTCGATCAGTTGTTCCAACGGGGATTCCCTCGCTTTGCCTTAGCGTTGTGGCGGAAGTGTCAGCATTCTTATCACTTTCGCACTATTATGATAATAATATTATCACTTTTAAGCAAAACTGACAACGGGATTATCGGTTTTTGTCAAAAGCGACAATATTATTTATACTGATAGCAAAGAAAGGCAGGGATTAGGATGATTGGCGAACGGCTCGCGGAATTACGCAAATTAAACGGTGAAACGCAAGAAGATTTAGCAAAAGCATTTCATGTTTCAGTGCCTACCGTCCGCACATGGGAACGCGACAAAGCATCTCCCAGCCATGAAGTTTTGATTGCACTCTGCAAGCGTTATGGCACCTCCGCCGACTACCTGCTGGGTCTGACCGACATCGACCCCTCGGACGAAGCCCGCAAACAGCGCCAGCGCCTAACCGAAGAAGAACAGAACGAGATGCACCGCTACGAGGAATATCTGTTGTGGAAACGCAAAAAATAAGCCGCCCAGCGAGACCGTAAGGTCGCTGGGCGGCTGTTCTTATACACTTAGATAATTAATTCTTTAATTGCTTGATTACAAAAATCATTTGTTCTACGCTCCAGATGAAAAATACTAGACCGATTATGATTGTGCCAACTTCAACTTTTACAAGTATACATTGAATCTTTTCATCTAAGTTAAGCAAAATTACCATTAAAGCAGCAATGATTGAAATCACGTTTTGCGTTATCCCAATAAAAGCTGCCCAATACATATTATCCAAATAATTGTAATTCCAAAGACGCTTTATCCGTTCTTTGTCAATAGTTGATATCAGTATACTTAATCCTGTAAAGAGAAAGCCTCCAATAGTTGCAGACATTGAAATTGCATTATAGTGAAAATTTTCGTTGTTTGATTTCAAGAAATCGGAAATTTCAAAATATTGACAGTGAATTAGGGCATAGGATGCTCCAGCTGCACCGACAAAGCCAACAGCCAACTTTATTTTGTTCTTCATTTTTGTTGTCATTTTCTACACCCTCCTTTGCCATCAATTAAATCCTACTATATTTTACTAAATTGGGTTTGTTGATATTATATGTTTCAACTAGTATTTTCTTGAAATCATCTGGAGCGAGAGATTCAATATCATCTCTTTCAAATGTTACTGTTTTTGTGAATTTTTCTTGGAGCAAATCATACTCTTCGGATTTTTCACTGTCGTTTTTTGCATTTGCACTAAGACTTTTTAATTCTCCACCAAATTTGCTTTTTATAGCTTCCACAGCTTTTTCTAGCAAGCTACTATCTTTGAATAAACTTCGGTTTCTATGCCCTACAATTTTATATGTTTTTGTTCGTGTGCGAACATTACCAATCGAGGCGAATTCTGGTTTGTCAAGACCAATATCAGTAAGAACTTGATCTTCTGGAACAGCAACAGTTATGGTCAACTTGCTAATCGTACTTTTCTTCATAAGCGTTTCCAAGACATCGTGGGTCATAATTACAGCTAGTTTTGCTGTTGCTCCTTCTGTATGAAGAAATGCATTATCAAATAGATTTCGCAAGGTCGAAACTCTAGGCGCACCGCTTATACTAATATAACTTACTATTCCTGTTGTAAAGTCAATATAACAGTATGTGAACAACTCTAAAAGCTGTGTAACTTTCATCGGAACATTTTCGGTTTCCAAGGTAATTTTATCCCGAAGCATAACTGTGTTCGATGGGTTGGGCTGCCCTATTTGTATAAAAGCATGATGTTCGGAATATTCCAATACCTCTACATAATCATTTCCATCTGAAAGCGCAACGTCTGTTACTTTGTGGAGATTGGGCAGTACGCGCATTTTGTTTTCATATATTATTTTAAAGTGCTCTTCGACTTCTTCGTTAGTTAATTCAATAATACGGTGTGTGTTTGTCCCCGGTATAGGCTCACTTTTTTCAATCGATAGCCGATAAAAGGAAATCTTTCTGCTTTTCCCTGCCATAGAATTCTCTCCCTTAGATAGAATATCAAAACTCAGGTACAACTAATCGGATTTTCAGCAAAATTTCAACTTTTGCTGACATTTTTCTTATTATAGCACACTTTTGTCTATCGTAAATAGCCATTTTCCAATTACACAACACTGACAGTCTGCCGCTCGCAGAATCCATCAGTGGGTTTCATGAGTCTTCAAATCCCCTAGACAAAAAAAATCGGCACCCGCTTTTCAGCGAGTGCCGATTTTGTTACCCTATAGTGCGCTTTGATTTTTGGCGTAAGTGGCGTAAGTTTGGCGTAAATCCGCTTTTGCGCGCTCCAAAAATCAAGTGTTCATGCGGGTTTTTGGCAGTTATTAGTACATGCCGCCCATACCGCCCATGTCGCCGCCGGCAGCTGCGGGAGCAGCCGGGGGTTCGGGCAGGTCAGCGACCAGGCTCTCGGTGGTCAGCACCATCTCGGCGACGGATGCTGCGTTCTCCAGAGCGGAGCGGGTGACCTTGGTCGGGTCGACGATGCCAGCAGCGATCATGTCGTCCACGAAGACCTCGTTCTGTGCATCAAAGCCGTAGTTGGGCTTGTTGGCAGAGACGATCTTGTCGATGATGACGCTGCCTTCCAGACCGGCGTTCTTTGCGATCTGGCGCAGAGGTGCTTCCAGAGCCTTCAGGACGATCTTTGCGCCGGTGCGCTCGTCGCCTTCCAGCGTCTCGCACAGCGCACGGACAGCGGGGATGGCGTTGATGGGAGCGGTGCCGCCGCCAGCAACGACGCCTTCCTGAACGGCTGCCTTGGTCGCGTTCAGAGCGTCCTCGATGCGGAGCTTCTTGTCCTTCATCTCGACCTCGGTCGCAGCGCCGACCTTGATGACGGCCACGCCGCCGGCCAGCTTTGCCAGACGCTCCTGCAGCTTCTCGCGGTCAAAGTCGCTGGTCGCAGCCTCGATCTGGTTGCGGATCTGTGCGATGCGGGCTGCGATGGCGTCCTTATCACCTGCACCGCCAACGATGGTGGTGTTCTCCTTGGTGACCTTGACCTGGCGGGCATGGCCCAGCATCTGGACGGTTGCGTCCTTCAGCTCATAGCCCAGATCAGCAGACACGACGGTGCCGCCGGTCAGGGTCGCGATATCCTGCAGCATCTCCTTGCGGCGGTCGCCGAAGCCGGGGGCCTTGACGGCGCAGACGTTCAGGGTGCCGCGCAGGCGGTTGACGATCAGGGTGGACAGAGCCTCGCCCTCGATGTCCTCAGCCACGATCAGCAGCTTCATGCCGTTCTGCATCACCTGCTCCAGCAGGGGGACCAGATCCTGAATGACGCTGATCTTCTTATCGGTGATGAGGATGGCGGCGTTGTCCAGGTCGGCGACCATCTTGTCGGTATCGGTGACCATATACGGGGTCAGATAGCCGCGGTCGAACTGCATGCCTTCGACGATCTCGTTGTAGGTCTCAGCGGTGGTCTTGTTCTCCTCGATGGTGATGACGCCGTCGGAAGTGACCTTTTCCATGGCCTCTGCGATCAGGCGGCCGATCTCCGGGTCACCTGCAGAAATGGTGCCGACACGTGCGATGTCGTTGGCATCCTTGACCTTCTGGCTGTGGGCCTTGATGGTCTCAACGGCGGTGTTGACTGCCTTGCTCATGCCACGGCGGATGTCCATCGGGTTTGCACCGGCGGTGACGTTCTTCATACCCTCAGTGACCATTGCCTGTGCCAGAACGGTTGCGGTGGTGGTGCCGTCGCCTGCTGCATCGTTGGTCTTGGTTGCGACCTCACGCACCAGCTGTGCGCCCATGTTCTCGAACTCGTCCTTCAGCTCGATCTCCTTGGCGATGGTCACACCGTCGTTGGTGATGACGGGGGCACCGAACTTCTTGCTCAGCACCACGTTGCGGCCCTTGGGGCCCAGGGTGATCTTCACCGTATTTGCCAGCGTGTCAATGCCAGCGCACAGTGCCTTGCGGGCGTCCTCGCCCTGCTTGATCTGTTTAGCCATAATCCAATCGCTCCTTCAAAGCTCAATTTCTTACAGTAGAGGGGGAAACTCAGTCTTCCACAACGGCCAGGATGTCGCCCTGACGGACGATGGTGCACTCCTCGCCATCCACCTTCACTTCGGTGCCGGAATACTTGCTGGTGAGGACCTTGTCGCCGACCTTCACGGTCATCTTGACTTCCTTGCCGTCCACGACGCCGCCGGGGCCGACTGCGATGACCTCGCACACCTGGGGCTTTTCTTTTGCGCTGCCGGTCAGGATGAGGCCGCCCTTGGTGGTCTCCTCGACCTCAACAGTCTTGATAACAACACGGTCTGCAAGAGGAATGATCTTCATAGTTCTTGCCCTCCTATTATAAAAATAAAATGAAAACATCGTTGTGCCCGGAGGCTCTGGTTTACCGGCTTCCGGTTGTTTAGCACTCCTTTTCTCTGAGTGCTAAGTGTATTGTACTCATCTTGCCCGCAAAAATCAAGAGGTTTCAGAACTTTTTTTGTTAAATATTTATGACGATTTCAAAATCCCTCCGCACCACGTAAAAATCCCTGTGCGGGAGTCCATTCCGCACAGGGATCTTTGCAGTCATTCTGTCACATCGGCCGGTGTGCTGCGCGCCGCACAGAACCGCTCATAGGCAGGCTTCGGCAGCAGGATGCGGCCTGCCAGCGGCTGAAGCGAGGCCGTCACTTCGCTGCAGGGGGCGCACTCGCCGTCCGCCGTGGCCACGATGGGCCCGCGCCCATCTGCCGGGCGGAGCGACACACACTTTGCGCGGCGGTAAATGAAATACGGTTTTGCCGCCTCGGTCAGCTGGCCGTTCACGAAGTGGCGTCCATTTTTGTACATGCTCAGCAGCTTGGCAATGGTCAGCCGCCCAACCTTGCGGACGATGAAGACATCCAGCCAGCCGTCGTCGGGCACCGCCTCCGGCCCAGCCAGGAAGCCGCCGCCATACGCCTTGCCGTTGCAGATGGCGCACATCAGGCAGTCCACGGTCAGGGTTTCCTCGTCGATGGTGAAGGTCAGCGTCCGGCCGATGCGGCCGCACAGCTGCTCCACGATGGAGAGCAGATATGCCGCCTCTCCGCCGCACAGCGGGATGCGCCGGAATTTCGGGATACCATAGGCCACCTGAGCGTCCAGGCCCGCCGCGCAGATGGTGGCGGACAGACCCAGGTTCGTCTGGAGCAGGTCGATGGCCACTTCCCCGCCTGCCAGCTGCGCGTCCAGGTCTGCAAACTCTTCCTTTGTGCCGTAGGTGCGCAGAAAGTCGTTGCCGCTGCCGTAGGGCAGACATCCGACCGCCGCACCGGGGATGCCCTGCACCCCGGTCATCGCCTCCATAAAGGTGCCGTCGCCTCCGGCGGTATAGATGCGGAGAGGCACACCCTCCGCTGCGGCCTGCTGTGCTGCTGCGCGGGCCAGTTTCCGCGCGTGCCCGGCGTATTCGGTGACGTGGATCGTGACCTCTTCCGGGTCAAGGCCCGCCCGCCGGGCAGCGGCTTCGATCTGCGGAATGAGCTGGGACGTACAGTCCTGCTTGCCCGCAGCGGGATTCAGTAAAAATAAGGTGCGCATGGCGTCCTCCTGCAATTTCGATTACCTCTATGATAACAGAAATCGCAGGAGTTTCAAGGGGGTCTTTCGACAGAGCAGCGGGTCGTCAGCCGGTGGTCTGCCCCACGGCTGCTGTTTCCGTTTGGAGCAGCGTCACCTGCCCATCGGCCGTGCAGTCCGCCGTCCAGTGCTGGCCGGTGTGGGCGGCACCGGCGGCGATCTGGTCGGCCAGGGCCTGTTCGACGGCGCGGTCCACCTGCCGCCGCAGTTCGCGTGCCCCATAGGGCGAACGCGCCCGCGCCGCCAGTGCCGGGCCCACGCGGGACGTATGGCTCAGCTGATACCCGCTGTGGGCCGCCCGCTCTTCCAGCTGGCCCAGCAGCTTTTCGGCGATGGCACACAGGCTGTCCTCGGCCAGCGGGCGGAAGACGATCAGCTCATCCAGCCGCCCGACCAGCTCCGGCCGGAACCACTTTTTCGCCTCTTCAATGGCCTGTGCCGACTGCTTTTCGAACACGGCCTCGCTGCCCGCCGCAAAGCCCAGCGGCGCGTTCTGCCCCGCCAGAAAGCGTGCGCCCAGATTGGACGTCAGCAGCACGATGGTGTTGCGGAAATCCGCCCTGCGGCCCATGGCATCGGTGAGCTGGCCATCCTCCAGAATTTGCAGCAGGATGTTCTGGATGTCCGGGTGTGCCTTTTCGATCTCGTCAAACAGCACGACGCTGTAAGGGCGGCGGCGGACGGCCTCGGTCAGCTGCCCGCCCTCATCGTGGCCGAGGTAGCCCGGCGGCGCACCCAGCAGCCGGGCCGTGGTGTGCTGCTCCTGATATTCCGACATGTCGAACTTGAGCAGGGCTTTCTCACTGCCGAACCAGCTGCGGGCCAGCGCTTTGGCAAGGGCCGTCTTCCCCACGCCGGTCGGCCCCAGGAAGAGCAGCGCCCCGATGGGCCGCCCCGGCTCCCCCAGCCCGGTGCGGCTGCGCCGGATGGCACCTGCCACCGCCGCCACCGCTTTCTGCTGGCCGACGATCTCCGCGTTGAGGCGCTCTTCCAGCCGGTCGAGCCGCTCCCGCTCCTTCTCCCCCACCCGCTCGGCGGGGACACCGCTGGCCTGCGCCACCACGCGGGCGATCTCCTCCCGCGTCAGTTCCGGGTCCCGGATGCCCTCCCGCTCGGCGCGGATGCGGGCGGCCGCACAGGCCTCATCCACCAGATCGATGGCCTTATCGGGCAGGCACCGCCCCGGCAGATACCGCACCGAAAGCTCCACGGCCTCCTGCAGGGTCTCCAGCGGCAGACGCACATTGTGGTAGCGCTCGTAGCGGGGGGCCAGCCCTTCGAGGATGGCCACTGCCTGCTCCGGCGCAGGCTCTTCGATCTGCACCCGGCCAAAGCGGCGTTCCAGTGCGGCATCCTTCTGGATGTGGGTGCGGAACTCCTGATTCGTGGTCGCACCGATGAGCTGCAGCTCCCCACGGGCCAGCACCGGTTTGAGGATGCTGGCCGCATCAATGGCACCTTCCGCCGCACCGGCCCCGACAATGGTGTGGAACTCGTCCACGAACAGGATGGCCGTGCCGTCCCGCACCAGTTCTTCCAGCAGGTTCTTGAAGCGCTCTTCAAAGTCGCCGCGGTATTTCGTGCCCGCCACAAGGCTGGCCATATCCAGCGCCAGCAGGCGGCGGCCCTGCAGCATCCGGGGCACCTCGCGGGCTGCAATGCGCTGGGCCAGCCCTTCGGCCAGCGCCGTCTTGCCCACGCCCGGCTCCCCCACCAGACAGGGGTTGTTCTTCTGGCGGCGGCACAGGATCTCCACCATCCGGTCCAGTTCCTTTTCCCGGCAGAACACCGGGTCCAGCTCGCCATCGGCGGCGCGGCGGGTCAGGTCGCGGCAGTATTTGTCGCTGGCGCGGCTCCCGCGCGGCATGGCCGAGGCGCGGGGCTGGCTGGGCAGGATGAACTGCCCCGAAAGCTGGCGGCACTCCCGCACGGCATCCGTCAGCTGGACGCCCATCGACGCCAGCAGCACCCCGGCGGCGCAGTCGGTATCCTCCAGCATGGCGCAGAGCAGGTGTTCCGGCTCGGCGCGGGGCTGGTGGGCATTCTGCGCCCCGATGAGGGCATAATCCATGGCCCGGCGGAGGTCCGGTGCCAGCGCACGGCGGTCCAGATGCTGCACCGGGCCGGGGCGGTCCTCGGCCAGCTGCCGCCGGACGGCCAGCTCGGTGATGTTCTTTCCGGCCAGGAACCGCCCTGCCGCGCCCCGGTCTGTCTGGAGCATGGCGAGGAGAAGGTGGCCGGTATCTGCCTTTTTGCAGCCAAAGCCGCCCGCCAACTCCACTGCCTCGTCCAGCAGCAGCCCCGCCTCCCGCGAAAAGCCCTTGTATCTGCCCATGCCGAATGCTTCCCAAATGCTCATTTGCCTGCTCCCTGTCGTTTGATATGACTCAGCAGAAGTATAGCCCCATCGGGCCGGAAAAAATCAGCAAAAAAGGCCGAACCGCACAAAACATGCAGTTCGGCCTTTGGAACACGGCAGATTACAGCTCTGCCAGCGCCTTTTTCAGGTTCTTTGCGATCTGGTCGGGGCAGCTGGTGGGGCGGGGGCCGCAGGTGGTGCCCTCCATCCGCTCAATGGCGTCCTCTGCCTTCATGCCCTTCAGCAGGCGGCTAATGCCCTTCAGGTTGCCGTTGCAGCCGCCAACGACCTCGATGGACTCAATGGTGTGGTCGTCGTTCAGGACGATCTTGGTCAGCTTGGAGCAGGTGCCCACATTGGGGAACTCGAACGATTTGCTCATATCGGAAACATCCTCTCTTTTTACATTTGGGTGTTTTTATTATACTATTATTTCCGCTTCTGCGCAAGCGCTTCGATCCGGGCGATCTGGTCGTCCGGGGTCGTGCAGGTGCCGACCGGGTGGGGGTGCTTGTGGTTCGAGCCGTGAAAATCTGTGCCGCCGGTGCGGATCAGGCCGTACTGCGCACACAGGGCGATGCATTCGGCGCGGTCTTCCGGGCTGTTGCGGGGGTGGTCCACCTCGATGCCGTCCACCATCCCCTCTTTGACCAGCTCCCGCAGCAGCGGCATGCTCTTGTAGACGGTCGGGTGGGCAAACACCACGACGGCTCCCGCCGCCCTGGCCGTGGCCAGCACCTCCTGCACCGGCGGATACTCCGGCGAGTGCAGCACGATGCCGCGCGGCTCCCAGCCGAACAGCCGGTGGTACTCCTCGCCGTAGATGCCCTCGGCCAGGCCCAGCTCACACAGCGCCTGCATGATGCCGCTCTTGAACAGCACCCCGCTGTCCTTTGCATATTCCAGCGCCTGCTCGGTGCGGAACTGCGGGTAGATCTGCTCGATCTCCCGCGCACTTTGCAGGCAGCACTCGTTCCGGCGCTGGCGCATGATGTCGCAGTGGCGGATGAGCTCCGGGCTTTCCGGGTCAGGCCAGAAGGTCAGCAGGTGCACCCGGTGGTGCCGCTCGTAGTCGTAACCGGTCAGCTCGGTAGCCGGGATGAGCCGGACACCGTCCTGAGTGGGGTGTTCGTAACAGTACCGGACGCTCAGGAGCGTGTCGTGGTCGGAGATGGCCATGGTGTCCAGCCCCACCCGCGCTGCCATCCGGGGCAGGCGTTGGATGGGGACGGAGCCGTCCGAACAGGTGGAATGATTGTGAAGATCGCCGGGCATTGTGTTTCCTCCCATGAAAGCCCAAAAAGCACCCGTCCCAAAAGGGCGAATGCTTTTTCGGCATCGTATCAATACTTAGTGCTTATAGAAATTGATGAGGCAGCCGTCGGCCAGGATCTGGCGTTCGTCCGCAGTCAGCGGAGCCATATACAGGGTGAACGGCTTGACGGCCCCGCCCAGCACGTAGGCGGGGATGTTCTGCAAGTCGCCCTTGAGGGCTTCGCGGATGTTGGGGATGAGGATGTAGTCCCCCAGCCCGAACGGGGTGGCCCCGGCCAGCTGGAAGGGCAGCATGCCCCAGTTGATGAGGTTGGAGCGGTAGCGCTTGGTGGCATATTCCACCGCGATGTTCGCCCCGGCCCCCAGCACACGCTGGCAGGACGCCGCCTGCTCACGGGCCGAACCGTCGCCGGGCTTGACGGCGAAGATGGTAGACGAGAGCTGCACATCCTCCCAGGTCAGCTGCTCACAGCCGGGCACGGCGCGGATCTGTTCCAGCAGGGCCGCATCCCCCTGCCCGGCGCGGCGGGCGGCTTCTTCGGCCTGCACGGCCTTGGCGCGGCCCACATAGGCGGGGTCCTTGCGGCTGAGGGTAAACTCTGCCAGACCCAGCGGGTTCGAGCGGTAGGACGACGTCTCGCCGGAGGGGATGAGCTCATCGGTGGTGGTCACCGGGTCGGTGATATAGGAAGCCACCTTGAGCAGCAGGTTCTCGCCCAGCGGGGCGATCTCCGGCCAGTCCTTGATGTTGGGGCCGAACTTGAGCAGCGCGTCGTAATCGCCGTGGCCGAAGCCCTGATAGACTCTGGTCTCGTAGCTGGACGGGTCGTAGTGGTACTCCGGCACGGTAGGGTCGTAGTCGATCTCAGTGGCCGGTGTCAGGATGCCGCCGTTGACCGTAGTGGCCGCGATGCTGCGGGCATCCATCAGCGCCACCCCGGCCAGCTGCCCGCTGCCGGGCTTGGAGCCCTCGCGGCTGGGGAAGTTGCGGGTGGTATGGCGGATGGACAGTGCCCCGTTGGCGGGCACGTCACCGGCACCGAAGCAGGGGCCGCAGAACGCGGTGCGGATGGTGGCACCGCTGGCCATCAGGTCGGTCAGGACGCCGGTGCGGGTCAGCTCCATCATGATGGGCTGGCTGCCGGGGTAAACGCTGAGCGCATAGTCGCCGCAGCCGCCGGTGTGGCCCTTGAGGATGGAAGCCGCCTCATAGATGCTGTCGAACAGGCCGCCTGCGCAGCCCGCGATGACGCCCTGATCCACCCGCAGTTTCCCGTTCTCGATCTTACTGCACAGGTCCAGCTTCACGTCCCTGCGGCCCACGAGCTTCTGGACATTTTCCTCGCAGTCATGCAGGATGTCGTGCAGGTTGGCGTTCAGTTCCGCGATGGTGAACGCATTGGACGGGTGCATGGGCAGTGCGATCATCGGGCGGATCTTCGACAGGTCCACCTGCACCACACCGTCATAGTACGCAAGGTCTGCGGGCTTGAGGGGCTTGTAGTCCCCTGCCCGGCCATGGGCTGCGAGGAAGTTCCGGGTCTTTTCATCGGTCTCCCAGATGGAGGACAGGCAGGTGGTCTCGGTGGTCATGGCATCAATGGCGTTGCGGGTATCCTGCCGCAGCGAAGCGATGCCGGGGCCGACAAATTCCATCACCTTGTTCTTGACGTAGCCGCTCTTGAACAGCTCGCCCACCAGTGCAATGGCCACATCGTGGGGGCCGCAGCCCGCAGGCAGCGCACCCGTCAGATAGATGGCGACCACGCCGGGGCGGGCCACATCGTAAGTGCGGCCCAGCAGCTGCTTTGCCAGCTCACCGCCGCCCTCACCGATGGCCATGGTGCCCAGCGCACCATAGCGGGTGTGGGAGTCCGAACCCAAGATCATCTTGCCGCAGCCCGCGAACCGCTCGCGCATGTACTGGTGGATGACCGCCAGATGGGGCGGCACGAAGATGCCGCCGTACTTTTTGGCTGCGGACAGGCCGAACCGGTGGTCGTCCTCGTTGATGGTGCCGCCTACGGCGCACAAGCTGTTGTGGCAGTTGGTGAGCACATACGGGATGGGGAACTTTTCCAGGCCCGATGCGCGGGCCGTCTGGATGATGCCCACAAAGGTGATATCATGGCTGGCCATGGCGTCGAACTTGATCTTCAGGTTCTGGTCATCGCCGCTGGTGTTGTGTGCCGTCAGGATGCTGTAGGCCATGGTGCCCTTGGGGGCATCCGCCACAGCGGCGGCATCAAAGCCCTGCGCAGCCAGTGCCGCCGGGGCGTCTGCATCTGCGTTGACCCATGCGCCGCGCACATAGTACGCGCCGCCCGTGCTGCATTTGATGGATTCCAACATTTTCCTTCGCCTCTCTCTATCAGACCGGGGCTTTTCCCGCCTTTCCCTGCGGACGCCCTGGAGCCGGAGCCCTTACACCGCAGCTCCGCGCCTCCGGTGGTTCTTAGTCGAACAGCATATCGTGGATGGCGCTGACGGCCTTGTCGGCGTCGTTGCGGTCGATGATGCAGGAGATCTTGATCTCGCTGGTGGAGATCATCTTGATGTTGA